>Ga0206820_1067_pt1 | contig 21791 bp, 16 predicted proteins | sample Alteio_BWOrgCont_84_FD_152857 | JGI IMG/M metagenome (GOLD analysis project Ga0206820, IMG submission 152857) | Enriched cells from forest soil in Barre Woods Harvard Forest LTER site, Petersham, Massachusetts, United States -... | ecosystem: Environmental > Terrestrial > Soil > Temperate forest >...
CATCGACCTTTAAATTCCCCTGGCCCGACATGCTTTTTCTCTTGCGATTGATGCGCCATTCTATATGCTAGTGAGGTAGAAATAGCTCAAAAAAAATGACGGGGATCTATGATGAGTCAATATTATCTAGCAGAAGTAACATTCAACCCTCAAATAATATGTCCCACAGGGTATCATCTTGTGCGAGAGGTCAGCTATCCCTCTTATATTCCAGCTGGATTCTGCGAGTTGCAGACACCTGCTGAAAATCCGTGGGTATATCCGGATATATGGCACGAAACAGTGAAACACGTAAGAGTGGAAGAAGTAATAGTACAACCAGAGCAATGTGGCGCTTTGTGCACACTAGCTACTATAGCGACCGGAGTGATTGTTAGTATGGCAGGGATAGGAGCAATGGGTAGGGGTGGTCTTGCGGTTGGAGGGGGACTGGTAATCATAACCTTTGGCGCACCTGCTGCAGTATCATGGGCACAATCCAAGACTATAACACCTAGTATAACCGAATCTAGGACAACGGTCATAGAAGAAAGCTTGGGGGATGCATACACCAACATGCAACAAGCCTGCAACAAGGGAGGAGCGTATGCAAAAACATTTGTCGAGAGCTTTGAAAAAATGGTGCAAGAAGGTGATGTAGCGCAGCGAGCACTCTACCAGGAGAAGGCAAATGCCTGGTTTGAATGGCACAATTCTTTAAGCACATGCAACTATAGCGGAAAGGAATGGTCGAGAATATGCGAGGCTTTTTGCGTAAATGCAGAGGATACTGCACATTGCCTTGAAACAATGCATGACTGCCTTCCCTTACCACCCGACCAATGGGCACTATAGCCAGCCTGTATTAATTTCCATCTATACCCAATGAAAATGGAAATGCCGTGCGTCGCTCGATCGCTCATGTACTCAAGTACACTTCGCTCCTCGCTCCTACGGCATTTCCATTTTGATTGAGTATATTACTGCCCAAGCGAAAAATCGATAAAATATGGTTCCGCATTCACAATGAGCATTTCTATTTCTGGATAAGTGATGGGCTCCACACAGCTCTCTTTGTCGCAACGATAAAGTGGGCCGGCATCATTTCTAAGGTCGAGGATCTGGTGATCATATAGAAAGATCGGTGTCGTCTTCGTAGGAGGAAAATAGAGTTCCTTACCCAGCAATAATCCGCACGTACCATCGGCACATACTACAGGAAATATAGCAACTTCTAACTGTACATGCTCTCTTTCTACTACCAGTCCTGACAAACGCAATTGTGAAGCATGCGATATGACCTGGCGTGGGTTGCAATCAACCGTATACAGAGAAAGAGCACTATCAGGTCCCTCTATTAAAATATGTTCCGTAGGATAGAGGTATAATGTAATATCTTCTGCACCGGAGTGTAGTAGATGCAAATCTTTTCCCTGCACATATACATATGATGGCCTCTCCTCATCACCCGAGGCTTGCGCCTGGATAATTTCCTGAAGCCGATAGAAGATCCTTTTCTCTTCTTCTGAAGAAACTGGATCATGAAGCTGGTTCAGAAAAATGCTTGCAGCTGCAGTGATCAATGTAGCTGAAAATCGATAATGGAAGGAGGAGTTCATCATAAGGCATTCTCCTATCAAGATGCAAATAACACATCTTGCATCACATACCCGCCCGGACGTATTGGCCTACCGATGAGCCATGCTGCCGCCATCAGAGCACCATGGGCATAAATGGTGCGATTGCGTGTTTGGTGCATCAATATGACAGACTCCCCTTCACCGTGGCACTGAATCGTATGCTCTCCTGTGAGATCCGCAGCACGGACAGAAAAACATTCTAGGGGTTGCTGCGCATGCACACTCTGGATTGCAGCTTGTAGCATCTTGGCCGTGCCGGAAGGTGCATCACGCTTCGCTGCATGATGTGCATCCACAATCACCGTTTGATGTGGCCATAAGGAGTGGCACATTGTCACTTGTTTTGCCAGTTCTGCTAATAATACCGCTCCCATGCTGGTATTGGGCGCGATCAATATGGGTAATTGCTCGGTATAACGCAGCAACAGCTCACGCTCTGCAGCCTTGAATCCTGTCGTTCCTGTCACCAAGGGAATGCGACGTTCTACCAGTAGAGGTAATAATGCTAGAATGCTTGCAGGTACAGAAAAATCCACCATCATATCGGCGGTGATCTCTGGCATCGATGCCATCAGCGGCACACCGAATGGAGCCAATTGATGCACAGCCCCTACATCTTTCCCTAATGCCTGATTCCCCTGACTGGCAAGTGCAGCGACTAACTGATAGGTGGGATTATTTTCCACATACGTACAGACTGCCTTCCCCATTCTCCCCGAGGCACCGTTTAAAATCAATCGCATCGTCATCGTCTTTCCCTATCATTTTACTACAAGAGAAAGAACCTACCATGCACGGGAAAATCCGTCAAATCAAGATGGGTGACAAGGACCAAAAACAGGATCAATCATAAGATCATGACATATATTTTCAATGGTATCCACCGTATAATAGCCACGCACCTCTTCAATGGCATCATGCAGCTTATCCGTTTTTTCTTGGGTATCAAAGCACAATGCCAGATCTTCCAAATGGGAGATTGCCTCGCGATCTAGCATGACATCGCCACAATAATCCCGATCCACCATATGCAACAGCATTTTATAGGCCTCTGCTTGGCTTGGTTGGTCAATCTGTTGTAATGTCTGGAGCTGTTCAATGGTCACAGGCATTTTTTTACAAGCAGAGCCAGCCCGTGACTCAAACGTCAGCGCATTGAGTGCTGCAACCGCATAAGGATTCGAAAAACCTAGCATATCCTCCGCAAGCGCTAAATAACGCCCTTCCTTAGTCAACGTATAGAGTGCATATCCTGCTCGAATCGTAACGCCTGGATGCTCCGTAAAAGAGGAGATAGCTGAAACTATTGTATCGACAGCAATATAAGCCAGCGGCATTAATAACATGATAGGACCTTTATGTATATTAATATCATTATAAACAAAACAAATGTTAGATATTATATACTTTACTATAGCTTGTTTGTCAAGCAAGGGGCAATACTGCTGGAGGGCAGGGCAATTTAAAAGTCGACAAAAAACTCCTTCTCCCCTTGGGAGAAGGTTGGGATGAGGGGCTCTCGGCTAGGCGAAAACCCACAATATTCCTCCTAACTGCACCACCCTCACCCTACCCTCTCCCAGAGGGAGAGGGGCCGAAACTGCAACTTATTAGTGTAAAATTTCGACTTTTAAATAGCCCAGATTTCAGATGATTATTTTATAACATGCTAATGGTGATCACCAATGGGAAAAGCACACTACCGTTTAATCACGGACTGCGCGGGCACAAAGCTACGATCTGCCTGCTGTACTTCTAACATACAGCTGCCCTGCATGGGTGTCTTTAAATGGCGCAATCGACGAATGATGCTGCAGGCCTCTTTTACACCCGATTTCGTAGAAAATGATCCAATGCGTAACCCATAACCTGCATCCCCTGAGAGTTCTACTACCCATATCTGGTACGCAGCCATCTCAGGCATTTTGGTCAGAGCATCTACTACACCACTAGCTAATTCCGCATTCGCAAAATACGCAGAGGTAATCCATACCGGATAGATGAGTTGGTCGGAAGCAAGCACCGTATGCGGGTGCCCCGCTTTTTTATGTGGATGATGACCATGCCCCTCTGCGTGCACATGTTTCTGGATGGGCTTGGGAAGTACATTTTCTTGCGATGCTTGCGGTAATGCTGGCGTCGCAGCACCAAATGGCACGTTCGCTGGTGAGGGTGTCATCGATGGCTTCGGGGGAGACACAGAAGCCCCCTCTGCTATCGCCTTCCCTTTGGTAACACGGATAGGCTTTGCCACTTGAATCAAGGATGATTTTTTAGGTGCGATAGGTACCGTTTGATCATTCCTCTGCGGCATTGCGATGGTGCTATCTTCTTCAATGATCGGTAATATTGTCGCCTGCGCTACAGGTGCAGGATTCACATCCATTAATGGTGCCATCGCTATGCTATCCGTATGATAGCCCGTGGAAGGAAGTGCACGTGGCGTCGCAGGCGGTATAATGGTCGAGGCATTAGGCGTATCCAGCATTACGGGGAGCGGCGTGACAGGCACCTCCGTGGGTGCAGGAGGATTCACCTCCATCAAAGGGGCCATTGCCACAGGTTCCGCCATATTCCTAGGCGTCATGGTCTGGACTGGCGCCATACTTTGGGGTACCGATGTCATGGTTGCAGAAGGAATATAGCGCCGGGGCTCATGCCTGGCTCCTTCATAGGCTGCAATACTATCCGTACGCTGCGAACGCTCTTTTGCGTATAATGTCGTAGCGCGTTTTTCCATCGTTGCCGTAGGATCAGGTGCCGCCTCTGAAATCAAAGGCACGATCGGCACCGTTTCGGGCACTGTTTGCGATGCCACTTCTGGCGCAGGATTCAGCTGTATCTCTGCCTTTGCTTCTTGTATTTGTGGACTTTCAACCGCAAAATCCTGAACCGCTGGAAGCGCAATCACGGGTAAGGTAGGCGCTGTGGTCTCGATTGCAGACGGAGTCGCCATTTTTCCTTCCTTTTTCCTCTCTTCCTCTACCAATGGTCGCATTTCGGGTGGATAAGAAGAAATATGCCGCATGTAAGGCGTCGAAACATTGGTAGCAACCACTTCTGTCTTCACGACAGGCGGCGTTGGAGACTCCCCTGCTGGCACCACATTTTCTGCCGTCACCGTATTTTCTGGTGGGGCTGTAGGTGCAGGTAGCACGGAAAGTGCTTGGGTAGGGATATTCGGTTTGTCTTCTAGACTTAAGACCGGTAACACCTCCACTTTCTCTTTCACATCTACTTCTTTGACGGGATCTGCATTTGGCATCGAATGCTCTAATGCGGCCAATGCGGTGTCGACTTGTTTGCCCGTAAATGCAGCCACCTTATCCCTAAACTCTGCATTCGGATTCCATTTGGCATATTGCTCCATCTTAGCGCTAACGCTTGTGGGCAATGTCTTTCCCTGCAATGCCTGCTCGTACAACTGCAATAACGCCATATTGCCAGACTGCGCTAAGATATCCAAAGCATTTTGTTTCCAACGATTTTCAAATAATATATTGGCTTTCGCTTTCAATAATGCTTTTACCACCGCAACATGGCGCCCCATCGTAGCGCGCATGAGGGGAGTCCAGCTATTATCGTCGGTAGCATTTACATCTGCATGCGCCTCTAGCAATAAATGCACCAGCGCAACCCGCCCTTGCCGACTTGCAATATGTAACGCTGTTGCGCCCCCTTGATCTACAGCATTGACGTCTGCGCCTGCTTGCAGCAGCAATTTTGCTACCGTTTCATGACCGCGATACACTGCTCGCATTAATCCCGTAACGCCAAATTGTGCACGTATATCTGGAGAGGTGCCTTGGGTAAGCAACGCGCCCACCGTTGCTACATCTCCATTATCCGCAGCCTCCACTAAAGGCTGCGTAAAGGTAAAATTATCATCTTCTGCTTGTACTGCTGTGCCCACCAAAGCAAAAAAGAGCACAAGCCACACCATCCATATATGGATTCGTTGATACCAGTCAATCACTGGAGGCCGGGGCCGGAATCGAACCGGCGATAGAGGATTTGCAGTCCACGGCATTACCACTTTGCTACCCAGCCATTTAAAAATCGATGATCGTGCATCCTGATATGCCCCCGCATGCCCTGATAAGGCAGTTACATAGGTTGATTATATCAGCAAACTCCTAGAACGATCAACGGTAGCATTAGCATTTAGTCAATTCTGCGTAGTTTTTCAAGCATTTTTACATAAGAGTGTGGTAAAAAATATGTTTTATGGGTGCGTACAATAAGATTGGCCTGACAATCTACAAGAAAAACATTGACAACCTATAGGAATACATAGAATGATTGGGAGTCTTTTTTCTATGTAGGTACAGGGCATCCATGTTGAAATACGCTACTTTTTTTATGACACTACTGCCATTGCAGTTTGTTTCTATGAACCTCTCTGCCATGACACTGACGGATGCGCTTGCCAAAGCGTACGAAAGCAATTTTGGCATTAAATCCGCCGCAGAGTCCGCCAAAGCAACCGATGAAGGCCAAGCACAAGCGCTCTCAAGCGCAATGCCCAAAGCTCAGCTCTCCGGCTCACGGGGAAAAAGTATGACCAAGGGACAGCAAACAGCACCGGTATTCGCCAACCCTAATACAGGTCAATTCACCTATATCACCGCACCTACCAAATCAGACGGCATTATGCAAAACCACCAATGGTCTGTCACGCAACCCCTCTTCGCAGGTGGTGCGATATTCAATACCATCCGTCAATCCCACGCGGCTGCAGAAGGTGGTGTAGCAGCATATTATGCGGCGGAGCAACAAATCTTGCTCAGCGCAGTACAAACCTATCTGAATGTGTTACTCCAACGCGAATCCAAGAAGATTAACACCAGCCAGGTGGAGTCTCTCGCGGTGTTACTCAAAGGAGCAGAGGAGCGCTTTGCTGTAGGTGAGCTCACCGTTACGGATGTTTCTCAAGCAAAATCTCAATTAGCAAGCGCACAGGCAGTGCTTGCGCAATCCGTTGCTAGTTTAGAGAGCGAAGAAGCCAACTTTACCAATATTGTCGGCACGATGCCTCCCGCCGAGCTCGCGACACCTGCACCCTATCTCAGCACACTCCCTGATTCTCCAGAGGCAGCGTTAGAAAGGGCATTAGCGCGCAACCCTGCTTTAGAGCAGTCTGAACTCCAAGCAAAAGCAGCACATTATGCGACCAATTCAAAAAAAGGAGCATTGCTACCTTCCGCAAATTTCACGGGTAGTGCTAACCGCGCAGATGCTGGCTATCCACGCCTTACTTCACAAAAAACTTCCCAGCAACTCATGTTTAACCTGAATGTCCCCATCTTCCAGGGAGGTGCAGAATATGCAAATATTCGACAAGCACAGCATCAAGAACGCCAAGCACTCATGGATCGGGATAATACCCGCAGCACTTTGCGTTATCAAACCTATCAATCCTGGCAAAATATGTTAGCCTCCAAACAAGCTCTAGAATCAAACCGTGTGGCGGTTGCTGCGGCCAAAGTAGCGCTAGATGGTATCACCGAAGAATACAAGCAAGGGGCACGCACCTTATTGGATGTGCTCACCACGGAAACGCAATATTTTCAAGCCCAATTAGGTGAAGCCAATGCGCATTATAGCTATATCCTCACGACCTATGCGGTGCATTATTATATGGGAGAAATGCGCGCTGCCGACCTCCATCTTCCTGTATCGCTCTATGATCCGCACGTGCATCGTAAAAATACACGCTTTAAACTGATAGGCTTTGCTTCATGAAACGCTTTTCCTTTCTCGTCAGCCTACTGATTGCTCTCTACTACCCTGGTCTATCCCTCATGGCGGGGCAAACGGATCCTTATGATCCTTTTTTTGATGGTGTCGATAATTCAGCCCAAGTCAACCAATTACAAAATCGCGTAGATCGCTTAGAACGCGAAATATTGACTACCCAAAAAGCCGTGTTTGGTAAAGCAGGGGATGCCATCACCAACACGACCGTACCAGATGCTGCCGTAGCACCCAAAATGACCGTAGAGATACAAAAATTACAAGAGCAAATTCAAGCGATTACAGGGAAAATAGAAGAAATAGAGCATCAGCTGAAGATGATGCCTGCTGTGCCAGATACCACCAGCACGCCACCTGCCAACCCGACGAATATCACACCCAACACCCCTCCAACGAATAACCTTGCAAGCACCGCAGCAACATCCGCCACAGTAGCCGCTGCCGCCACCACGACACCTAGCAAAGACAGCAGCACCGATAGCCAGCTTTCTGTACAACAGCAATTTCAGGCTGCCTTTGAGTTCGTGAAAAAATCTGATTTCCCCAATGCACAAACCGCATTGACCCAATTCATCAATGACAATAAAACCAGCCCTCTTCTGAGTAATGCCTATTTTTGGCTCGGCGAAATTTACTTTATTCAAAAGAAATTCGAGGATGCGGCCGTACAATATCTAAAAGGCTATAAAGCGATGCCACGTGGTGCAAAAGCTGCAGAAAGCCTTTATAAATTAACGCTCGCCTTAGAAAAATTACAAAATAAAACCCAAGCATGTAAGACGCTGGACCGCCTGAATCAAGAGTTCCCCGATATGGCAAAAAGCTTACGCTTTAAGGTACAGGATGCGATCAAACAAATAGGCTGTAGTGCTAACCCGCTGTAACACCAAGATTTCTGTAAGCCCATGTGCAAAAAGGAATCCCCTACAAAAGCGATCCTCTTTGAAGCAGCAATATACTTGCCATACCCTCTGTATTTAGTATAGAATAATCCAGACTAGAGTCTTTTTGGCAAAATTATGTACCGCACACTCCTTGCTATCCTTGCGCTTATGGCCCTGTGCTCTTTAAGTGGTTGCCTAGAGCGCATTCAACATGAAATCTATAGTCCGTGTGTTGCCAATCAGTGGGCAGAGCAAGATCCACTCTATGCCTCTGATCTCCAACCCCGAGACCCCTGTATTCGCCGCCCCGTGAATGACTGGTGGAGAAGCTAGGCTCTCGTACACTTTTAGTAAATACGCAGCTTGACAAGCAACACCTTCCTCTTATACGTTATAATATCACCATGATTTAAGGCCATTATGTATCGCTTCTCTGCTTATATACCCAAGAAACATGAAGTTCCCGGATTTTTGGGAAAGTATTTTGGTGCAGAATGGTGGGCGAAAAAACCGCGCGTAGCCAGCTACGTAAGGATTTTTTTGTACGCCATTATGGGCCAAAAGACGCATCCAAAAAACGGGAACTGCATGTTTCTTGGGTATATTATTACTATTTTAGTGGCGCTATCCTTCAGCGCGTGCGTACAATCTCCAAGCGTGCCAGCAGGCTTTGAAGATTTAGCAGTGGCACTGCCTGAAGCACAGTTGAGCGTACGTTATTATGGAGAAGAGAATTTCGTTGGAAAGCCGATTGATGGATATCAAAAACCCACATTATGGCTATCTAAAGAGGCCACTGCAGCACTCCGGAAGGTATGTCAGCGCATTCAAAAAGATGGATATAAGCTTGTAATTTATGATGCGTATCGCCCGCAAAGCGGCCCGGATCACTTTACACGTTGGTCCGAAGATTTTCAGGATGCAAATCGAAAAGCTGATTACTATCCTTATGTAACCAAAGAGCAAATTTTTAAAGAGGGCTATGTTGCCAATCCTTCCTCACATTCCCGCGGCAGCACCGTAGATCTCACCTTGATTGAAGCAGGGAAAAAGCTACATCCCATCAAACGTTCTAAGCGTACATTACCCAGTGGCAAGGTCATTCTCTTTTTAGATGATGGTACGGTGGATATGGGATCCTCTTTTGATTTATTTGATACTGTGTCCCATCCCAATAGCAACGATATACCAGCAGCAGCAAGAACGCATAGGGATTACTTAAAAAAAGTGATGGAAGAAGCGGGTTTTATGCAAATCCTTCCCGAATGGTGGCATTTTACACTACGTGATGAGCCCTACCCTAATCAATATTTCACCTATCCTATTCAGTAGTTCGCTCCATTAGAGAAAATAGTTACTCTTGCTGGATCTGATGGCGGGGCAAAAAATATTTGCTTCCACCCTCCCCCATTCTGTCATACAATCCACTTATAGCAAACGTAGTGAAGTTTTTTCGTATGGCGCTAACCAAACGAAAGCACGGTTTAGTAGCGGTAAAGTAATGTGGGGCCCTAATCCCCGCATAAGCCCGACGCGGCCTATCAGCAGCATCTCTCTTTGTCTGGTTAAGAGCGATGTCGACCAACTGATACCCCATCACTAAAAGTGTGAGTACGCCATCGATAACAACGAGAAAACGGCACACAATGCTATAATCCCGTTTAGGGCCCTAAACAATTTTTGAGTATCCACAATATGGCATCATCGATTGAAAATACATTCTCTATGATAAGCGCGACATCTTCCCCACGCAAGATGTCGTCCCCGCGAAGGCGGGGACCCAGTCCGTTTCAGCGTTGCTAAAACCAAACATATATTTTTCCCTTATCATCCTGAACTTGTTTCCAATACTGCTCACTTAAGCTTTATAAGCTTGCTACTTTGTCATCCTGAACTTGCTTCAGGATCTCCGAGACTTGGAGGAATCTTGCGGGGGCAGAGATGCTGAGGCGAGTTCAGCATGACAAAATTCAGGTAGTGCATTCGCTTAAGTGAACAGTATTGGAACGTGTTTCAGCATCTTGTGCCGCAGGATATCCCGAAGGGTAATTTAAAGATCGTCATATATGTTTGCATTGCTGCATCTGTTCCTTTGGCAATGGTTGTGTGAAAATGTGAGTTATTCTCGTCCCAATCAACCGGTTGTGTGCTACGGTCTTTACCATCCCACTGATAAGGCATTTTTAGAATTTCCATGTTGCGAGCAAACATACGATCATCTTCAGCACCACCTCTAATAATAGTCTTATAACCCATACTATTTGTATGGATAATGTATAAGTGCTGTGGGTTAGGTAACCCAATAGCTTTTGCAATATTGCTTATTAGCTTAATATCTCGTGAAAAAATTTCAATGGTTGCATCCATAATGGCCTCCTATGTTATAAACCGTTATATTCTCTATGTACGCCTATTTTTCCCCTTATTCTGTTATTTGTGTCTTCAGGTACCGAAAGTTGAATTGTAACAAAGGGAATGAAGCTAATAATTCCTGTATCATATGAGAAGAAATAAATTTTTTCTAAGTTTTCTTCTTGTATTATTTTTTCTAACTTTGCTCCTGACTTTTTTAAGTCGGCACATAATTTTCTTGCATCCGACCCTATCGGGTAACGCTCATTTAAGTCTAATGATAACGTCTCTTTTGGTGCCATCTCTAATTTAATGGCTTTTCCTGGGGCGTAGTAACGCCACGAAGAGATAATTAAAAAAGTACTTATGTGAATTAAAAACATCTGTGTACACCACCATACGCCTCTCCAAAATCCCCCGCATATTTTGTAAATAGCAAAGAGGGTGATAAATGGGACTGCAATACTCAATGTATTGGTGATGATACCAATCGTTCCTTCTATATGACTTAGGAAAGCGAGTGCAAGCCATGCGATGAATAAGGCAAACAGTGCACCCGCTTGTATGGTTTTTTTAAGCACAACCCATACAATCATACGTTTATTGTCAGCTGCAACCCAATGCTGCAGCTTGTTGGTAAGCGATAGTATTGGAGGAAAGATGGGCAGGGCTTGCATGGGATAATGCTCTTTTGGGCCTATATCTATATTACTGTATGGGGTTCCTGATTGGTTGTAAATGAGAATGTTTGATAATTTTTAAGACTATTTTCTGCCTTAATTTATCACTTGGGAACTAGGGTATGATGCAGGTGGTTTGTAATTACGCTATTGATAAGGGGCTCAAGCCGGCAGACCCTCACCTTGCTTTTCTAAAAACGAGAGAGTTAATCCCAGCTTTCATCGTCCATGGCGGGTTCTTCTGCTTCGGGGGCGGCTTCTTGGGGGGCGGCAGCGGGTATGGTGGGCGGTGTCTTGCTGCTATCGGGGTAAGATTGTCGTTCTGGATGTTCGATTGCGTCGAGCAGCTGGAACACTTGCTTGGCAATTGGGGCTGCTGCTTTGGCGCCTCCACCGCCATGCTCTGCGACGACAGCGCAGGCATAGCGTGGGGAAGAGAATGGGCCATAGCTCAAGAATAGGCCGTGATTGGTATTGCTCCAGTGGTCGGCGATGCGCATTTTGGTTTTTTTGGATACCACTTGGGCCGTTCCTGTTTTGCCTGCCATCGACATGGTTGGGCTAATGACGCGGCTCCGATAGGCAGTGCCACCAGGCTCATTGACGACCATATACATGCCCTGGCGTACGATCTCGAGATTCTCGGCGGCAATATCTAAATCCGGGAACGACACTGCATGATCTTGGTCCGGTAATAAGATACGCGGCGTGACGGCTTTGCCGGATGCAATGCGTGCGGCAACCACAGCAAGCTGCAGAGGTGTTGCCAACACATACCCTTGCCCGATACCGCTATTGAGTGTATCCCCTGCGGTCCATTCTTGGTGGAGTACGCTTTTTTTCCATGCCCGGGTAGGTAAGAATCCTGCCTTTTCTCCTGGTAAATCCACCTGAAATAATTGGCCTAATCCCAGCTTCCGTGCCATATCCATAATTTTTTCATTACCTAAGCGTCTGGCTAGTGTGTAAAAATACACGTTACAGGATTTGGCAAGGGCATGATACATATCCAGGTAGCCGTGACCTTCTTGTTTCATACAGCGAAAGAAGTGATTTCCTAGATACACGCCACCCAAGCATTCAATGCGTGTATCGGGGCTAATGCCTTCTTGTAGTGCAGCAAGCGATACCACCACTTTGAAGGTAGAGCCTGGAGGATAATAGTTTCCAATGGCTTTATTAATCATGGGGTGAAAAGGGTTGCGTGTCAGATCGGACCAATATTCCGAAGAGAGTTTTTGCAAAAACCGGTTTGGGTCATAGGAAGGGGTGGAGGCCAATGCTAAGATATCGCCATTCCGCACATCCATTACAATCACCCCTGCACCTAGATCCGGCAAATGGGTGCATAATTGCTGTTGTAGGTGGCTATGGATGGTGACGCGTTGTGCTTTGCCAATAACGGCAGGCTGTGATGAAAGTTCACGGATGGTTTCGCCGAAGGCATTCACTTCCAGGCGCCGCATACCGGGTTTGCCTTGTAGAATGGTGTTGCAGGTTTTTTCAATGCCATTACGCCCAATCCGAAAATCAGGGTGAAAATAGAGGGGGTGCCGCTCGGTAATTTCATTCGCATTAATCGCACTGATATAGCCGGTGACATGGGCTGCACAAAGACCAAAGGGATAGAGGCGTGTTTGCGCAACGACAATGGTGATCCCTGGTAACTCATGGCGATTTCCTTCAATATGGGTCACTTGCTGCCAGGAAAGATACTCCATTAAAATGACCGGAACGCCACGGCGTGCTTTGGAAACTTTTTGCCGCATTTCTTCATATTGTGCGTCGCTTAGCCCAAGCAGTGCGGTCAGTGCTGTCAGTACTTTTTTACTATCCTGTACTTTTTCGCGATAAAAATGCACACGGTAATAATTTTGATTGGTGGCCAAGGGAACACCGGTACGATCTAAAATAGGGCCACGTGGCGGTGGAATCACATCGATTTTAATACGATTATCTTCGGCTTGTGTAAAAAACTCCCGTGCACGAAATACTTGTAAATAAATGAGCCTTCCTAGCAGCAGCAATAACAAACCTAATTTTCCTGCGATGAGTAAGAAGCTTCGGCGCGAAAAATAGGGGAAACGTCCAGGAGAGTTAGTAGCCATAATCCCCTTCTTGCTTCACAGCACGATGAATGGCAGAAAGTAGGAAATGGCCTGGCGTGTACAATCCTACTACGGTCAAGCCTTCGAGCAATAATGTCATTAAAGGGATCGTGCGATGATATATGAAATATTCTACGCCATAGGTGAGTACCATCACCACAAACGTCGAAAAAGCAAAACCAGCAAGCAGCATGCTATAAGGTTTTTGCAGAAAGAATCGTGCCTGGGTGACCACAATCCAATAAAAGCCTAAATAGAGTATCGCGTGATATCCAAAGGCGCTGCCACATAATGCGTCTTGGAGAATGCCGATGACAAAAATACCCCAAATGGGCAATGACTCTTTCCAGAACAAGGTGAGATAAAATAATGCGATGAGCGGCATAAATGTTTGCGAGAAGAGCAACTGAAAAGGTAGCCATTGGAAGGGAAGATACGTGAATAAGCTTGCGAGCCAAAATAGCACTAATGGTAATGCTGTCTCAATATAGGCTACTGGGGAAAGTTTTTTCATCACACGCTTTGACTCGTAGGAACTGCTTTACAGTGTAGCACAGTCCCATGAAAACCTGAAGTAATTTTGCGATAGGAGTATATTCGCATAATGAAAGTCGTATTTTGGTTGGGATCGTGTCTTGGTGTTTCCACATTTCTTGCTATTGTGAGACAAAGCAAAACTTATTGTCTTCGAATCCTATTTTTCTTCCATTTTATTATTTTTCAACCAATTGTTGATTTTTTTTAAATTATTTTGCTTCCTGAGGTTTGCTAACGATGGTACTCTCCATTCATATGTAAAAAATAAGGAGAGTAAGATGGCGCAAATATGGCGGTGGAGAGATCAGGATGGTGCAGTGCGGAGTGTAGAGAAAGTTATAGCATACGATAATCACTGTCCTCCTAATAATTTTGAAATATTTTTAGAGATATACCCCATAAATCGGGTGTATCATTGCGATGGCAAGCTTTGTGATAGCGCTGAAGATACATATAAAATTGGCCCTACCACTTATCTTTATCGAGAAAGCGATCAGTTAGTTGCATCGGCTACGGGCGAAACGCTGTGTGGATCAGACCTTGGAACATATTTTTACCTAGATCAGTATAATTTAAAAATCAACTTAGGGCCAGGAAACGATGTAGTGAAAACAAGTAATACAGCGGATACTAGAGCTTTTCTCTATGATAACGGTGGTAATGATTGGTATTTTTTGGAAAAGCCAGGAGAGGTAATAGTAGATAGGGCAGGTGATGATAATTATATAATAAATTTTCCCCCAGTTAATGTCTGTCGTGATAGTAAAATGCACCAAAAGGCTTTCGGTAAGAATTGTCGGCATGCTACCTTTGCAAAGTATAATATACAGGATGAAGAAGGGGTAGATACGCTGGTTCTTATGACGCAAAGGCCACATTCCCTTGGAAAATCTTCTGATATACAGTGCAAAGAAGATTTAGAAAGAGGCAAAATAGAGCTATGGATACATCACAATCTTATCTTCCAAACGGCAAGTGCACAATGTGATTGTTTTTTTATGATCAGTATAGAACCATACAATGGTGTTAGTCCTATTGAAAATATACAATTTATCGATGAAGCAATAGTGCCTTTCAATCAGATTTGCATCTCTAGAGATGAACTTTAACCGAGCTCTTTATGCCAATAGCTCTGGTCGGGCATAAAGAAAATCCATGAGTGGTAAAGTTTCGTCGCTGATTTGCGAAATATTAAGGCAGTAATAGGTGAGAGTGCTGCTAGGTGGCTGAGAGGATTCCTTTATTGTTTTGGGGATCTCCCAAGCCCAGTTGTGAAGGTTTTCTCCACAGCTTACTACGCCTCTTTCTCCGGTAATTTGGTAAATAACATCAGAGGAATTGGTGCTAAGTACGGGCACTTGAGAGTCTGGAAAATTAAAGCGATAAAAAAATCGGGTATTGTAATAGTGACCTGGATCCTCTACGTGGCCCCACTCTGTAAAATCAGCAATGTGGATATAATGCCGCAGATATGTATAAAATTGAATTTTATATGCTTCTGCTTGGTGGAGTATGTCAGTAGGTGTTTTGCCCAGCTTGTTTTGAACATCTTCTTTTGCGCCATAAGCAAGTAGTACCTGGTAAATGCTAAAATAATCTCCAATTGCCTGTCCATTCTGCATATAAGCTGCAACATGCAAAGGGGTGTGGTGATCGATAGATAAGCTATTAGGGTCAGCACCTAATTGTAACAGTTTCCATACAGCAGATAATCTGCCATTGAGAGTTGCTTGATGTAAGGGAGTAATGCCTAAGTAATTGGTAGTATTGACGATTTGTTGTGTGCTTTCTACGTTCTCAAATGTACACTGGATTGGCATACCGTGTAGAGCGTGATCAATGAAATACTCAGCCTGTGGATAATCAAACAATATGTTGGATCCTGTAGCATCTTTGGTTAGTATATTAGGCATGCATTCATGATCTAGCACATATTGGATCATTTCAAATGCTTGTTTTCGGTCGGTGTGATAATATGCAATACTGTCACTATCGTAATGATTGCCGTTGTGGCCGATGTAAAATGCTACATGCGCCAGTTTGCGTAAAGGGGTGGTAGAATCAGGGCAAGGATAGTGTAAGCTTGCACCTAATTTCCATACGGCATAGGCGGAAGCAATATCCGGAAGGATATCCCAGCTCTTCCAAGCCTCTTCTTCTTCACAAAGAAAACGATTGACCATGGGCCCATTCAGGGATTCAATCTGGGCAATATCTAGCCCTTGCTCAACTAAATATTGTGCGAGCGCAAATTTACCCGGTGTTCCCCAATGATCTAACATGAAGGAATCTTGATAAAACCAAGCACGAAATAACGCTCCTTTAGGAGAGAGGAGGGCTTCAGGATCATTGAGACGGATCCCTTGCGCTATAGAGTGCTCTACCGCAGTGCGGTTAATATCAAGTACAGCTTGGTAAAAATCATCCATCGACATGGCAGATGTTCCTTAAGTTACCGTAGATTGTTTCGTAGATGAGGCATATTGGCAAGGTTATGCACATGTAATCCAGGAAAAAGCTGGCAAGGGGAGTAATTTTAGCACATCCGTAGGCTATGATCCAGTTGCTTCCAGCGCCATATGAATCTGATCCCGTAATGCTTGTAGCATGGCATCGATCTTATGTGTATGCGGTGCGCCCGCTTGTGCTAAGGCGGCATTGCCGCCACCGCCACTTCCGCCTGCTACTTCTGCTAAGGTTTTTGCTAATAATGCGGCATTCAAATGGGGAAGCAGGGAATTGCTGACAGCAATCACAAATCCTAATTTATGATCGGCTTTGCTAGCCACCAATGTGACCGTATCCACTGTGTTTTTGCTGAGCTCTTGAATCACAGGGCGCAGTTGTTTGGGGGGTAGATTATCGACGATGAGCGAGTGGAGCGTAATATGCCCTAATTTTTCTTCTGCTGGGCGGAGTGATTGTAAGGCTTTTTTTTGCTCTGTTTCCAGTGCTTTTTGTAAGGCTTTTTGATCATCGAGTAGCGTTTGTACACGCTCTACCACGGCATGGGGTGGTGTTTTGAGTAGGTTGGATAGGGTGCCAAGAGTGGTCTCACATCCACGCAGGTAGTGGAAAGCAGCCGCACCTGTTAATGCTTCGATACGGCGTACTCCTGCTGCGACAGCACTTTCACTGATAATTTTAAAGAGACCAATATCGCCTGCTTGGGATACGTGGGTGCCGCCACATAGTTCAAAACTATAAGGGGTGGTTGCGCCCCCTCCGATGGAGACGACGCGGACAGAGTCGCCATATTTTTCACCAAATAACGCCATCGCACCTTGACGCATGGCTTCTTCGATAGGCAGTGTTTGGGTGTGGGTAGGCTGATTAGAGCGTATGAGTCGGTTGACTTCTTCCTCGATATAGAGCAATTCCTCTGCAGAGAGTGCTTTGGGATGGGTGATATCAAAGCGTAACCGATCTTCTGCTACCAGGGACCCTTTTTGGGTAATATGTTCTCCGAGATAACGCCGTAAGACCGCTTGGAGTAAATGTGTAGCAGAGTGATTGGCGCGTAGTTTGGATCTACGTTCATGATCTACTTGCAAGGTGACTGTCTCTCCTACCGTTAAAGGAGCGGCAAGTAGCGTGACCCGATGCGCATGTAAGCCAAGAAATTTCTGTGTATCCGTGATTTTTTCCTCACCCATCCATCCATGATCTCCTTCTTGCCCGCCGGATTCTGCGTAAAAGGGTGTTTGGTCGGTGATGACCCATAGATCCTTGGTGACTGCTGTCGCTTGGGTGAAGCGTGTTTTATCGTGACTGACGAGCGCTACGATTTTTGCTGATGCTGTTTCTGTGTCATAGCCTAAAAATGTGGTCTCGCCTACTTCTTCGCGTAATGTAAACCAGAGTGGATCGATGCTTGCGTCTCCTGATCCTACCCAGGATTTACGTGCCATCGTGCGTTGCTCTTCCATGCAAGATTCGAACTCGGAGGTATCCACGGTCATATTGCGTGTGCGGAGAATATCTTGGGTGAGATCAAGCGGAAATCCATAGGTGTCGTACAGCTTGAAGGCAACACTCCCGGAGAGCTGCGCACCTGTTTGGAGCTGGGCGGTTTCGCCTTCTAACAATTTTAAGCCACGCGCTAAAATATCACGGAAGCGCTCTTCTTCTTGGCGCAGGGTTTCTTTCACAAGATCACTGGCACGCACCAATTCAGGATAGGCTTCTCCCATTTCGTTCTGTAAGGTAGGGAAGAGACGGTGGAGTAGAGGCTCTTTGCTGCCTAACAGATGCACGTGGCGCATGGCGCGTCGGAGGATACGACGTAAGACATAACCGCGCCCTTCATTCGAAGGCAGCACGCCATCGCTGATGAGAAAACTTGCAGAGCGCAAATGATCTGCAATCACGCGATGCGATGCCAGTGCGGCACCCTCTGCTTTTTTGCCTGTGAGGGACTCGGAGGCTTGGATAATCTGTTGGAAAAGATCGATCTCGTAGTTATTATGCACGCCCTGCAATACGGCTGCAAGACGCTCTAGGCCAGAACCGGTATCGATACTGGGCTTAGGCAGAGGGATACGCGTGCCCCCTGCTTGTTGCTCAAATTGCATGAAGACGAGATTCCAGATTTCAATGAAACGATCTCCATTTTCATCGGGAGAGCCAGGAGGACCGCCCGGAATGCCTTCGCCGTGGTCATAGAAAATTTCAGTACAAGGCCCACAGGGACCGGTTTCGCCCATGGACCAAAAATTGTCATTGGTCGCAATACGTATAATACGCTCATCGGGCAGTCCTGCGATTTTCTTCCACCATGCGACAGCCTCTTCATCGGTATGGTAGACCGTGATGAGCAATTTGTCTTTGGGTAGGCCTAGCACCTGATGGACTAGTTCCCACGCATATAGAATGGCGCTTTCTTTGAAATAATCTCCAAAAGAAAAATTACCAAGCATTTCAAAGAAGGTGTGGTGACGTGCCGTATAGCCTACATTATCCAAGTCGTTATGTTTGCCCCCCGCCCGCACACATTTTTGGCTGGAAGCAGCGCGCTTGTAAGGACGCTCCTCCAGGCCCGTAAACACATCTTTAAATTGCACCATCCCCGCAGCCGTAAAAAGCAAGGTAGGATCATTGTGAGGGACCAAGGGGGAAGAAGGAACGATCTGATGGCCTTTGCTTGCAAAATACTCTAAAAATGTTTTGCGTAAGGATTGTAGACTGTGATGGTTCATAGGACAGAGCTCTGCAACAATTTAGCAGGTATATAGCAGATTTCTGCTAGGTTGAATAGGGCAATTATAAGGGTATATCGAAAGCATCACCATAGTCAGGAATTTCCATAATCCCTAAATTTAAGGGATAGACGGGAATAATGGATATTTGTATGGGTTCTTCTGCTGGTGTAGTGGGTCTATGCAACACGATCTCACCAATATGGTTGGGAAGAGGGAAGCTATTTTCACCATAAGATATCTTTTCGCCATTCCACGTAAAATATGCATTGGTAGCATATTGTTTTACTTTCATTTGTATAAATTCGTCCTTGCGGTAATGAAGAGTAATCTGAGAGTATTCTCCAACAGCATGTCCTATCAGTTGTAGTTTGCATCCCTTCCTATCTTCCACTATTTTTGCTTCTGTATTAAAACGCGGTCCATTCAATTGTGAATTGAATGCACGAGCTATCGTATCTAGATCATAATAGCCAAAAAAGCTCCATCCATTGTCCTTTTCAAATTCAAAATCTTTTACATCCCTGCGAAGCCTAACTTCTGCCTTCATTCGGCTAACATGTAGTAAGCGAGGTAGACATGTAGGAAAATATTCGCTCTCTATTATTTGGCCTCTAGCTAGTTGCGTTATGGTTAAATTGAATGTCGTAGCTTTATCATATTCCTTCCATTGGCTTATTTCAAAATCCCAATGATTTTCGAAATCAGGGTGCCAAGTTGCGCAATTACTCATCGCACCTGAGTTGTCTGTGATGGTGGCAATATAACCGATAGAAGAGACGGGAGGCGCCACAATCTTGATGGGCATGGTAATACTATTTGGGCGGTGATAGATGGAGGTGTCGCGCAACATTGCCTACCCCACAATCCCCAAATTTTTAATACGCACCTTGGAATGCACTTCTTGTTGTGAAATAATCGCAACGTAGGAGCGGGCTCTGGCGACGAGTGCGCGTAGGTAGGGGCGGATGGCGGTGGAGACGAGTAGCACGGGCACTTCTCCTTTTTGCGCGGCTTCATCCATTTTTTGTGTGATTTTTGCAATCAGATCTTGCAGTTGCGAAGGGCTGATTGCTAGCTGTTTTTCTTCACCTTTGCTGGTGAGGCTTTCTTGTAATAATTGATCCCATGTTTGGGATAACGTCATAATCGGTAATGTGCCGTCACGCGAGAGATGGGCATAGGTAATTTGTTTGGATAAATGTGCACGTACATGCTCTGTCATTTGCGTGATGCTGGTGGTGTTTTTCGCAATTTCGGAAAGCGCTTCTAAGATGGTGGGTAAGTCGCGAATGGATACCAATTCTTCCAATAATGCTTGCAATACGCGTTGTAATGTTCCAATGGTGATCACGCTGGGTATGACATCGCTCACCAGTTTACGATGCTCTTCACCCATCTCATCCACCAATTTTTGTGTTTCGGTATAAGAAAGCAATTCAGTAATATTTTCTTTCACAATTTCGGTTAAATGCGTCGTCAGCACGGTGGGTGGATCGACCACGGTATATTGCTTAAAGAGGGCTTGCTCGCGTTGTACTTCATCGATCCACATTGCCGGCAGCCCAAAGGCGGGATCTTTGGTAGGGGTGCCTGGGATAGTGATTGCGCCTCCTTTGGGATCCATGACCATTAATTTATCGGCATAGACAATACCTTTACCACATTCAATATCTTTGACGCGAATTAAGTATTGATGTGCTTCTAGCTGCATGTTGTCTTGGATGCGCACCGAGGGCATGACAAACCCAAGATCTTTCGCAATTTGTTTGCGTAAGGATTTTACCTGATCGGTAAGACGATAACCGGTTTGATAGTTAATCAGCCCCAGCAACCCATAACCCAACTCTATTTTAATGCTTTCAATACGGAGGGCATCTGACATGGATTCTTCTGCCTCTGCTCCTGCAGCGCCCGGCGCTAGTTTTTGATCTTCTTCTGCTTCTTCTACGAGCGGATGTTGTTTCAAGCGCCACGCAATTGAGCCTGCGATCATGGCGAGTAAGATAAAGGGGGCAGCAGGAATACCAGGCATTACCGACATGACGACAAGCAAAGCAGCAGATACAGCGAGTGCCTGCGGGTGTTTTCCTAATTGTGTAAAAATAGCTTTTTCTGTGGATCCTGTGACGCCTGATTTAGCGACGAGCAAGCCCGCAGCAAGCGAAATAATGAGTGCAGGAATTTGCGATACAAGACCATCCCCAATGGTCAGGGTGGTGTAGGTTTGCAGTGCTTGATTAAAGTCTAGATCACGCTGCACCATTCCAATAATGATGCCCCCAATGAGATTGATGAACGTGATCAATAACCCAGCGATGGCATCGCCGCGCACAAATTTATTCGCACCATCCATGGCTCCAAAGAATGTGCTTTCATCTTCTAATGCTTTTCTTCGGGTCTTGGCCGTTTTTTCATCAATCAGGCCTGCAGATAAATCTGCATCAATTGCCATTTGTTTTCCTGGCATCGCATCTAAGCTAAAGCGTGCTGCAACCTCTGCAATACGACCCGAACCTTTGGTGATAACGACAAAATTGATGATCGTGAGTATACCAAATACAATGGCGCCAATGACGACATTGCCTCCCATCACAAAACTACCAAACGCTTCAATGACGTGACCTGCAGCATCCGTACCCAGATGGCCATAAGA
>Ga0206820_1068_pt1 | contig 21356 bp, 13 predicted proteins | sample Alteio_BWOrgCont_84_FD_152857 | JGI IMG/M metagenome (GOLD analysis project Ga0206820, IMG submission 152857) | Enriched cells from forest soil in Barre Woods Harvard Forest LTER site, Petersham, Massachusetts, United States -... | ecosystem: Environmental > Terrestrial > Soil > Temperate forest >...
GAGGAAATGTTTTGAAGGTGGGAAGTAGCTACACGCTAAGCGGAATTAAAAAGACTTCCATTTTTTATGTTGGATTCTGCCCTGGGACATATCGGATATCCGATACTGTTTTTTTAAATCCTAAATCTTTGAACCTGAAAACCTCTTCACTTGCGGCTGCCTGCAAAGGTGTTTGTAATGGGGAAGCCAGTGTCATTGTTTCTAAGGGAGGTCTGGCACCTTATTCCTATTCATGGAATACAGGGGCCACCGATTCAAGCCTTCATTTTCTATGTGCAGGTATCTATACGATTTATGTTCGGGATGCCAATAATTGTGGAGGAGAAGATACGGTAAAGGTCAATCAATCATCGGATGCTAACTTTAGTGTCCCCAATATAATTACCCCAAATGGAGATGGAAAAAATGACGAATTGGAGATCAAAGGTTTTTCCTCGGGTGAATACGCCGTAACCATCTTTGACCGCTGGGGCCTGGAGATGTTCAAATCGGCGAATGCGAATATTTTGTGGAATGGAAAAACGCAGAATGGAGAAGATGTACCGGCGGGTGTCTATTATTATAGTGTCAAAGAAACATGCGGAAGTACGGATTATAATCAGCACGGCTTTGTCCAGGTATTAAGATAAAAAAGCGAATTACAGCCGCATTATCAATTAAAGAACTTATCGATTTTATCCACTTGTTCTTTATACTGTTTGTTAGTGCCGGTGTAAATAACTCCCATTTCAATTGCTCCGCGGTTTCCGGCATACACCTGCAAAGGGCTGGTTACAATATCATAACTGATCCGGAAAGTATTCCCACCTTCTTTAATTCCTATATTTAAAACGATAGCATCCTGTAACCGGTAGGCAAGACCACTAACAAGTTCGTAATTGGTATTTTTTAAATTATAAAATGCCAGCACGCCCAAACTAAGTTCGGCCGCTCCACCCTGATACATATACAAACAGGAAGGTTGTAGTTTCAGGGAAGGATTAACCTGAATATCTGAGCCGGCATTCAGATTAAAACGCATTGGTAGCCTGTAGGGAATACCAAGTGTAGATTGATCGGGCATATTAATATGATTGATGGAAAAACCCGCAAAAGGGTTGAATTTTTGGTTTGTATTACGGTATTTATAATAGATGCCCGCATTGATATCCGGTTTCAGCAGATTTAGTTTCGCAAAATTTTCTCCATTAGGGGCATTGCCATCCAGTCCCCTGTCGGAAAAATACTGGGAAGAAAATAACAGATCATTTGTATTATAGTTCACATTCATAAAACCGACCTGTACACCTGTGGTGAGGTAATGGTTTTTACTCTCATCATTGGTGATCTGGTATGCTCCTCCGACAATGCATCCAAAAGAATTATAATTGCTTAATCCCGCAAGGTTATCGATCACATATCCTCCAACACCGAAACGTCCGATTGGCTTGTCGAAGGCGATGAGAGCAGTGGTGTAAGGTTTGCTTTGTAATTGCTGCCATTGTGAACGATAATTAGACATTATTCTGAAATCGCCCTTTTCACCTAGATACATTCCGGCAAGAGCAGGATTCATGTATATAGGAGCAATATCATATTGAGAGAGGTGGTAATCCTGAGCATAGAAAAACTGGCTGGAAGCAAATATGCAGATGAGTGCAACAATGCTTTTTGTGGATATCTTTTTCATAGTCATCTGTTTAAATTACCTGATCAATGTAACATCACCGGAAAAACTAAACACTTTTCCATCCATCGTTTTTCCTTTCGCAGTATAAATATATACTCCCGGAGGCTGGAGAATTCCGGCTATTTTACCGTCCCAGGAAACATTAGGATCATTCGTGCCGAATACCTGATTACCCCATTGGTTGTATATTTTCAATTCCACCTCCAGAAATGGACCTCCAAGAATTGGTACAACATCGTTAATACCATCTCCATTAGGAGTAAAACCAGAAGGTATAGCTACCGGGTGAACAACAACAGTCGTTCCGTCAACGGTAACATCTGCTGTTGCGGTATCCATACAACCCTGTGTACTGCTGACAATTAATGTCACCGTATAAGTTCCACTTGAGCTATAGGAGTATACTGGGTTTTCCTGTGTAGAACGTCCTCCGGCGTCACCAAAATTCCATAACCAGGTTGTTGCTGCCCTAGACTGATCAGAAAAGGTCGTTGTCTCCCCAGATACCGTTTCAACAAAAGCAGCTATAGGCTTGGTTCCGAATGTTATTTTCATTGTATCGGAAGTCCCGGGACAAGATCCGGTATTTGTTGAGCTCAGAACAAGTAATACACTTCCTGCGGTCTTATCCGTTTGACTAGGTGAATATGACGCGCCCAATGTGGCCGCATCAGGATTAAATACACCACTACCCAGGGATTTCCATATTCCGGTACCAGTACTTACACTACCATTCAGAGGGATTGTTATTCCGTCATTACAGAATAGCTGGTCAGTGCCGGCATTTACTAACGGACTATTCGTATACCTGATTACCAAGGTATCAGTAACAGAAGGGCATTGTCCCGTGTTAGTGGAAGTAAGTATTAATTTCACACTTCCGGCAACCAGGTCAGTAGTACTCGGTTGGTATGTGGCATTCAGTGTTTGCGCATCAGGTGAAAAACTTCCACTTCCGGTACTTGTCCAATTACCACTTGTACTTCCACCTGAAACAACTCCGTTAAGTGCGAGTATTGGATTGGAGGAACAAAGTGTTTGATCACTTCCTGCAGTTACGGTAGACAATTGTTGTATTCTGATTTCTACGGTGTCGGTCACAGCCCCGCAAGATCCGTTATTCGTTGATGTGAGGACAAGCTGAACTGTTCCTGCTGTATAGTCCCCAGAACTAAAAAGATAAGAGGCATGGAGTGTTTGTGCATCGGGAACAAAAGTTCCAGAACCCAATGTATGCCATTGTCCGCTTGTGGTTTCTCCATTTATACTTCCATTGAGCAGAACGCTGGAAGAAGATCTGCAGGCAGTTTGATCCATTCCGGCAAATACGGTTGCCGGATTTTTTGTTACGATCGTAAGTGTATCTGTTCCGGCAAGACAACTACCGTTATTGGTTGTTGTAAGTATAAGCTGCACACCTCCTGCAATAAAGTCGCCGGCACTCAAGGTATACGTTGCATTTAATGATTGTGCTCCCGGGCTGAATAAGCCACCGCCGGTTGTACTCCAGTTGCCTGTACTTGCTCCTCCGGAAACTAATCCATTCAGGTTAACAAGGTTGCCTGTTGAGCAAATTACCTGGTCAGGACCTGCGTACGCAAATGCACTTGGACCGAAAACTATTTTCATACTGTCCTTTGCGGTTGCACAGGAGCCGTTGTTTGTTGAAGAAAGAATGAGCATGACTGAGCCTGCAGCGGTATCGGATGAGCCAAATTGATAAAGGGCATTCAGAGCACTGTCGTTGGGAATAAATATTCCGGACCCCAACGTGCTCCACTTTCCGGTGGAGCTCCCGTTACTGATGATGCCCTGCAGGTTTGCATTTGCGGAAGTTTTACAAACATGCTGATCGATACCGGCATTTGCCGATACCGCCGATGTGAAATGAATAATTACATTATCGCTAACAGGGTCGCAGATTCCGTTTCCGATTGAACTAAGTACAAGTGTAAGTGTGCCAGAAGTTATTTCAGCAGAAGTCGGGGTATAGAGGGCATTCAATGAACCATTATTCGGATTAAAACTACCGCTTCCTCCCGACCAGATACCACCTGTTGCATTTGTTATACTTCCTGCTAAAATAATAGCCGGACTGCTGCCACATATTGATTGATCAGCACCTGCATCTACAATTGGAGAAGGATTTATCGTGATATTCATGAAATCGATAGCTGTATTGCAACTATTTGTTGCCGTCAGAACAAGATTAACAAAGCCATTTGTAATGTCAGCCGAACTGGGAGTATAAGTGGCATTAAGAGCAGTAGCATCGGGAGTAAAAACTCCTGATCCGGAAGTACTCCATATACCAGGCCCTCCTCCGCTCACAGATCCATTTAAAACCACACTGGAATTATTGGCACATACTGTTTGATCAAGTCCTGCGTTCACTGTTGTCGAAGGATAAATATTAACACGCATGGTATCTTTCGCTGCAACACAGGATCCATTATTGGTGGAAGTAAGAACGAGGTATATGATCCGCTCTGCAGAATCAGAAGAGCTCGCCTGATAAATAGCGTTCAGATTCGTGTTATTGGGTACAAATGTTCCGGTTCCCGTGCTGCTCCATACAACAGTGCTTGCGCTTCCTTTAACACTTCCATTCAATTGAATATTTTTGTTCGTTGAACAGACGGTTTGATCCATGCCGGCATTTACAGCAGGTGCGGTTGTAATTGTTACAACCAGTTGATCAGATGCTGGATTACAACTATTGGCAGTAAGTGTTAACGTTACCGTACCGGAAGCAGTATCACCTGGGCTAGGAATGTAATGTGCATTAAGAGTCGTATTATCCGGGCTAAACACCCCAGTGCCGGTGCTGGACCATGTGCCGGAGCTTGCCCCTCCCGTAATTTTTCCGCCAAGTGTTACAATTGCATTGTTGGCGCAGACATTAACATCATTTCCGGCAATTGCGCCTCCGGCGGGAAGAATAATAATTTGCATCGTATCGCTTACTGCCAAACAGGATCCGTTATTAACCGAAGTAAGCGCGAGTTTAACAAAACCATTTGTAGAATCCTGTTTACTACAGATATAGGTCGCATTTAATACAGAATTGTCCGGAAAGAACGTTCCTGTTCCCGATGAAGTCCATTTACCTGAATTCGTTATTCCTGCGATACCGCCACTCAGTTGAACGTGAAGGTTGCTTACACAAATAGTTTGATCATTTCCTGCGTTTACGGTCGGTTGGGAAATAATTGTCAGAGTCGTACTATCAGTTACTACGGCGCAATTACCATTACCTCTTGTTGTTAATTTAAGTGTTACTGATCCGTAAGCTATTTCAGCGGCAGTCGGGGTGTAAATGGCGCTCATGTTTGTTTCCGACGGAGAGAATGTCCCCTGCCCGTTAGACCAGACTGCACCGGAAGCAACTGTATAAGAGCCATTTAGTGTAATGGAAGGATTATTGGAACAGGATACGAGGTTGGTTCCCGCGTCTGCAGTAGGTGCCGGACTAAAGAACAGCATGATGGTATCACTTACGGCATTACAACTTGCATTTCCGGAGCTGGTAAGCACAAGTTTCAAATTGCCCGAATTGATTTCTGTCTGGGTAGGAGTGTAAATTGCATTAAAAGCCGAATTTCCAGGACTAAATAAACCAGATCCACCTGACCAGGATCCTCCTGAAGCATTGCTGACAGAGCCATTAAGGTTTACCGACGCATTGTTTGCACAGACTGCTTGATCCGGTCCTGCATTCACAATAGGTGACGGAGCAAACGTTATCAATAACTGATCACTTACCGCGTTGCAACTTCCGTTACCTGTTGATGTAAGTGTCAGCGCAAAGTTGCCCGAAGCAATCTCAGCAGAAGTAGGAGTGTAAGTTGCAGTTAAAGTAGTGGCATTAGGTGAAAAAGTTCCGCTGCCACCGGTCCATATGCCCCCGGAGGCATTTGATACATTTCCGCTGAGACTAACTTCCGGTCTATTCATACAAGCCAGTATATCTGTTCCTGCGTTGACTATCGGAGAAGAGACAATCGAGATAGTCATATTATCGGTTACTGGAAGACAGGTTCCGTTTCCGGTAGTTGTTAGCGTGAGGAGAACCGTTCCCGCAATTTTCTCAGCATCAGAGGGGGTATAGATTGCATTAACAGTAGTGTTGTCGGGATTATAGGTTCCAGTCCCACCGGACCATTCTATTCCAGTGGCTATTGAGAAATTACCATTTAAAACAACGGAAGGATTATTGACACAAACAGTCTGATTGCCGCCCGCATAAACAGTAGGACCGGGGGTAAAAAACAGGATCATTTGATCACTGGCCGGAATGCAATTACCATTACCGGTACTGACAAGTGTCAACGTAACGCTGCCAGAGGCTATTTCGCCGGCGGAAGGAGTATAAGATGCATTCAATGTAGTATTGTCGGGAACAAAAACGCCTAATCCGCCAGTCCATTGAGCGCCTGTTGCAACCGTAACAGAACCGTTAAGTATTACCGTAGCATTATTTGAACAAATTGTTCTATCAGAACCTGCATGGACAGTAGGTGGTAATGTAAAGTTAATGGTCACTTGATCAGAAACTGCATTACAAGTTCCGTTGCCAGTTGACGTAAGCGTAAGTGTTACAGTTCCTGATGCAATTTCGGAAGGAGTGGGTGTGTATACTGCATTCAGAGAGGTATTACTAGGGAAATAACTCCCTGCTCCACCTGACCAAATACCCCCGCTGGCAACAGTTATTAATCCATTGAGGGTTACATCGGAATTATTGCCACAGACAATCTGATCCGTTCCCGCATTTACAGTTGGAGAAGGCGAAATCGTAAGAAGCATATCATCACTTACCGCTGTACAACTTCCGTTTCCAGTTGACGTAAGTGTTAGAGTGACTGTACCAGCTATTAGCTCAGCAGTACTTGGAGTATAGATTGCATTTAAGGTAGTATTGTCCGGAGAGAAAGTACCGGTACCTCCAGACCATATTCCACCTGTAGAAATGGTTACGGAGCCATTAAGCGTTACAGCGGGATTATTTTTGCATACTATCTGGTCAGACCCGGCATGAACAATTGGAGCAGGTGTGAAAGAAATAATCATCTGATCGCTGACCGAGGAACACTTTCCGTTTCCGGAAGAAGTCAATGTAAGTCTTACACTTCCTGTAGTTAATTCAGCAGCCGTCGGATTATAAGTAGCATTCAAGGACGTGTTATCGGGAAAAAATGTGCCCAAACCGCCGGACCATACTCCTCCACTGGCAACAGAGACTGAACCGTTCAAAGTTGCAAGAGGATTATTTGTACAAAGTGTTTGATCCGGTCCTGCATTAACAGTAGGTGGCAATGTAAAGTTGACAGTCATCTGATCAGATACCGCATCACAATTGGCATTACCAGTCGTTGTAAGAGTTAACGTAATGTTTCCTGATGTAATTTCTGCAGATGTAGGTGAATAGACTGCATTCAGGGCTGTTGAGCTGGGGCTGAAACTTCCTGCTCCACCAGACCAGAGTCCGCCGGTGGCGGTAGTGATCGATCCATTAAGTGTAACATCCGGATTATTTCCGCAAAGCATTTGATCCGTTCCGGCATCGGCAGTTGGAGAAGGGGAAAAGGTAACCACCATATTATCAGATACCGCGTGACAGGTTCCATTACCAGTAGAAGTTAAGATCAGAAGAAGTGTTCCGGAATTAATTTCGGCTATAGTTGGCATATAGATGGCACTTAATGCAGTATTATCTGGAGTAAATACTCCCGCACCTCCTGACCATAAGCCCCCGCCGGCGATGGACACAGAACCATTCAGTGTTATGCCTGGATTGTTTTTACATACCGTCTGATCAATGTTTGCGTTAACAACTGGGGCAGGAGTAAAGGTGAGAACCATTTGATCCTGCTGAGGAAAACAGATGCTGGTAGATGCTAAGGTAAGTGTCACTGAAGATTCGGCTATATCTGAAGGACTTGGAATATATTTTGCGTTTAAGGTAGTAGTGTTTGGTAAAAATGTTCCTGTTCCCGAAGACGACCATTTTCCGGTAGTGGCGCCTCCGCTGATACTTCCATTTAGTTGTGCGGTATCGTTGGCACATACAGTCTGATCCACATTTGCATTTACAACAATCGGAGCGACAAACTCCGAAAAATATCCATAACGGCAACCAGAAGTTCCGCCGCCATTTATCAGACCCAGGGCAAATACATCAGCACTGTTGGTGACGCTAAATCCGGAATCAACAGGAACATCTGTCGTTGTGTATTGTATTCTGGCGGCCATCCATTGTCCGCTTGTGCCGGGTACAGTCGTAAACGAGGAAGGATTAATGGCTGCTGTGCCAGGGCCGGTAATGGTAAAGTTATTGATAGCAGTAGTATGCACAAGCAAAGTAACATAAAAGGCTTCGTTGGTGGAACGCATAAAGTTAACCTGATGTGACCCGGCGCAATTTAGTGGAGGAAGAATGGCAGAACCCATTTCACATCCAAAACCTGTTACGTGTGTAGCATACACGGGATTTGAAGCACGGACATATAGGCTATTATCCGCGGCGGTAGTAATGGAATCCATATCGATCCGAAATGTTTCTCCCGCAAACATGGTTCTTATGGCAGTCATACTTCCGTCAAGATAAATAGAAGTATTGTTTTCAGTTGCAGTAATAAATACACTTTCATTACCTCCATTATTTAAAAAACCTTTTACTGCGACATAATCCGTCCCCAGGATATTAACAGGTATGATCTGGTCACCGATGAGATCATAACACCCTCCGGAAGCGTTGTGGTCGGAATCATCTTTTACGGTTATGGCGATAGGCTTGTCAGCAAGAACGGCAGCACCCGCAGGATGAGTAGATGGATCCGTATAATTTATACCACTCCAGCCGCAAGAATAGGTTTGTCCTGCATTCAGAACAATGCTGAATTGCTGAAGTGCAGGATGACCATCCACCTGTACAGGGGAGTAGATAATAACAGTTGTGTTATTTTGTGTAGCAATAATATCGAAGGAGGCAATTGCTTCGCCAGGTTGGTTGGGACCAACGAAAGGATTGTTATAATAAGGAGCGAAAGCAGTTATTGGAATATAAAATTGGGTTCCCAATGCATTCGCTCCTTTGAGGGCGAAATCTTCGGGGTTATTCGTATTATCTTCCTCATAATTTGCTGTAATTGGAGTTGTAGCTGTAATTCTAAGGCCCGTATTTAAAACGCTGTCTGTAGGACTGGTTTCCAGCATAGCCTGAAAAGCAGAAAGATCTATCCTGGATGATTTCCCAGCTGCAATAGTTACGACGATTGGTGTGAAAGAAATGTTTGCAGGTTGAGCTACGGTTACGGTGGAGGATGCGCCCATCGAAGAAAGCAACAGATAAATAGGAACCCCGCCCGGGGGATTATGTAAATGAGTGACGTATGGCGGAGCAAACCAAAAATCAGTTCCGCTTTGAGCTTTTGATTGAGGTAATACTACAATCAGAAAGCCAAGCATACATAAAAGAGAACGGAGGGTAGGGTAGATCTGTTTCATATACTTGGGATTAGGAACGTCTACTGATTGCTTTAACGCATTCCCTATCCCAAGGGTTACATATAATTTATGCTGGACAAGTTAAGAGCGGAAGTATAATATGAAAAAAAGTGCCTTGTCCTTCCTTGGAGGTGATGTAAAAGTGTCCTCCAAGGCTTGAAACTATTTTACGGGAAATAGCCAGATCGAGAGCGCCTCCACGGAATTTATCCTTATCATTTCGTTCTCCAAAAATGATAAAATTATGTTCATTATAATGAGGACTTAGTACAACTCCGTTATCTTCAATGACAATTTCAGAATAGCAGAAGGATTTATCCAACTGATGGTATCTCTTCATTTCTGAAGTCGAAAGCTGGCGGGAAGTGATTGTAATAATGGGGGTGTGCTCAGTTGAAGAAAATTTTAACGTATTATTGATCAGGTTATAAAAAAGTTGCTTCATTAATGCAGTTCCGGCTTTAACAACAGGTAATTTCAATAGATTTATCTGAACTTTTTTCTGGACAATAGCTTCATTCAAATCACTCATAACAGTTCGTATGATTTCTTCCAGATCCGTTGACGGATTTAATTGGTCAGGTCCATTCGTTGAGATGGTAAGAATATCTTCAATTATTATGTTCATCCTTGCCTGAACCTTTTGCTCCATTTCTTCAATAAATTTTTTCTGGTCATGCATTTCCGTACAAGTCCCTAAAATTCCGTTAAATGTTCCCGAATCATTGTAAATAGGACGAGCATTACTCAGTACCCAGCGGTATTCCCCATCTTTTCGCTTTAGCCGGTATTCTGTCTGGAACGGTTGGTGAAGTTCAATACTGGAATTATACAATTTTAGAAAGCGTTCCTGGTCAAGTTTGCTCACATTTTCCAGCCAACCCATTCCCAGTTCCTGGTCCATTTTCCGGCCAGTATATTCCAGCCAGGTTTTGTTGAAGAAGTCACGTTGCTTATCTGCTCCTGCTCTCCAGATCATCACAGGAGCATTGTCCGCCATACTGCGAAAAGATTGTTCTCTTTCGGTAATAATTTTTACAGCAGTCATTTGTTCTGTAATGTCCTGAATGGAAAGAAATACGGACTGTTGGGGAATAGTTTTCTGTGCAATTTTCCAAGCCTTAAGTAACATGATTTTTTCGCCGATGGTGGGAAAAATATGCCGAATTTCATATTCGTTTATTTGTGTATTCTTGGAAAGAATGTCTTCCAGTTTTTCACGCAGAACGGAAATATTCCATTGTCCATTTCCTAATTCATAGAGCAGTCGTCCACGTGTTTCTTCCTCAGTTACATTAAATATTCGATAGAATGAGCGGTTTGCGCTTTTGATACGCAGGTTATTGTCCAGGATCAAAACGGCCTCAGCAATACTGCTTAAAATAGTTTCGGAGTATTCCAGGCTTTCGGCAAGTTGATCATTGCGTGTCTGAAGTTCCTGGTTAATGGTTCGGAGCTCTTCGTTACTGCTTTCAATTTCCTCCTTGCTTGTTTCTAATTCTTCATTGATACTTTGAAGTTCTTCGTTACTGGAAACTATTTCTTCATTGGCACTCTGAAGCTCTTCAACATTTGTTTCCTTTTCCTCGAGGATAGAACTCATGTCATCTCGCAGCGCAATATTTTCTTCCCGAAGCTCTTTTACTACTTTTTCTTTAGAAAAGTCAGATCTTGAAGTTCGTTTAATCATACCCATATCCTCAAAAACGATCAGGTAAAATCGCTCCTTCCCGGATAATTTCAGTGGAAAGACCTGAATGGAAATAAAATGGCTAACTCCTTTATATTGGATTTCGACGTCTTGTTTTTTTTGCTGTTTGCCGCTTTTTCTTGCTTTGTATAGTATCGTTCGCAGTTCAAAAGAAAGACCCTGGCGGGCCATTTTTAGGAGGTTGAGACTTGCTTTTCCAGGAGTCGGTTCAATAAATAACCCTGTAGATCCGCGAAATTGCAAGATGTCCAGCTCTTCATTCACGACAACGCTGGCGGGTGTAAATTTGGAATCCAGAATCTTATCTACTGCCTTTACGAGAAGATCAGGTGATTCTCTATCTGATAGTTCATTTTTTTTCAGATCGTAACTGTTTCTTCCTTTCGATGGCAGGGGATAGGGTATGTTATCCATACTGGTTTGCAGAAAAGGATTCTCTTTTCGTATAAATATTTTGTTTTTTTTATCTAATTGTGTAAATAGTTCTGAGGCGGCTCCGGCTGATTCAGATTTGCCAAGAACAAGGTATCCTCCCTTACGAAGAGCATAGTGAAAGGTAGTTAATATCTTTTTCTGTAAGGGTGGTTCCATATAGATAAGCAGGTTACAGCAACTGATAATATCCATCCGGGAAAAGGGCGGGTCTTTAAAAATATTATGAGGCGCAAAGACACACATATCTCTGATCGTTTTAGAGATACGATACCCCGCTTCGGTTTTTGTGAAGAAGTGAATACTCTGGGGAGGTACTTCGTTTAATTCACTTTGTGTGTAAATCCCCATACGGGCTTTGGAAATAGAAGTTTTACTGAGATCAGTGGCAAAAATCTGAATCGGAAAACCGAGGGATTTTTCGCTCAGAAATTCCGATAGGATCATAGCGTAAGAAAAGGCTTCTTGCCCGGTAGAACAAGCAGGTATCCATATCCGGACGGCCTCGCTTGGCTTTTTGTTTTTAACGATGACTGGTAATAGGTTTTTTTTAATGTATTCCAGAGAAGCCTCATCGCGAAAAAAATTCGTTACATTAATAAGAAGATCACCACATAATGCGTTCGCTTCCGCGGAATGCTCGGATAGGTGTTTGGCATATTCTTCCAATTCATTGAATCGGGAAAGCAGCATGCGCCGCAAGATTCGCCTGCGAATAGTGTTTTTTTTATAATACGTAAAATCGACTCCCGTAACTTTTTTTATCAGACCAATGATGTAAGTCATGATTTCCGTTTCTTTCCTGCCGGAAGAACCGTCATTTTCCAGATGAAGTCCTTGTTTATCATAGTGTTCACTAATGTGTTCCAACTCTTTTGCGATCAGAGCAGGAGGTAGAACTTTATCAACAACATCTTCGGTTACCGCAGAAACAGGCATACCCGAAAATTTTGCGGTAGTGTCCTGGGCAAAGGTAATTCCACCAGCTGCCTTAATTGCTTTCAATCCAAGTGTACCGTCATTCGCCGTACCAGACAATATGATTCCGATTGCATTTTCCTCATGTGTCTGTGCCAGGGAAGTAAAAAAATGATCAATGGGCAAATGAATATGCGACTTTAGCTCGCGGGGTTTTAGCGTAAACAGCCCATCGATGAGTGCCATGTCTTTGTTGGGAGGAATGATATAAAAATGATTAGGTTCCAGACGCATCAGGTGCTCCGCTTCCAGTACCTTCATTTGTGTAGTTTTGGAAAGAATAGTAGAAAGAAGGCTTTTTCGTGTAGGATCCAGATGTTGTATGTACACATAGATCATTCCGGTTTCGGGAGAAAGATTATGCAAAAGTTCTGTAACAGCCTCCAAGCCTCCTGCGGATGCACCAATAGCCACAATCAGGTCTTTGTTAATGTGGTTTATTCTTTTTTCTGACACGTTTTGAGCGATTTCCGAAATTGTAGAATTTGGCATAAAACTAATAATTTTTGTAACATCCCGAGTTTGCTGTCGGACCTGTCCGGAGTTGAATAAAAAGATGTGTAAAACTATTCAAGACCTCTAAACGAATCTTACATTAGTATTGAAAATAACTTACAATATCATACTATTAAAAGAATAAATCTCTTCGTAAATTTATAAGATAGCTAATACTAAGAAGTATGAAAGTGTATAGCTTTCCTCCCATTGCAAGTCGAAAAAGCCGTATACTTATCCTGGGAACGATGCCTGGAGTAACCTCTTTGAAGTTGCAGCAATATTACGGGCATAGAGGTAATTGTTTTTGGAAAATAGTTTTTTATCTGTTTAATCAACCATTTACAACAGACTATGAAAAACGAAAACGACTATTAACCAACAATGACCTTGCATTGTGGGATATACTCCAGGCCTGTGAACGTCAAGGGAGTCTGGATTCAGCTATACAAGAGGAGGTTCCAAATGATATTGACTCGCTTCTGTCTGAACTGCCTTTGATCCAGCTGATTGCATTTAACGGAGAGAAAGCGGCGGCTTTTTTTAATAAATATATATCCCTATCCAGGGAAATAGAGTTTGTCAGATTACCTTCTACCAGTCCGGCGAACAATAGGATCGGCTTTGAAGATAAGGTGAACAGATGGTCAGTTGTTAAAACAGATAAAGGCCTCACGTCTACTACACGTGAGGCCTCTCTGTAATTCACCCTGCCGGAAGGAGGGTGGTGAAGACAAATGGAATATGTAAAGAACGAGTGTCAAAAGTAATCGTCAAAAACCCGAACAAATGGAATATTCGATATAAGAGGATTTTTTGTAGATAAGCACCTTATATTAATGTGTAGAGTCGATTTTTGATTGTTTTGCCAGGGGTTTCATTTCCCTGTTACATAAAGGACATCTAACAGGAGAAGCACTGGTTTTATCCGGATGCATCGGGCAGGAATAGCGTGTGCATTCATTTGGATTATTTTGAATCATTTCAACTCTGTTTCTGCAGTCAGAAAAAAATAAACTTATTAAAAGCAGAATTGAAAGGAACAAATTCCCGGCTTTTCTCATAGATCTTATTAATTCGAAAGTTTTCTGGTAGAACCGGCATACTCCCCAAAGCAGTTTTTCATGCCGGTATTACTTGCCTTTACGCCATAATAACGAGCTGAAAATTCCGATAAAGGATTGTTGGATGCGGCATAGTCTCCATAAAACTCCGATAAATCTGAAGCAGAAGCCTTTATCTCATTATAACGTTTAATAAAATCCACCAATACATGATTGGAACCTGCATAAGCCGTATAATACTTCGTTAATTCAGGATAGGTATCCTTCATTTCATAATACCTTTTGATGAAATTCTCAAGCGTATATTCTGAACCTGCATAACTTCCGTAGGCATCTTTCAGATTTGGGTAGGCCGCTTTAATTTGGTTATACCTTTCAATGAATTTACCTTTTGTCTGTGAAGAAGCAGCATAATAACCATGCAAATCCGTCAGAGCGGGGTAAGTGTTTCTCAAGTCATAATACCGTTCAAGAAAAGATTGCTCATTGGTTGAGCTTTTCTTTGCAGGATATTCCTTTTTTTTAGCATCCGGATTTTCTGTGCTGGCTATTTGAGCATTGACAGACGTCGCAATAGCAGATCCACACAACAAAACCGCCAGAGGTATAGAACTTAGATTTTTCATAATATTTGTTTTTTTAGTTTTGTAAAACAAACTTATGTAGTTATATACCTTTAATTGTTAAAATTCGACGGTTACTATTTATTAGTAGCCAAAGGCTATTTCATTGCTTGCAAAATCCCTTAAAGTGTTACCTTTCAGGGATTTGATGCTTTTTGCGTATTTTTGATACCGCGAGGAGCGGAGGAAGAGGGATTCGAACCCCCGGTAGTGTTACCTACAACAGTTTTCAAGACTGCCGCGTTAAACCGCTCTGCCATTCCTCCGGGGACAAAAGTATAAGATTTTTCAATTTGAAGGATAAAAAAATGAACTCTTCGCACCGATTTCAATCTTTTGGCAGAGCCTGGTGCCCGGTTTTTCTTTTTTTTGTGATGCTTTCAGTTCCTTCTCATGCAGGCTTGAGGGCTTTCCTGGGTTACTCGGCTTTTTGGTCGCCTGCTTCGGGCCCATATGTTGAAACGCACCTGTATGTACTCGGGCCTTCGGTTGTTTTTAAACGGAATCTCAATGGTTTATTCCAGGGTGCGCTGAATGTCAGCCTGGTTTTTAAACAGCATGATTCTATCCGGGCTGTTCAGAAATATACGCTGCATAGCCAGGAGGTTGCTGATACGGTTAAAGGGAGGCTTGATTTTATTGATCAGCAGCGCTTTTTCCTGCCGGAGGGGGAGTATGATTTTGAAATCCGGATCGGGGATGAAAATTCAAACACTTTGCCGTTTAAATGGAGTAAGAAAATAACTATTTCTTTCCCCAGGGATCAGGTGGGGATTTCCGATATCGAATTCCTGGAGTCTTTTTCCAAGTCTATTACCAAGAGCAGCATTTCTAAAAATGGTTATGACCTGGTTCCTTATGTTTCGGATTATTACCCGGATAATATGAGCAGCCTTTCTTTTTATTGTGAGGTGTATCCTCCGCAACAGTTGTTGGGCGACAGTGAAAAATTTGTCGTTTTTTATTCTTTGAAAGCTGCAGAGACTAACCGGATTGTAAATGATTGCAGTGGCTTTTCCAGGCAAAGCGCCTCGTCTGTGAACGGGATACTTGGTACTTTTGATATCCGCAAAGTGCCTTCGGGGAATTACAATTTGTTTATCGAGGTGAGGGATCGTACTAACAAAGTATTGATGAATAAGAGTTGTGCTTTCCAACGAAAGAATACGGTGGTTCCGATCAATCTGTATGAACTGGCTGCCGTGAAAACGGGGAATTCATTCGTAATGCGTATCACTAACCGGGATTCCCTGATCGATCTTATCCGCAGTGTAAAGCCAATTGCTGAGACTTCTGAGAAATCGTTTATTGACGGGGATCTTCATGGGACAAAGCTTGAGTTGTTGCAACAGTTCTTTTTGAACTTCTGGAAAAGCCGGAATGAACAGCATCCCGAGCTTGAATGGAATACGTATGCTGCTGAGGTTAGGAAGGTAAACGGAAATTTCGGTTCTGTTAACCAGCGGGGATATAATACGGACCGGGGTCGTGTTTACCTGCAGTATGGCCCTCCCGATAACCGGATCGTGAGTGATAATGAAGTGGGGGTTTATCCTTATGAAATATGGCAGTATTATAAGCTCAAGACGCAAAGTAACCGGCGCTTTATTTTTTATAATCCGGATTATTCTTCGAATAATTATGTCCTTTTGCATTCGGATGCCCGGGGAGAGGTAAATAATGATCAGTGGGAAGCTATTGTTAACAAACGGAGCGGTGTAAACGGAGATCCTGGTACTGATAATTACGGATCGCGAACGAAGCAAAATTTTCTGGATTCAAAATAATTTTCTGTGATACCTAAAACGGCTGTTGTTATTTTAAACTGGAATGGAAAGGGATTTCTGGAACAATTTCTCCCCAATGTTTTGAAGTACAGCGGTTCATCGGAGGTTATTGTTGCTGATAATCATTCTACAGATGATTCGATTGCTTTTTTAAGAACGCATTTTCCCAGTGTCCGGATTATTGAAAACCCGGAGAATGATGGATTTGCCAAGGGTTACAACGATGCTCTGAAACAGGTGGAGGCGGAGTATTATGTTTTATTGAATTCGGATGTGGAAGTGAGTGAAGCTTGGATAGCACCGGTTATCGGTTTGATGGAGTCGGATAAAGGCATCGCGGCTTGTCAACCTAAGTTACTTTCTTATCATGTCCGGCAGCAATTTGAATATGCGGGTGCCGCGGGTGGATTTATTGATAAATATGGTTATCCTTTTTGCAGGGGAAGAATTTTTGATACGTTTGAGATGGACCATGGGCAATACGATGATACCCGGGAGGTGCACTGGGCGACAGGAGCTTGTTTGTTTGTAAGGTCGGAGGCTTATCATCGTGCGGGTGGTCTGGATGAGGATTTTTTTGCGCACATGGAAGAGATCGATCTGTGCTGGAGACTGAAAAACAGGGGGCATAAAATTATGTATTGCGCAGAGTCGACTGTTTATCATGTTGGGGCCGGAACCTTGTCTAAAAATAGTCCAAGGAAAACGTACCTGAATTTTCGGAATAACCTGATTCTTCTCTGTAAGAATCACGCGCATCGTTTTTTCTGGATAAAGCTGATTTTGAGAATGTGCCTGGATGGGGTTGCCGCGTTCAAGTTTTTGCTGTCGGGAGATGGGGCTCATTTTCTTGCTGTTGTGCGGGCACATGGAAGTTTTTATTCCAGTTTTTCGGTTACACTTGCCAAGCGAAGAAACTTAAAAATGCAGGTGAATAAGTACTCGACAAGCGCGATCTACGACCGAAGTATTGTTGCGGATTATTATCTCCGGGGAAAAAAGTATTTTTTCGAGCTGGAACAAAATCACTTCCTGGAATAATCTGGTGCAGTTAATGATTGATTAAAAAATGTTCAATCGCCAGCCTGTAGGAATCCAGACCGAATCCGGAAATGCTGCCACGGCATTTGGGTGCAAGAAGTGATTGGTGGCGGAATTCTTCCCGAGCATGGATATTTGAAATATGTACTTCGATGACCGGGGTTTTAATGGCTGCGATTGCGTCGGCTATTGCTACGGAGGTGTGGGTATACCCTCCTGCATTTATGATAATGCCGTCGAAGGAAAAGCCGGCTTCCTGCAGTTTGTTGATTAGCTCGCCTTCTATGTTGCTTTGGTAATACTGGAGTTCTATCTTTGGGTAGGTGCTTTTTAGTTTAGTTAAATAGGATTCGAATGTTTGCTCTCCATAAATGGATTTTTCACGAAGCCCGAGCAGGTTTAAATTGGGTCCGTTTATGATCATAAATTTCATTGTGTAAAGGTAATGAACTGGGAGGTATATCTAAAGGGTTTTCAATCGTACCTAAAACTGGAGAAGTCGCTTTCTTCTAATTCAGTGGATGCTTATTTGCACGATGTTGAAAAGCTTTGCCAGTTTTTGTCTGTTGAGTTTCCCGGCCTGCAACCGAAACAGGTGGATCTGCCTGTTTTGCAAAATTTTCTCAGGTGGGTGAATGAGCTGGGTATGTCTGCTGCCAGCCAGGCCAGAATGATTTCGGGACTCAAGACTTTTTATACGTATTTGTTATTGGAGAACCTGGCAGAGAGCGATCCAACTCAATTACTGGAGGCTCCCCGGCTGGCACGAAAACTACCGGATGTTTTGACGATTGAGGATATTAATTCAATTATTGATGCGGTTGATCTTTCCCGGGCGGAGGGGCAGCGCAATAAAGCGATGCTGGAAACGCTGTACAGTTGCGGCCTTCGTGTTTCAGAACTGGTCCATCTTAAAATTTCCAATTTGTTTTTAAAGGAGAAATACATTAAAGTGCTGGGTAAGGGGGATAAGGAGCGCCTGGTACCAATCGGAAGTGTTGCCATCCGGCAGATTAATCTTTACAAAGATGAAATCCGGGATAGCTTGCCGGTGATGAAAGGTTTTGAGGATATTCTATTTTTAAACAGAAGGGGAAGGGGGCTTAGCCGGGTGATGGTGTTTACGATTATTAAACAACTGGCTCAGAAGACGGGCTTGAAAAAGCATATCAGCCCACATACGTTCCGGCATTCCTTTGCTACGCATCTGATAGAGGGGGGGGCGGATTTAAGGGCGATCCAGGAAATGCTGGGGCATGCTTCCATTACGACTACCGAAATTTATACCCATCTTGACCGGCAGTATCTGCGGGATGCTATTATCCAGTTTCATCCCCGTTCATAGGTCCCGTTTTCCGGCTCTTTCCTGTATTTTTTTCAGCAGTTCCCGCTGGAAATCTTCCTGGGCCTTGTAAAGCAGGGCGACTTTTCTAATGGGTAATACTTTTTTAAATTGGGGATGGTATTTTTTTAAGATGTCTAATTCCTGCTGACGGAATATGATTTCTCCATCAACCAGTTTTTCCAGTTCTGCGTCGCTGATGGTTGAAAAATCATCCATTGCGCTTGTCTTTTCATTCCGGTGTCTCTTGCGTAGGTTTTCCTGTTCGGCTTCGAACTGGTTAAAAACAGGCCAGAATTGCTGGGCTTCTGTTGCCGTAAGGCCTACTTTCCGGGTTATAAAAGCGACTTTCATGGCTTCCACCCGCTCTTTGTTCTGGCCTCCCTGAGCCTTTATTTGTGGGGAAATGCTGAAGGCGAAAAGTGCGAAGGTGCTGTAAAGGAAAATCGTTTTCATATTAATCGGATTCTTTGAGTGCGTTTATGAGTGTGTTTACTTCAATGTGGTTGTCAATTAGGTAGTTGATATAGTCTGCGGATGTTTCTGTTGTGCCCTGAGGAGCCGCTTTTGTGGCCGGCTCTTCTGCAAGTGCGTCTTCCAATATGGACTGGTCGATATGATCGGCCAGGTATTCCATTGTTTTTTCGGCAGGCTTGTCCTGGCTTGTTTTCCAATAATCTACACCAATGAGGCAAAGGATGGCTATGGAGGCTGCGGCCGCCAATAGTTGTGTTTTCGAGAAACGTTTGAAGTTTATAATTTTTACTTTTTTAGCTTGGATGGAGATTTTGTTTTGCAGGATCGAGGGTAAATTTTCAAAGTAAGTTGGTGGTATATCAAAGGGCTGCTGCTTCTCAAAAGAAGAAGCGATGACTTCTAACTGGATTTCTTTGGATAAGCCCTCAAAATAGCCTTCGGGAATGCTATAACCGTTTCCCTTGGGTGTTTTAACCAGATTTGGGGCGTATTTTTCCAGGTTTTCGAAGTCTTCTGGTATATTGTCTGCTGCTCGCATCTATGCTTATTTGACTTCTGAAAAAAGGAAAGGTTTAATGTTTATTCATAAATTATTCATGTGCTCTTTCAGCTATTTCCTTTTTTAAGGAAGGTTTCAATTTTAATTACGGCATGGTGGTAAGAGGCTTTTAGGGCTCCTACGGAGGTTTCCAATACCTGGGACATTTCTTCGTATTTTAATTCATCAAAGTATTTCATATTGAATACAATACGTTGCTTTTCCGGAAGTGTTAGTATAGCTAACTGGAGCTGCTTCTGGATCTCGTTTCCGCTGAAGAAACGATCATCCTGTAATGAATTGGACAAGGTTTCGGACACTTCGTCAAAGGATACCAGGTTCTTTTTTTGTTTCAAAAAGCTGAGGGATTCATTGGTGGCAATTCTATATAACCAGGTAAAAAGCTTAGCCTCTTCCTTGAAATTGTCGAGGGCTTTCCAGACTTTGATAAAGACATTTTGTACGATGTCGTTTGCGTCGTCGTGGTCGATGACGATTCTTCGGATATGCCAGTAGATTTTTTTCTGGTATTGAAGGACCAATAAATTAAATGCGCTATGACGTGTTGATTCGTTCCGAAACTGTTCTAATAATTCCTTGTCCGAATAATCCATGTGCTGATTAGCGTCTATTCAATTATTATCCTTTCCGGCTGATCACTTTCAATGCTGCTTCAACAATGTTACTTGTATCGAGACCGTATTTTGTCATCAGCTCATCGGGTGTTCCGCTTTCTCCAAAACTGTCTTTTACTGCAACCATTTCAATGGGAGCCGGCAGGTGTTTTGCAAGTATCTGTGCGATACTATCTCCCAAGCCTCCGTTTTCCTGGTGTTCTTCCGCGCTTACTGCACATCCTGTTTTACGCAGGCTTTGTAAGACTGCTTTTTCGTCTAAGGGTTTAATGGTGTGTATGTTAATTATTTCGGCATGTATGCCTTTGGCTTCTAATTCTATGGCTGCCTCCAGAGCTTTCCAGACGAGGTGACCGGTAGCAAAGATACTTACATCCTTTCCTTCCTGCAGCAAAATGGCTTTTCCTATTTCGAATTTCTGATCAGCAGGAGTAAAGTTTGGAACTGCAGGGCGCCCAAAACGCAGGTATACGGGACCTTGGTGATCGGCTATGGCTAATGTTGCCGCTTTGGTCTGGTTGTAATCGCAGGGATTGATGACGGCCATACCCGGTAACATTTTCATGAGCCCTATGTCTTCCAGTATCTGGTGCGTTGCTCCGTCTTCTCCCAAGGTTAATCCTGCATGGGAGGCACAGATTTTAACGTTTTTTCCGGAGTAGGCAATGGATTGACGGATCTGGTCGTATACACGACCCGTGGAAAAATTGGCAAAGGTGCCTGTAAAGGGTATTTTTCCGCCAATGGTCAAGCCTGCTGCTATGCCCATCATGTTGGCTTCTGCAATGCCCACCTGTACAAAACGTTCCGGAAAATCTTTAAGGAAAGCATCCATTTTTAATGATCCGGTAAGGTCTGCACAGAGTGCCACCACGTTTGGATTTTTTTTCCCAAGTTCATGCAGTCCTGCTCCGAAGCCGGAACGGGTGTCTTTCTTTTCGGTATACGTGTATTTGTCTTGCATGTTTTTCGTTTTAAAAGAGTTTTACTGTGACGGTTGAGCCTGATTCGACTTTGAACCTGCGTTCAACGGTGTAGACGGATTCTTTTGAGTT
>Ga0206820_1069_pt1 | contig 21341 bp, 17 predicted proteins | sample Alteio_BWOrgCont_84_FD_152857 | JGI IMG/M metagenome (GOLD analysis project Ga0206820, IMG submission 152857) | Enriched cells from forest soil in Barre Woods Harvard Forest LTER site, Petersham, Massachusetts, United States -... | ecosystem: Environmental > Terrestrial > Soil > Temperate forest >...
AATTATTCCATAAAGGGCTGGCACCAGAATGATAAAAAGAACAAATAGGGACCATAAGCTTAAGGCCGTTGATCCTAAATAAAGCCTCCTGTAAAGCAAACCTTCTGCAAGGCTTTGGCAGGCTTCGGTCAGATGATCTGTGCCGGCCCCCACGTCATAGGAGCATTTGAAAATAAATGTAAGGGCCCTGGTCACCAGGCTGGCTATACCAAGTGCGCAAATCAGGTCCAGGTAAAAATTTCCACCTTTCAGGAAGTTTGTCCTGGATCTGATATAGAAATAATAAAAATGGACGATAACAAATGCCGCAAAAAAATAAGCAAAACTATAATTGGCTATTGCACTCAGCCCTGAACAAAGCAGGGCTGAAAATGCAATTGATCGTTTACGCTTTTCAAAGTTATGGATGAATAGAAACAAACTCAAAGCCTGGAACATGAGTCCTGAGGCGTAACCTCTGGCTAGTCCAAAATAATCCAGTACAAATGGGTTTAACATAAAGAGGGTGGAAGCGAAAATCTGAAGATGAAATTTTTTCATGGATCTTATCCAGGTGTACGTAATCAGGTAAAAAATAATGGAGGAAAGCATGCTGAACCACCTTAGGTAAAAGTTATTTTCCAGTTTAAACAATAGTGCGGTTTTGACGGCAAGACTATTCAGCCAATGGCTATTGGCTGTGCAAAGGAATTCTGCGTACCAAAATTTTTTGACATTATGAAAAGTATAGGCTTCATCATTTGTAAAATCCACACTGCTTGTCCGTATAGCGATATAAATCAGCAAAAGACAAGGCAAAACGGACAGGATTAAATTTTTTCCCTTGGTCGTATAAATCATCTGAGGGCATAAATGTAATTCAAATTAGTTTGCCCAATTCTACTGGGAGACGTATTTAAAGCTATCAAAAGTTCCCGGCGCTTAATAGTGTAATCACTTGATTTATATATATTTATTTGGTTAAATTTTAATAGTTGATATAAAAAATATTTATATAATTTTAACCTCTTTTTAAACTTAAAAGTAACCCCAATATCAAATCTTACTAACCATGAAACACACATTACTTAAGTGCATTAACCGGCTCACTTTAATGACGCTGGCAATATTTATACTTCAATTTGCTCCCCTAAAGGGGCAACCTCAGGCCTATCCCTCCACATCAACATTTTGGGTTTGTGGAGGTTCAGGCATTCCGGCTCAAGATACCACGATGATAAGGGAGGGTCTATTAGTAACCAGAGGTGAGGTGCTTCAGTGGGAGGCAAGCCATTGCGATTGGTCTGCTTTTGGAGGCACCCCTTATCGCATATATCGTCCTACAATGCCTATATTAAGCTATATGTATACCGGAGCGATTGGTCTTAATGGTTTTTTTGATTTTGAAGTGCCTTTTCGGGAACAAACATACACGCTTAACCATAATTGGGAAAGTTTCTTTCTGCACTACAGCCAGGATACCTGGTTAAATTTTGAAAATACGGGTATGCCAAATGCGCTATACGAGGATAGTGCTGTATGGGCTGGTATTCCGGCTGGAGTTGGTTTTACGAATAACCTTCATGACACAACTGGAGTTGTGTTGCAGGATTCAGGTCCCTGGTACAATCACAATGACATCTTCCAAGGGTGTTCAGGAGGAGGTTACTTTTATATCGTAAATCCGGAAAAATTCGGAGAATTTACTATTTCCCTTAGAGGGCCAGGTAGCGGTGGGCATATTACTATTCAGTATGCTTCAGCTGTGGATATGAACAACGATTTCAAAGTTACCAATTGGAAAACACTTACATTGACCAGCGATGGAACAAATAATTTTGATCACACTGGAAGGGTTTCATGGGTTCCTCCTTCCGATTGGGCTTGGGGAAAAAACCCGGCTCCGAAATTTGCAGACAGAGAAAACTATGGTCATTGGTTACGCATTATGGGCACCGAATACACCAGGCGTCCGCTTCTTTCCAGTTTAACAACACGTGCCTGGATGATTCTTGATTCCACAGCTGGCGGCCAATTAAAAAATCCAGGCTGGGATCCTGCGAATGACCGAAATGGTGATGGATATGTAGACGATACGGAATATGCTCACCTTGTAGATGTCCATGCAACAGCTCGTTTCCCATATGAAGGACGTCTTGCATTCAATACTCCGGGTTTTGGCAATAAATGGAATCCGTGTGTTACCAATACCGCGAACGCCCAATACCAGGCTGATGTAGCTACATACTACAAAAACTATTGGCCTGCTGCAGGATGGAATGGAGGATACAACGACAATTTTTTTCTTAACCTCAATAAGTGGTTCTTCCCGGTTCAAACAGGAGGCCAATTGATCAATGAGGGTCTAATAACTGGTCGTGTTCAAGATCCTCAAACAAACCTGGCTTTTAGCAATAACTTTGCTGCAACTCTTAAGACCGTTAAACAAGTTACAGGTACTAACTGGATGGGAGCTAATACTTATTTTATAAATCCTTATGATTATTATGCTTATTGCGTCCCTTACCCTACGCTGGGTAAGGATATGCTGACTTCGGGTGCATTTAGCTATTTTTTATTGGAAGGCACCATCTTTGATTCCTGGTCAATGATTGATGCGGAGTCCTTTTTAGGAAAATATTCGGGAATGGGCTGTATCTGGCATGTGCCGGCGCTTGCAAAAGCCGGAATAAAAACCGGAATTATGACCAGGATCGGCACTCATTTATTGCCTACTCCTCCATTTGCACTTAAAGACTCCACTTTATGGCATCGCTCGCAAGAGTCTCTTCTTGCAGAATATTACCTGTATAATATACCAGGCTATACTTCATTTCAGGACATATTAGGCAGTAATATTAATTTCCCTTTACTTACAACGAATGAAACGTATTACAAACCAGGTGTTCCTGCGAGTTATGCTTATCAGCCCCACAGCCTGTTGTCGGTTGATATTGGTATACCAACAGGTACTATCCCGCAAGGATTTGGATATACCCCAATGCAATATATCGCAAGAGTAAATGCAACGAATGATTATAATAATACCGTTATTGGGACGACAACGGATAACGCTTTGTTGGATACCGCTTACAGCTTTAGCGAGATTCCTGTGATCCCAACGGCTACCTATTATCTGAAAACCTTTGCCTCAGCACCTTTTACATGGATAGCTTATGATAATCACGAACATGCCTTTCCAGCAGAAGTTGTTTTGGCCCGTCAGTATACTAAAGGAATGGTTGTGTTTCGTACTACATTTGCATCACCTTTGAATGATCAGTATACGCGATATGCTTCCGATACCAATGTTATTACGGTTACCCTTCCGGGATCTTATCAAATAGTAGATTTTAATGGCAGGCTTAGTGCACCCGTAACTCAGATTACCCTTCATGGATTTGAGGGGGTAGTACTTAAAAGTCAAACGGCGGACAGACTGGCTTCAATTGTGGAGACCTCACCTAGTGCAAATGTGTTGGTTTACCCCAATCCATTTAGCAAACAGACTACTGTTGTGTTAAATATTGAAGCCAATTCCGATGTACAGATAATCCTTTATAATTCACTTGGTCAGGAAGTTTCAACGGTTGAAAACAAATACCTGTCAGCCGGGAATTATAATTACCAGGTAAACGTAAAGGATAAAGGGTTTTACTTTTTGAGATCATTTATCAATGGGGTCCCTTCCATACAAAAACTCATGGAGGTAGAATAATAAATCTGTTTTTGAGGTAATCCTTTTGAAATCCAAACGATAAGCCCCGGCATTCAAGGCCGGGGCTTATCGTTTAAATGAGTATTCCTGTATATTGGAAAGTGCGAATTTCCTTTTATCGATTTTGCAAACCGTTAGGGTTATTAAGTCAAGATTCTGAATTTGACTGTTTTATAAGGGTCGTTTTTTTGTGATTTGGACGCATAAAGACTTTTTTAATGGGTTTTTCGCTATTAAAGTTACACCTTAGGTCCTTAAAACCGACTGATGTTTAAAAAGAACCTAGAAGAAACGCAGGCATTATTTGCTTCCATCATTAATTCTTCGGATGATGCAATTCTAAGCAAAACCCTCCAGGGAAATATCACGAGCTGGAATGTGGGGGCAGAGAAAATTTTTGGATATGCTTCGGAAGAAATTATCGGCAAGCATATTTCTGTGCTTATACCGGATCATCTTCAAAATGAGGAAAATGAAATATTAAAACGAATCCATGTTGGAGAATCTATTGATCATTATGAAACTGAACGGATCAGGAAGGATAATAAAATCATTTATGTATCACTTACAATATCCCCGGTAAAAGATGGATCAGGAAATATAATTGGAGCTTCTAAGATTGCGCGCGATATTACATGGCGCAAAAGGACAGAAGAGAAACTTGTTAAGAATAGCCGTCTTTATTCATTTCTTAGCGCTATCAACCAAAGCATCGTTCATATTGTTGATGAGCAGAAACTTTTAGATAATGCATGCACAATCGCTACAAATATCGGGAAGTTTAAAATGGCCTGGATAGGCATGTTGGATGTAAACGGTAAATTAAACCTGGTAAGCTTGCAGGGGGATAAGGCGTCGACGGGGGAAGTGAAGAAATATTTTGGAAGGGATTACAGTATTCCCGAATTGAGTGATACTCCTACGGGAATGGCGCTCAAAACGGGAAAGTATGCTATCAGTAATGAAGTGCAGAATGATCCCATGCTGAGATTCTGGAAAGAGGATTATATACGGAATGGGATAAACGCAAATATTTCTCTGCCTGTTAAGAAGTTCGGGAAGGTGATCGGCGTATTCGGTCTTAGCTCTACCGTAGAAAATTTTTTTGATGGCGAAGAGGTCGTTTTGTTGGAAGAAGCCGCTGAGGATATTTCATTTGCTCTTGAAAATTTTGAAAAATCGAAAAGATATAAGGAAACGGAGGAACTTTTAATAAAAAATGAAAAACGTTTTCGTGCGCTCATAGAAAAAAGTTCTGATATGAAAACACTGGCGGCTCAGGATGGAAAATTGATATATGCAAGTCCTTCCGTTACGAGCGTGTTGGGTTATACTTTGAAGGAGCTCCTTGATACGTCGCTTTTTGATCTTGTTCATCCGGATGATGTTTCGGCCTTCACTGAAGGCAGGAATGATTTGTTACAAAGACAAGGAGGCTTCTTTTCTTTTCAGCATCGGAAACTGCATAAAAACGGGAAGTGGATTTGGTGCGAGGGTACTGTAACGAATATGCTTCATGAACCGGCTATTATGGCAATGGTTTCCAATTTCCGGGATATTTCCGAAAAGAAGATGGCAGAGCAAGTGCGGGAATTTGATAGAAGTAGTTTTATGGCATTAATCAATAATACCAGTGATCTGATGTGGAGTGTGGATACGGATTTTAATCTGATTGCATCTAATCAACCTTTTGACGATACAATAAAGCTAATGACGGGTAAAATTGTTGAGAAGGGAAGGAATATCCTGGCCATTGCATTTTCTGAGGAGCAGTCCAACGTGTATAAACTTTTTTATGAACGTGCGTTTACGGGGGAAGCTTTTACGGAAATTGAACATTCTGTGAGCCCTTTTGAATATTGGTCGGAAACAACCTTTTATCCAATCTACGGTGGTGACCATATTATTGGAACCGCTTGCCATTCCCGTAATATCTCAAAACGGAAACAGGCGGAAGAAACGCTTATACAAAGCGAAAAGAGATTAAAAGAAGCGCAGGCGATAGCAAAGATGGGTAGCTGGGAAATGGATTTTATCCGGAAAACAGATCTTTGGTCTGACGGTTTGTATAACCTATATGGAATAGCGAATGCCGGGCAAGGGTCGAAGGAGTTATTTTTGTCATTCATCCATCCGGAAGATCGTGCCATATGCGTAAGCAAAGTGGAAAACATAATCACAACTCTTATTAATTCCACTTTTGATTTTCGATTTATAAAGAAAGACGGTGAGGTACGATATGGATACACAGAAAGTCGCTTTGAATTTGACGCAAATAACAGACCGATCCGTCTTTACGGAATAGTTCATGATGTTACGGAAATAAAAAAGGTTGAAAAAGAACGTGATAATATTCTTCTTGACTTGGAGCACAGAGTGGAGGCAAGAACAAAGGAGCTAAGGAATAAAAACAAGAATATCCTGGACAGCATTAATTATGCGAAGCATATTCAATCCGGTTTGTTGTGTCGGTCTATCCAACTCTCTCAAATATTTTCTAAGTCTTTTATTTTTTCCTTGCCCCGTGATATTGTAAGTGGTGATTTTTTCTGGTGTTATCAAAAACGCAACAAAAAATTCGTTGCTGTAGCTGATTGTACGGGTCATGGAGTTCCTGCGGCATTAATGTCAATTATCGGAAATAACCTGCTTAATCAAATTATTGTAAACGAACACATCGAAAATCCTTCAGAGATCCTGGAACTTCTTGATACCCGGCTGGCGGAGGCGGTAAAAGGGGACAGGCAGGATGTGAAGGACGGAATGGACATTGTTATATGCGTTGTGGATACTTATTTTAATGAGCTTTATTTTTCCGGAGCGTATCGTCCTCTATTTATATCTGATGCCGTAGGAGGAATAACTGAATTGCCGGCAGCCCGGCATTCAGTTGGGGGTGGAATACAGGAGGGGAATAAAAAATTTGAAACAAAACGTTTTTCTATTTTACCTGGACAACGTATTTACTTAAGTTCGGACGGTTATTATTCACAGTTTGGCGGGTTACACGGAAAGAAACTTATGAAATCCAGATTTGTAAATACATTGGAGGGATTTCAGGATTACTCATTAGAAGAACAGAAAAAAATACTTCTGGATGCATTCACTGAGTGGATGGGCACTAATGAGCAAGTGGATGATATATTGGTTGTAGGGATTGAATTAGGTTAAAAGGCACTGAGTTTGAGGGAAATCGTTAGTAGCAATTGTAAAATGAATTCCTTAATTTTAATTTTCTTCGATTTTAAACCTATGACCGTTATTAAAGTCTAATTTGCGAAACCTAAAAAACAGAAGCAATGAAAAAAAGATTTCTTATCCCTTTTCTAATCGCAATAGTTGTTATGACTATTTATTCGTGTACAAAAAGTGACACGACTCCAGCTGCAACTGCCGATACCAACACGACCAGCGCCACAGACAACAATACGGCTGACACGCGTAATGCGGAGCTCAACAATATCGGTTCGCAGGCCATTGAAAGTAACGGAAATACTTCCACAACAAGTAACATGAAAAACAGGCAATCTGTTTTTTTAACGTCTCAGTCGGGGTCTGTTACGATTACCGGGGATAGCGGAATCAGACAGTTTACCGTTACTTTTAATGCTTTTGTTGGTCCGGATGGTATTCTCCGCAACGGAACCATCCTGTACGACTATCATTCTTCTTATGCAAAGGCCTTTTGGTACAGAGATTCCGGCTTAGTGCTGAACATTACTACTCCTGGTAATACCTATACTGTGAACGGCGATACTGTTAAAATAATAAGTAAAACCATCAGAAACATTGGACGTATAACCGAAGGCAATTTAACCTGGAATGATAACGCAAATATTTCCATTGTCAAGAGTTTAGGCAGAAGCACAATACTTTGGCAGTGTACACGTACTACGGTTCTTTTGAACACGAATGCCTATACATATACCGCTGATGACGGGACCTCAAATTCGACAGATTATCCGGCTGTATTTCATGGCTACACAGGCGGAGTTTTGAATTGTATCACCTGGCCTCAGGCCATTTTAAGTTTTTCAGGTACCTTCAGCGGAACTGCTTCTGACGGAGAAACCTATTCGGGTAGTGTTTCATCAGGCTCTCCCCTGATTCTGAATTTTAATTGTACACCTCCTGGTACCCGTTTCATGTATGTTTCAGGTATACTAAGTTTTACACCCACGGGTAAACTAACCCGTACGATTAATTATGGTAACGGCGTTTGCGATCTGACATTTAACATTGCCATTGGGCCGTGGAATACTAACGTCACGCTGTAGATTACATTGTGAATGACTTGATTCAGCAGATTTGGAACAGCCCTTTGTCTTCTTTAGTGGTTGTGGGGAATTTAATCCTGATCGAAGGCCTTTTATCTATTGATAATGCGGCCGTATTGGCTACATTGGTTGTGGATTTACCGAAGGAACAACGCTACAAATCTCTACGCTACGGAATATTGGGGGCTTATGTATTTCGTGGCTTGGCCTTGATTTTCGCGGCGTTTTTAATTAGGTTTTGGTTTTTGAAGCCATTGGGAGGCTTGTATCTGTTGTACCTGGTTTACGATTGGTACAAAAAGAGGCGGGAAGAAAATAAGGGAAAGGAATTTGTCAATAAAGAGAATAACCTGGTTTACAAGACAATAGTTGGCTGGATGGGAAATTTTTGGGCTACGGTGTTATTAATGGAAATTATGGATGTGGCATTTTCTATCGATAATGTATTTGCTGCCGTTGCTTTTAGCAAGAACATTATTTTGATCTGTACAGGAGTTTTTATAGGGATGCTCGCTATGCGGTTTATTGCCCAGGGATTTGTTAAATTAATGGAAAAATATGCTTTTCTTGAAACGTCGGCCTTTATTGTGATAGGGGTTTTGGGTATAAAGCTCTTATTATCCCTATATGAGCATTATATGCCGGATGATTCGTTAAGTATATTCTTAAGAAGCCCAATCGCAGATTGGTTAACTTCCATTGTAACAATTTCAATTTTTATTTTACCAATTCTAACGTCTCTGCTGTTTAAATTTCCCCAAAAGCAACTGGGTTCTAAAAAATAAAATAGGATTCGAAGTTAGACGCCCTTCTGAATGGAGAATCCCCATTTATTTATTTTGTAGCTGAAAGACCGTATAGTTTTCTTCTTTGATAATGCTTTGGTCAAATTTTTTGATACTTTCTATAATGTAATTTTTGCCAATGATAGAGGTTAGTTCATTTTGTAATGAATCGGACTTGCTTTTGTCGTAAGCAGTTATCAGTAAAACATTTTTGTTAGAAGCAGGAGTCAGGGCCGACGCTATTTTCTTTAAAATACTGTCATTATTAGCGAGATAGCAGGAGTTCCAATTGCAAAACGTTCCCCAATTTTCCGATTCGGGATAATAAAGTCTTTGTTTCAGATAAGCGGCTATGGGTGGGCCGGAGTTGCCCGGACTAACTACTATTTTGAAATTTTGGAAGTTTGGGTTAGATTTAATATAATCAGCAACGTTTTTGGATTCTGAAAATGGGAATCGGTAATCCGAATAGTACGACATAACCCCGCTAAAGGCTTGGATTATAAAAATCGACCAAAGTAAAACGCTTGAAATATATTTATTTGTATTGAAAGTAACGGAGCTTTTTTTATAGCACTTGTCAAACCAAAGGGACACGAGGAATAGCATATAGGAATACCCGAGATAGCGCACGCCATTTAGCGGTAAAACATAAAGGATTGTTGCTATTCCGAAAGAGCCGGAGTAGAAAATGAAAAATGAAATTTTTCTGGAAAAACAAACAAAGGGCAATGCGAGTGTTATTAAAGAAACAATGCCGGAAATAATTTTCAGTTTTGTGAACAGGTAATTTGTATTCCAAAAATGATAGCTGCCGAAATCCGGGATATAAATGATTCCCTTCACGAAAAGGGATAAAGATCTTATAAGATGTTCTTTCATAATCCAGGGCGTGTGGGCGGTAAGGTGAATAAAACCGAAATCTGAAGGGGGAATAATTTGCCAAATGGAAATGCTTATACCGGCAAGGTAGAGGAGGGAATAAGCCAATGAAAATCTCATGGATTTGTTTTCCTGAACTCGTTCATAAATCAATAATAGAAAAAAAGGAATAGTACAGATAAGCGAAAACAAGTGTGTGTTTGCTAACAGAAACAGGACAATTGTAATCAATAAGTAATTTCTTTTGTCCCGGGTAAAGAGAATGGAAAGTAATATCAAAAGAAGCCAGGTCAAACCGTAACTCCGGCAAATTACGGCGTATTCGAACAGGAAATAATAGCCGAAAATAATGAGTGCTTTTTGAATCGTTTTAAAAGGGGAATATTTCAGAAACAGAAATGCGGAAGTGAAAGCAATTGCTAAATGGACGACCTGAACGACAACTATATTTTGACTAATTCCTGATGCAAGAAACAGAATTAATTCCCATACTAAAGGGTGACCATCGTACCTTGCATTATAAATAAGATTTTGAATGGAAGTACTATCCCTTGCCAGCAGCCAGTGATGAGCTTCGTCGAGCCATAGCTCATGATGGCAGGCGCCGAAAATGCCCAAGGTGACGTACAGGAGGAATGCGGAAATTAAGATCAGAAGATTAGATTTCATTCTATCCTCTTCACATTCGTAGCATTTGGTCCTTTTTTCCCGTCGGTAATCATAAACATTACTTTATCACCTTTGCGAATCAAGCACGTCAATCCCGACTCGTGGACAAATATTTCTTCTCCGGTTTCATCTACCTTAATGAAACCATATTTGCTGAGTTCATTGAATGATTTGACGATACCAGTTTTCATAATTATGTTTTTTTATTTTTTACTCCCTTGGATTGTTTTCCTTCTTTTCCCGCACCCAATACGTATGTTTGTTTGAAGGAAACAGTACCGTCTTCTTTGTATTGGACCCACTCCCCATTTTTTTTCCCGTTTAAATAAGAACCTGTTCTGGCTTCCTGTCCGCTTGCAAAATATTTTACATAATCGCCCTCTAATTTTCCATTCAGATAAGTGGCCTTCACTTTCATCTGTCCATTTTCATAATTTTCAATAAACTCGCCATTTAATTTTCCATTTGTATAATGCACAATTTTTCTCGCCTTCCCGTTTTCATAATTCCAGGTCCACTCACCTTCTTCTATACCGTTTCCATATGTTCTTTTAAAATAGATTTCGCCATTGTTATAATAAGAAATGACTTCTCCTTCATACTTTTCATTTACGTAATTTCCTTTTTCTCTGACTTGTCCGTTATCAAAATACTGAATAACTTCTCCTTCCTGTATCCCTTTAACATAACGTACTTTGCTTGTCATTTTCCCGTTTCTATCAAACTGGGTCCACTCACCTTCTTTTAACCCATTGATGGTATCACCCTTTTCTTTCACCTGCCCGTTTGAGTACCTGTCCTTTGTTTCAATAAAATGAGGAACAAATCTGTTTAAAGGAGGAGTAGAAACCGGATTATTCTGAGTTTTTTGGGAATGTTTATTTTTAGAAGGTAAAGTTGTGACAGTCTTGATGGTATCCTGATTCTTTACGGATTTGTCTTTGCTTTGTGCAAAGGTTTCTCTGGCAAAAACAAATACTATCAAAAGATAAATTAGTCGCATGGTCTCTGCTCGTCGATTAGCATTTCGTCCGGGATACATAAAAGTACTAAGTTTTCTGTAATTTCGTCTTCGTGAGAAAGAGCTCTGTTATAACGGTATTGATTATTGCCACTGGATTTTCCTTTTCTCAAAATACCAGTGGTAAACGAATAGAAAAAGTGAAGGTAAGTGGAACGGTTCAGATAACCGGAACTTATTGTGGCGGGGCTTACCCTGGAGAACAGGCAATACAAGAAATGAAAAGGCCGAAGCCACTACCTTCAAAAAAACTTTATCTGAAGGCAGGCAGGAAGAATGATTTTTCGAAAGCGGTGATCCTGGCGTTTATTTCTGATTCAGTTGGACGTTTTTCTATTTCATTAGCTCCAGGCGATTACTGTATAGTCGACGAGGTTAAAAAAAACAAGTCGAATTATGACAGTATTCTGAAAAAATGTGCGAAGGGATCCTCTGAAAATTCATCTGTTGATAAAAAGTGCCTTCTGACCTGGTTTCTAACGCCAGATGCAGTCTTTACCGTTGGGAAGGAGGATCTGTCGAATGTAGGTGTTATGTTTTACGACAAATGCAGTTGGGAAAAAGTCCCCTGTATCAATTATACGGGTCCCCTGCCTCCTTAACCGATTCCAAACCCTGGTGTTGTGATATCGTAATGACCTTCAGTATGTTTAATGCTCAAGACTGGTATGGTGGAATGATTCACTATTTGCTGCGCAAATAAACCTGGAAAAATGCCTGTTATCTTTGATTCATGACCTGTATTGACGGCTATCAGATCACATTTATTTTCTTTAGCATATGCTAATGCGGCTTTTGCAATGTTATCTCCATCCACTATAGATGCCTTGAAGGACAACTTTTCAGCTGTGATAATTTCTCCAATAGACTTCATCTTGATATTAAATTTATCAAGATCTTCTTTTTTGTCTGAATCGGGAAGTCCAAGCAGGTGAATGATCGCCCCAAACAAATTAGCGATGACCATTACTATGTTAAGTTTTTCCCTGCTATGCAGGGAATTGTCGATCGGTAACAAAATGTTTTTGAATTCCGGTTTTTGAATTCCATTTTGCATTGTCAAAACCGGAATATCCGAAAGAGAAACAACCCGTTGGGCGTTACTTCCAATGAAAAGTTCTTTATACCCGGATGCTCCATGTGTTCCCATGAGGATCAGGTCAATTTTTTTCTTTTTTGAGAAATCAATAATTTCTGTTTCTATATTGCCCGTTGTAACAAATACGTTTGGCGTTATTCCTGATTGCTTTGTTACATTGGCTTGAAGTTCCTCCATTCGTTTTTTAACAGAAACTTCAATCTCAGTGATGGACGGGAGGAGCGTACGCATTTCCGGAACGATTGAAAAATAATAGTCATTAACTGCCAGCACATGTATCAGGAAAACCTCTGCATTTAAAAGTTTAGCCATTGATACGGCATTTGAAATAGCTGCTTCTGAGAATTCTGTCAAATCAATGGGTACGAGAATTTTTTTTATACTTGAGTTCATGATCTTGTTTTTTTGTTTATAATTTAGACAACTTCAGGACAAAAGTATAAATTTTAAATTATCTTCTTCTTCCGCCACTCCCTCCGACATTTCCCATAGGTCGGGATGGGGCAGCAGCAGGGGAATAATGTGTTTGAGGACGTACCTGTTGCCAGGTGCTTTGATGGTATTGCTGGGCATTTCTGTATTGATTATTATTGGAATGCGTTTCGGAAGACTTACCGGCAGGTTGGGAATTGATTGAAGGAGTGGCTATGTTGCTGCTCCTGAAAGAGGCGGGCACTCTTGTAGCCGGTTGCCGGACGAATGAATGATCGGTGTTTTTGTTTGCGTTTCTGGTTGTGTTCATTTCTGTTCGGCCAAATTCCTTAAACCGTTGTATACGGCCTTTGGTGTCTTTGTCCCAGTCTTCATTTACTGCCTTTCTGTTAGAATTGCGCCAATTATTGACACTTCTGCTGATGCTATTGCTGTAACGTGAACCAGGATGATTCATATAATAGTTATAATAATGGTTGGCCAATTCAGGGTAACGGTTCCAGTGTTCAGGATTATAGAAATACCAATTCATGAAATAGGAGGATGGCATTCCGAAAAAAAAGGGCCTTCCACCTGCGCCATAGTAAAAACCCCAGTCGTACCAGTAAGGATAAGGATCCCAATAAGCATAGGGATACCAGGATGGATAACCGAACCACCAATTGTATGAATAAGTGGGGTAATCAGACACATCTGTATTGATTGGCGCGGAGTAATCCGCCGGTTCATAGCCATTATCCTGGGCGTATTGTTCAGCAGCCTGCATGTATTCTTTTTGTGCCTGTGGGTTATCCTTCAAACTTTGCTGCCAGTCAGCCGTTTCTTTGGCATTTTGTTGCGTTAATACTTGGTTCAGAGAGTCTGTTTTGCTCAATACAAATTTTGGGTCTTTTTTATAAAGATCGCCGATGATGAGGGTTAACTGAAGATTGTCGTATAAGGTATTCAGAACTTCCGGCATTTTTATCAGATCGCGGTAGGCATTGGCGGTTTCGGGCGGATAATCACGCAATACTTTTTCAAAATCGGCCTGGTATTTGGTGTTTTTTTGTGCAATCTGCAATAATAACTCGTAATGCTGGGTACCTTCTTCCAGAGCAATTTGGTGTATTTCTTCCGGATATTGAAGCAGAATGGTGTTAATTTCGCCTTCCGTTTTCTTCTGACCATAGGCGATTTCCGAAATCAGTGCTGGATAACGGGTTAGATTCCATATTTTTTCCTGTTCTTCTTTGCTATAGGAAGTTAGCAGGTTTGTAAACACTTCTTTTGTCTTTTCCTGCATGGAGTGCAAACGCACAATGACCTCGGGAGCCCTGGCTGCTTCGAAAATGTCTTTCCTTATCTCGGGGGAATACATAGCAATAGCATCCACGGCAGTCTGATCGTCTTGTTCAATTTGTCTGAGCAAGGCCTGTTCATCCTGCTGCGCGAGAAGGGCGCAATTAATGGGAATCAATAAGACTGATAACAGAAAGGTTCGGAACATTAATCGTGCAGAATAAGTAGTGGAATAGAAGTGTGAAATGCCATTTTCCTGGTGTGGCTGTTGTGAAGCAGCCAGTCAAAAAATCCGTGTCTGCGTTTGATCATAACAAGTAACTCGCTTTCGTTTTTTTTCAAATAGTCCTCAATACCTTGTATGGTATCTTCATTTGTCTGGGTTGAAATTGTGTGTCTGGTATTATAAAGAATATCGTCTACCTGCATTCCCGCTAATGTTTGCTCGATATGTTCCTTTCTGATTTTTTCGACAATATTAAGTACATGAACTTTTGCGTCAAAAAACTTAGCAAGTGTTAGTAGTATATTCATGTGCCGTGGTTCTTTTATTTCCTGGAAGTCAAAAGCAAAAACTATTTTTTCTGGTTTTTTGAAGCTAGTCTCCAGGGGAATGATGAGTACAGGGGTTGTTGCATTTACGGCGACGGAAGTGGCCGTGCTGCCAAATAAGGGAGAAGACTTTCCTCGGCCCATGATCCCCATCACAATGAGTTCGTAAGTTGATCTCTTGCTCATTTTGATAATCTCGTCATTGGCAAAGCCTCCCTGAGTTTCGATGTCGACTTGTAGATTGGTAGTTGTATTTATAATGTCGGTGCGGAGGTTTTTTAACAGGTCGAGGCTATCTTTTTCCAATTCATTTATGGAAATGGGTAGAACAAGGGGAGAATCAGATGCCATTACCGGAATATGAAATACATGAAACAGAGTAATAGAAGTATTCATGATTTTTGCGAGCTCAACTGCATATTTTACAGCATTGTCAGCGATTGCGGAAAAATCGGTTGCGACTAAAATGGGGTTCATGTGTAGGAGCTCTTTTTAATTATTTATTCTCCGAACGAAGATGGAATCTTCCAACCTCAAATATGTTATAAGACATTCCGAATTGCTTACATCTTTCACGCTTTTGGTTTTGTCTATAATTTAGGATGCAACTTAATTTTAAAATTGTGTAATACTTTCGGTCCTTATCATCATTAATTTCATGCCTGGATATTACTAAATTCAGAACAATGATGACCCCTATAGAAGAGAAGACCGATTCAGAGAAACCAACAGAACTGTATAGGGAGAAGGATGTGTTAGGACTTGAAACACCCGGAAGCGCGCGAACAGAACCGGCGCCTAAGCCGAATAGATTATTCCTGGGGATTGGTATGGTCGTGCTGGCGATCTATTTAGTCTATAGAATTATCCGGCATTTTTATGGGTAGAACCAGGATTTAAACGATCGTGAAAATGAATTTATCAACGAGCAGAATTCAAAATTTAATTCTTGAAACAAGAATTAAATGCCCCCATTGTCAGGTGGAGCAAAGGTCAACAATGACTTCTATGGGCAGAAAAATGGCGCATGATTGCCGGTTTTGTAACCAAACGATGTACGCAAAGCCGGGAAAGTGTTGTGTGTTTTGTTCTTATGGATCAATAAAGTGCCCCGCCTCACAGGAGAAAGAATATGCTCTGGAAAGAGCGAAGGTGTATTCTTAATCAGTAAGTTCAACTCATTTAGAAATCTAATTATTAATAGTATGACATCAAAAGTAGGCATTTATGAATCACATGAAAAGGCCTTGCTCGCTGTTAAAGCGCTTAACACTGCGCATTTTCCATTAAATAAGGTTTCGCTTTTGGGTAAGGCCGAAATAATTGATGATCATCTTCATGTTAAATCCTGTGAAACGGCCGGAAAAGGTCCTGTCGTGATCAGCGCTATTGCAGGACCCGTTTTGGGCATATTAACCGGACTTGGATTGTTCGCGATTCCGGGGTTTGGCTTTTTGTACGGGGCGGGCGCACTCATTGGTGCAATTGCTGGTTTTGATATTGGTTTAGTAGGAAGCGGTATCATTACAATACTTGTGGCATTGGGGTTTAAAAAAGAGTCAGTAGTGAAATATGAAGAGCATCTGAACGAAGGGAAATTTTTAGTTGTCGTACAGGGAGATCTTAAAGAAATAAAAGCCGCAGAGCATATTCTGCATACCGAAGGATCTCATATAAGACTGGAGGAAGGTCAACTTACCTGAAAAATGTAAATGGCCTTCTTCCTGTTTTTATTAATTATTCCGGGGTTCAGTAATTGATTTTATATTTTTATTCAGGGTGTCCACCGAAATCTTAAAATTATCATCGATAAATTTTAAGATTTCTTTTCCCTCTTTGTTATTTTCCGAATAGCAAGCTGATTCTCGGATTGTATCCACGAGTTTTGTATTGTATTCTTCGTAAAACGTTATTTGATTGTTGAATACCTCAACTATCCTCTGGATGGTTTCTTCGGAAAGTTGAATGTCATTTTCTGTTTTTTCTGTAACGGCTTCCACGGTATCTGAAAGGATTGATTTTAGTAAATATCATGCGCAATATCATGCCAAAATTTCAAAGGGATAAATTCCGCTAATTCGGAATAGAAAAGAAAAAAAGGGGAAATTTTTTCCCGAAATGAGAGGTGATGTCTGCGATATCGCATAAAATGGCCCTCTGGAATGTGAAGTATTTCTGGAATACTATTTGTTCAGTATAGAAACAACAAATAAGGAATGTTCACTTATTTATCTGAAAGAACTGCTAGACCTGCTACGGGAATTAACACTTCTTATTGGGGAAATTCTGTCTGGCCAATAAAATATGATAATTTAGAAGAGGACCTGTCTGTAGATATTGTCGTTATAGGAGGAGGAATAGCCGGTTCCACTATTGCTTACTGTCTGGCGCAGGAAGGGAAAAAAGTTGCGCTGGTTGACAGCGGTTATATCGGAAATGGGGAAACGGGCCGTAGCATGGCACACCTGATCGTGACTCCGGATGATAGTTATTCCCGGTTAGAGCGTACATATGGTAAGGGGTACGCGCGGTTAACTGCGGATAGTCATATGGCCGCTATTGATTTCATTGAACGTGTCACAAGGAAGGAAACAATTGAATGCGATTTTGAGCGTCTGAATGGTTACCTGTTTTTACAAGCAGATCATCAACCAGCTATTTTGAAAAGAGAATTATACGCGGCCTTAAATGCCGGACTTGAAGTGAAAGAAATGAACACCATGCCTGGAATAAAACAATCGGAGGAGTATTGTCTGATGTTTGCTAACCAGGCTCAAATGCATCCTCTGAAGTATTTAAAAGGCTTGTGTGAAGCGATTCAATCCAATGGAGGCCGAATTTTTACCGAAACGCCTGTTGACGAAATTGTTCCGGGAGGCCTTGTGACGAATTTTGGCTTAAGGATACATGCAGAGCGTATCGTAATTGCGACTAACTCTCCTGCGAATAATAAATATATGCGGCATCTTAAACAGCTTTCATACCGGACTTATATTATTGGTGCAAAGGTGAAGAAAGACAGTTTACCAAGGGCGCTCTGGTGGGATACCGGAAACCACCATGTTCGTCTTTTGAAATATGATCGTGAATTCGACCTGTTATTATGCGGAGGAGAGGATTATTCTGGAAGAATTAATGAAAACATAAGCATTTCTGAAGAGCAGCGTTATCAATCACTTGAAAACTGGATGCGGGAAAGGTTTAATGCAGAAGATGTCATTTATAAATGGAGGAGGTGTCTGTCGAAACCGCTCGATAGATTTGCCTATATCCATAACAATGCCGAAGTTGATGACCATGTGTATATTGTTCCGGGTGATCCTGGGAATGGTCTCACTCATTCCACTATTGCGGGAATAATAGTTGCTGATCTTCTATCCTGATCGGATTATCTCTTGTACAAGCCGATTAACTCGCCGAAAGCGATTATATGTCCTTCCATTGCTTTTTTAAGTTCCTGTTTGCCACTGCTGTCAGGAAGGTCAAGTTTAATATCTAAGGCGTAAATCTTAAAGTGATAGTGATGAATCCCGTTTGGAGGGCAAGGACCTGTATACTTATTTTCTTTCTCGCTGTTTTTTCCCTGTATTCCTGGAGCACTTGCTTCTTCTATTTTTTGCTGGGGAGGAATATTCCACATAACCCAGTGATCAAAGATGCCGTTTGAAGCGTCGGGATCATCTATTATCAACGTCAGGCTTTGTGCCGATTTAGGAATGTCTTTGATGATCAGGGAAGGATTTATGTTTAATCCATCGCACGTATATTTTTTCGGGATAGTGTCATTGTTCCTGAAATCAGGAGATTTAACCGTTAATAGCATATTAAGTGCCGCTGCCATGATATAACTCATTAAAAGGTTCGTCATTTTTTCTTTTTCTAATATTTCCCTTTATCTGATTTGGATACGAAGTATGGAATTACTCGCATTAAATGCGTTGTATCTATTTTAATAGTCGATTATACAGTTAGTGTTGTTATCTCCGAATATGGGAATAATGTAACTGTTTGCAGCAATTGTGTAATGATTACCTGCTGAAGAATATACAAATTTGTGATAAACACTTAAAACTTTGACATATGTATTACAATTATCACTTCTTCGGTATGCACCTGATCTGGTGGGCAGTATGGTTCACCATTTTGGTTTCATTTTTTTCCTTTTTCGTTCCGATTTCCAAAAAAAGTGCGAAAAACACGCCCCTTGATATTTTACAGCGGAGGTTTTCTAACGGAGAAATCAGTGTTTATGAATATGAGCAAAGAAAAAGATTCCTGGAAAAGGACCGGGATTTTAAAATGAAGATTTTCCTTCTTTCCGGTCTGTCCAGACGTTGATTCCTGGAAATGTAATAGCTTAAATTAGTTAACAAAATGTCTTATGAATTCATTGATCAACCTGTTAAATTATGGACAAAGTTATTGGTTGGATAACCTTACCCGGAAAAAAATTACAGGTGGTGAACTGAAACGAAGGGTAACGGAGCAAGGGCTTCGTGGAGTTACTTCCAATCCCAGCATTTTTGACAAAGCCGTTGCTCATAGCATGGAGTATGATGAGCAAATTTCGATATTGGCAAAACAGGGTAAAAATCTTCAGGAGATATATGACGCGTTAACGGTGAAAGACATACAGGATGCCTGCGATATCCTGACACCTGTTTACAGGCAGTCGGAAGGTGTTGATGGTTTCGTCAGCCTGGAAGTGGCTCCCTATCTGGCACGTGATACGCAAGGAACGATAATAGAGGCGCGTAGATTGTTTGAGCTAGTCGGAAGACCAAACTGTCTCATTAAAATACCTGGCACCCGGGAGGGTGTGCCTGCTATTGAACAGATGCTTTATGAAGGAATCAATATAAACGTGACACTTATTTTTTCCGTAGAGCGATATGTCGAAATTGCGAAAGCTTATATCCGCGCAATTGATCGCAGAGTTGCAGAAGGAAAACCAGTAGATCGGGTAATTTCTGTAGCGAGTATTTTTATCAGCAGAATAGATGTTCTTACGGATCAGTTGATTGGACATCGTATCATCGCGCAGGAAGGAGGAGAGCCGGATTTTAACCGGCCGGAATTATTATTGGGTAAAGCTGGAATTGCGTCGGCCCGACTTGTTTATCAGGAATTTAAAAAGCTTTTTAATGAAAGTGCCTGGAAAAAACGGGCAGCCGGCGGCGCACATGTGCAGCGACCATTATGGGCGAGTACTGGCAATAAGAATCCATTGTATGACAATCTTCGTTATGTAGAATTCCTGATCGGAAAAAATACAGTTACCACATTACCGGATGAGACCATTGCGGGCTTTGCTGATCATGGAGCTATAAAAGAAGATTCCATTGAAAATGATCTGGAAGAAGCCGGAAGAATATTTTCGGATTTGAAAAAAGCAGGGATTTCAATTGATTTTGTAACGCAACAACTGGAAAATGACGGGATACAAAAATTTACCGATGCCTATACGAGCCTGATAAGTAATCTGGCAGATAAAAGAATAAAGGTTTTGGGGGAAGGATATTCGCCGCAGCAAATCAGTTGTGGTCAGCTTGAAACAGAAATAAAGGCGGCCTGCATATCTGTGGATGAAAAGCAAACGGCAAGGCTTCTTTTTGCAAAAGAACCCTATCTCTGGAAAGGAGATTCCAGGCAAATAAACGAAATAGATCAACGTTTAGGTTGGCTTAGCCTTCCGGATGATTTTGCGAAAAATGCTGAAAAACTGCTGCAATTTGCTTTGAAAATAAAGGAAGAGGGCTATACACATGCGGTATTGCTTGGTATGGGAGGAAGCAGCTTGTGTTCAGAAGTGGCTTGCCAGACGTTTGGTTCAACCAAGGGTTATCCTGAATTATTGGTATTGGATAATACGGATCCTGCAGCCATTTTGGAGGTGGAAAATAAAATTAATTTAACTAAAACACTTTTTATCGTTGCGAGCAAATCAGGGGGTACAGAGGAGACCCTGAGTTTCTTTCATTATTTCTACCATCAACTGGAAAAGAAAAACACGAATAGTCCGGGGAAAAATTTTGTAGCCATTACGGACAATGGTACGCCTTTGATAAAAATGGCCCAGCACTACCTCTTCCGGGAAGTATTCATTAATCCTTCTGATCTCGGAGGCCGCTATTCGGTATTGTCTGACTTTGGCTTGCTGCCGATGGCATTGATCGGGATAGATATTAAGGCCTTTTTAGCAAGTGCCAAACGAATGAAACTAAGTTGCGACGGTGTTCCATCAGCGGCTAATCCCGGAATCAGTTTGGGTATCGTTTTAGGAATCAGCCAACAACATGGACGAGATAAAGTGACCTTCATTTTATCTTCTTCTATCCGTTCCTTCGGTTACTGGGCAGAACAATTGCTGGCAGAAAGTACGGGTAAAGAAGGTCTTGGCCTGATTCCAATAAATGGAGAAATGCTTGGTGTTCCTGGAGTTTACGGCAAGGACCGGATCTTTGTTCACATGTATCTGCCTTCCGATGCAAACGAAAAGGACGAAGGAAAACTGAAAGCATTGGAAGAAGCGGGGCATCCCGTTGTCAGAATTAAGGTGGAGAATAAACTTGCACTGGGAGGTGAATACTACCGCTGGGAGATCGCAGTGGCAATTGCAGGAATGATCATCGGTATTAATCCTTTT
>Ga0206820_1049_pt2 | contig 21263 bp, 34 predicted proteins | sample Alteio_BWOrgCont_84_FD_152857 | JGI IMG/M metagenome (GOLD analysis project Ga0206820, IMG submission 152857) | Enriched cells from forest soil in Barre Woods Harvard Forest LTER site, Petersham, Massachusetts, United States -... | ecosystem: Environmental > Terrestrial > Soil > Temperate forest >...
ACTTGAATTTCCGTACGTATACGTAGTGGTAAAAAAGAGACTTCCTACGGAATTTTCTACAATGCGCTGGAAATCGTTCAGCAAAAAACACAGCAGGATGGACTTGAAACCTGGAAAAAGGCTTTGTCAAATGTGACTCCTTCTGTAGAGGTACGTAGCCGCCGGGTTGGTGGAGCAACTTTTCAGATTCCTACGGAAATTCGTCCGGAAAGACGTCTTTCCATGGCGATGAAATGGTTAATTGATTATTCCCGTAACAGGAATGAAAAATCAATGGAGAATAAATTAGCCGGTGAAATTATATCTGCCGCTAAGGAAGAGGGTGCTGCTTTTAAAAAGAAGGAAGATATTCATAAAATGGCGGAGGCAAACAAAGCATTCTCGCATTTCAGATTTTAATAGTAGATAAGAATAACAAAATGAGCGATTTAAAATATACAAGAAATATAGGGATTGCTGCCCATATTGATGCTGGTAAAACTACTTGTACGGAGCGGATCCTTTACTATACAGGTGTTAACCATAAAATTGGTGAGGTTCACGATGGTGCTGCGACAATGGACTGGATGGTTCAGGAACAGGAGCGCGGCATCACGATCACTTCTGCAGCAACGACTTGTTTCTGGAATTACCGCGATAATAAATACAAAGTAAACATTATTGATACGCCTGGTCACGTTGATTTTACTGTTGAGGTGAACCGTTCTTTACGGATCCTGGATGGCCTGGTGTTTTTATTTTCTGCAGTTGATGGCGTTGAGCCTCAATCGGAAACGAACTGGCGTTTAGCGAATAACTATAATGTTACCCGGATTGGTTTCGTTAATAAAATGGATCGTTCAGGTGCGGATTTTCTGGGTGTGGTTAAACAGGTGAAAGAGGTTTTGGGAGGTAATCCTATTCCATTGCAATTGCCGATTGGCGCGGAGGAAAATTTCATCGGTGTGGTTGATTTGATTAATAATCGTGGCATTGTCTGGAATGAACACGATAAAGGGATGACCTATAATGTGGTACCGGTTCCTGCTGATATGCTGGAAGAAGTGAAGGAGTGGAGGGCTAAATTACTGGAGTCGATTGCAGAATTCGATGATAAATTGATGGAGAAGTTCTTTGAAGATCCGAATTCCATCACGGAAAAGGAAATTCTTACGGCACTTCGTGCGGCTTGTGTGGCAAATAAGGTAGTTCCGATTGTATGTGGCTCTGCTTTTAAAAATAAGGGTGTTCAAACGATGTTGGATTATGTGATGGAGTTGATGCCTAGCCCGCTTGACAGAGATAATATTCACGGTATCAATCCTGATACAGAATTAGAAGTAACGCGTAAGCCGGATGTGGCCGAGCCTTTTACGGCTCTTGCATTTAAAATTGCAACGGATCCCTTTGTTGGCCGTTTGTGTTTCTTTCGTGTTTATTCGGGTCGCCTGGATGCGGGTTCTTACGTGTTGAATACGCGTAGTGGTAATAAGGAACGTATTTCGCGTATTTTCCAAATGCATGCCAATAAACAAAATGCGATTGATTTTATTGAAGCGGGTGATATTGGGGCGGCTGTTGGATTTAAAGATATTAAAACGGGTGACACCCTTTGTGATGAAAAACATCCGATTGTACTGGAGGCAATGAATTTTCCCGAGCCGGTTATCAGTATTGCCATTGAGCCTAAAACGCAGGCAGATCTTGATAAACTGGGGGTTTCCCTGAATAAGCTGGCGGAAGAAGATCCTACTTTCCGGATCAGGACCGATGAGGATTCCGGACAAACGATCATCAGTGGGATGGGTGAGCTTCACCTGGATATCATCATGGACCGTTTAAGAAGGGAATTTAAAGTAGAAGTTAACCAGGGTCCTCCTCAGGTGGCTTATAAGGAAGCGCTTAATGCGACCATTGACCATCGGGAAGTGTATAAAAAACAAACAGGCGGTCGTGGTAAGTTTGCCGATATACGTTTTTCAATTGGACCGGTTGATGCCGAATGGGATGTTACCAAGGATCAATTGCAGTTTGAAAATGAAATTAAGGGTGGAAATATTCCACGTGAGTTTATTCCCGCAGTTGAGAAGGGTTTCCGGGCTTCTATGGTTAATGGTGTACTGGCGGGATATCCTGTTAACAGTATGAAGGTTGTTTTGACGGATGGTTCTTACCATGATGTTGACTCGGATGCATTGTCTTTTGAAATATGTGCCCGTACTGCTTTCCGCGAATCTTTACCAAAAGCAAAACCTGTTTTGCTGGAGCCTATCATGAAAGTGGAAGTGATTACGCCTGAACAAAATATGGGAGACGTGGTTGGTGATTTAAATAAACGCAGAGGTCAAATTGAAGGGATGGATTCAAAGGGCGTTTCTCAGGTGATTAAAGCAAAAGTTCCGTTGTCGGAAATGTTTGGTTATGTAACTCAATTACGTACAATCACATCGGGGCGTGCAATTTCTACTATGGAGTTTTCACATTATGCAGAAACTTCGCGTCAGCTCGCAGACGAGGTAATCGCGAAAGTAAAGGGTAAGAAAGCAGAAAAGGTTTAATATAAATTGTTCTTTAAATTATACAGAGATGAGCCAGAAGATCAGAATTAAACTAAAGTCGTACGATTACAACCTGGTTGATAAATCGGCGGAAAAGATTGTGAAAACCGTAAAGGCTACGGGTGCAGTGGTTAGCGGACCAATTCCTCTTCCAACGCATACCCGGATTTATACGGTTCTTAAATCTCCACACGTCAATAAAAAAGCGCGTGACCAGTTTCAATTACGCTCTTATAAAAGGCTGATGGATATTTATAGTTCAACATCTAAAACGGTTGACGCACTGATGAAACTGGAATTACCAAGTGGGGTAGAGGTTGAAATTAAGGTGTAGTTTGTTTAATAAGCAAATTAGCCAAATACTAAGCGCAGCGAAGTATTCATGAACTCAGTAAAGAATAAAAGAGAAGAAGTGAATAATTAGGAGAGAAAATTACAGGTTGTAAAAATTAATAATAAATAAAAATGTCTGGAATAATAGGTAAAAAAATTGGAATGACCAGTGTCTTTGGTGCCAATGGTAAATACATACCATGCACGGTTATAGAGGCCGGTCCTTGCGTTGTTACGCAAGTAAAAACCTTGGAGAAAGATGGATACGAAGCTGTTCAGCTTGGTTTTGAAGAGAAGAAAGAAAAACATACTTCTTCAGCTATGAAAGGCCACTTTGCAAAAGCGTCTACGACTCCTAAACGTAAACTGGTGGAGTTTGACGAGTTTCCGAATGCTCTAAACTTAGGAGATAAGGTAACAGTCGACCTTTTTGCAGAAGGAGAATTCGTTGATATTATCGGTACTTCAAAAGGTAAGGGTTTCCAGGGTGTTGTAAAACGTCATGGTTTTAGTGGAGTGGGAGGACAAACGCATGGTCAGCATGACAGGGCAAGAGCTCCCGGATCGCTGGGAAACTCTTCAACCGGAGCTCGGGTAATTAAGGGGATGCGCATGGCGGGACGTATGGGTGGTGATCGCAAAAAGGCAAGCAATCTGGAAATTGTAAAAATATTTACTGATAAGAACTTACTCGTGGTGAAGGGATCCGTTCCTGGTGCTAAAGGTTCTTTTCTGTTTATCGAAAAATAATTTATATAAAATTCAAATGGAACTAACGATTGTAAATATAAGTGGCAAAAAGACCTCTAAAAAGGTTGCGTTGAACGATGCCATATTTGGAATTGAACCCAATGATCACGCTATTTACCTTGATTGTAAACAGTTCCTGGCCAATCAACGCCAGGGTACGCACAAATCGAAGGAAAGGGCGGAGATTCACCGTACAACTAAAAAACTTAAACGCCAAAAAGGTACCGGGGGGGCGCGTGCAGGAAGTATGAAGTCTCCTATATTCATAGGTGGTGGCCGTGTATTCGGTCCGAGACCCCGTGATTATTCGTTTAAGCTGAATAAAAAAGTGAAACAACTGGCCCGTAAATCAGCACTGACGTATAAAGCGAAAGAAGAGGGTATTATGGTGCTGGAAGACTTTCACTTTGATGCTCCGAAGACTAAAAATTACTCGGAATTGTTGAAAAATTTAAACTTGTCCGATAAAAAAACAATATTAGTATTGGCAGAATCCAATAAAAACGTATATTTGTCGGCCCGAAATTTAGGTAAAACAATTGTTACTACCGCTTCGGAACTCACAACATACGATGTTTTAAATGCAACGAATGTATTGCTGACAGAGGGCTCGGTGAAAGAAATTGAAAAAGTATTAAATTAAGTTTTAGAAAATGAGCATCATTGTAAAACCAATCATCACCGAAAAAATGACTGCCGCTGGCGAAAAGCTGAATCGCTACGGTTTCATTGTTGATCAGGAAGCCAACAAGGTTGAGATAAAGAACGCAGTAGAAAAAATGTACGGTGTTTCTGTAGAGGCTGTAAATACGCAGAACTACAGTGGCAAGATCAAAACCCGTAATACTACCCGTGGTGTGGCAATTGGCAGGGTGAACAGAAACAAAAAGGCGATCGTGACTCTGAAAAAGGGTGAAACGATTGATTTTTACAGCAGCATTTAAGGAAAAGAATATTAACTGGACCTGTTGACAAAATTGAGCAACTATAACAGGTCTCAAAAATTTTAAAATAATGGCTCTAAAGAAATTCAGACCGCTGACTCCCGGTCAGCGATTCAAGATTGTTGTCGACAATAAAGACATCACTGCAGGAAAACCTGAGAAGAGTTTAGTTATCCCTTTCAGTAAATCCGGTGGCCGTAACAATACCGGTAAAATGACGATGCGCTATATTGGCGGAGGTCATAAACGCCAGTATCGTTTGGTTGATTTTAAACGTGATAAGCAGGATATCCCTGCTACTGTCAGTACGGTTGAATACGATCCGAACCGCAGTGCACGTATTGCCCTGGTCAATTATGCAGATGGGGAAAAGCGCTACATTATTGCTCCGAATGGTCTGCAGGTAGGTCAAAAAGTTGTGTCCGGAAAGAATGCAACTCCTGAAGTTGGTAATGCTATGTTTCTTTCGGATATTCCATTGGGAACGATTATTCATAATATTGAGCTGCGTCCTGGACAAGGTGGCGCTATGGCCCGTTCTGCCGGTTCATATGCACAGCTTTCCGCGCGTGATGGTAAGTTTGCAACGGTTAAACTTCCTTCCGGTGAAACGCGCATGATCCTCACGACTTGTTTGGCTACTATCGGTTCTGTATCAAATGCTGATCATAACCTGGAAAGCCATGGTAAAGCAGGCCGTGTTCGCTGGATGGGCAGACGTCCGCGTACCCGTCCGGTAGCTATGAATCCTGTTGATCACCCGATGGGTGGTGGTGAAGGAAGAGCTTCTGGCGGACATCCCCGCTCACGTAAAGGGCTTAAGTCTAAAGGTTACAAGACTAGGTATCCTAAAAAGGCTTCAAATAAATATATAATTGAAAGAAGAAAAAAATAAAAAATGGCACGTTCAATAAAAAAAGGTCCTTTTATCGATTTTAAGCTGGATAAGAAAATCGCTGCTATGAATAAGGGCGGAAAAAAATCGGTTATTAAAACCTGGGCTCGCAGATCGACTATTTCTCCTGACTTTGTTGGTCACACAGTAGCTGTATATAACGGGAATAAGTTTATTCCGGTGTATGTTACAGAAAACATGGTGGGGCATAAACTGGGTGAATTTTCACCAACCCGTACCTACAGAGGACATACCGGAAATAATAAAACTGAAAAATAAGGGGGATTCAACAGGCTGATAAATAAATTTTCAATACTATGGGATCAAGAAAAAAAATAAAAGCAGATAAACGAAAAGAAGACAGGAAGAATCAGTATTTTGCTGTTCTTCGGAACTGTCCTACTTCTCCCCGTAAAATGAGAACGGTGGCAGACCTTATCCGCGGCAAAGAGGTTTATGCAGCGCTCAATATTTTAAAGTTTAATGCCAAGCATCCTTCTGTTCGTTTGGAAAAACTTTTGACTTCTGCGATTCACAATTATGAGGCTAAATCCGGTCAACGTGCAGATGCTGGTAATCTGTATGTTACTGAGCTTTTTGTGGACGGCGCAATTACACTTAAACGTATGTTACCTGCCCCACAAGGCAGGGCTTATCGTATGAGAAAGCGCTCTAACCACGTTACTTTATACGTTGGTACAATGGAAGAAAAACAAGAAGAAACTAAACAGGAAACTCAAGAAGTACAACAATAATATATTCAATGGGACAAAAGACAAATCCAATAGGTTTTAGATTAGGAGTCATCAAAGGATGGGATTCTAACTGGTACGGTGGCAGAGATTATTCAGATAAATTAGTAGAGGATGAAAAGATCCGTAACTACCTGAAAGCGCGTTTAGGAAAGGCTGGTATCTCCAAGATTGTAATAGAGCGTACCCTGAAGCTGATTACGGTGACCATTCATACTGCACGTCCCGGGATTATTATTGGTAAGGGTGGTAAAGAAGTGGATAAGCTGAAAGAGGAATTGAAAAAGATTACGAAGAAGGATATTCAGATTAATATTTTTGAAATTAAACGTCCTGAACTGGATGCCCGTTTGGTCGCGGATAGCGTAGCACGTCAGATTGAAGGACGGATTTCTTTCCGCAGAGCGGTAAAGATGTCTATTGCTTCGACGATGCGGATGGGTGCAGAGGGTATCAAAATCAGGTGTTCTGGTCGGTTGGCTGGTGCTGAAATAGCCCGTGTTGAGTCTTACAAAGAAGGAAGAACTCCTTTGCATACCTTGAGGGCTGATATTGATTATGCGATTGCTGAAGCGCATACAACATATGGCCGTATCGGAATAAAAGTTTGGATTTGCAAAGGTGAGGTTTTTGGCAAACGTGATTTATCACCAAATTTTGGTGGAGCGAAGGAAAAGAAAACTCCGGCTGGCCAAGGTGGAAGTACTCATGGTGGTCCGAAGGGCGGAGGTTTTGGGAAACCTAAAAGAGAGAAGGAATAATTAATAGAATAGCGAAATGCGAAGCATTCATGAACACAATAGAAATAAAACGAGTGAATAATAGCCAATAGGGAACAATAAACAATAAATAGTAATAGTAATGTTACAGCCAAAGAGAACAAAATTCAGGAAGCAGCAAAAAATGAAAATGAAAGGCGATGCTAAGCGTGGTTACGAGCTTGCCTTTGGTACATTTGGAGTTAAAGCTGTTAAAGGAACATGGGTTACTGCCCGCCAGATTGAGGCTGCGCGTGTTGCCCTGACTCGTTATTTGAAACGTGATGGTCAGGTCTGGATCAATATTTTTCCGGATAAACCGATTACCCGTAAACCTGCAGAGGTTCGTATGGGTAAAGGTAAGGGTGCTCCGGAATATTGGGTTTGTCCTGTTAAGCCGGGTCGGATTTTATTTGAAGTAGAAGGTGTACCTGTTGCGGTGGCAAAAGAGGCATTACGGCTGGCGGCGCAAAAACTTCCGATTACGGTGAAGTTTATTGTCCGCAGGGATTATGTTGAAGAAAAAGCAGCTTAATTAATTATTAAAGAGCAATATAACTCATGACACAAAGTGAAGTAAAGGAACTTTCAACTAAGGATTTAGCTGAAAAAATTACGGAGAGCAAAGCTTCCCTGACTAAAATGAAAATGGGACATAAGGTTTCTCCAATTGAGAACCCACTTAAAATACGTGAATCAAGAAGAACCATTGCGCGTTTGAAAACTGAACTTGTTAAGAGGCAGTTGGCAGAAGCGAAGAAATAATTATTAAAATAATAGAGTTTTTAGAAAATGGAAACTGAAATCAGAAAGTTAAGAAAAGAAAAAGTTGGGACTGTTGTAAGTAACAAAATGACAAAGTCTATTGTTGTTGCTGTGGAAAGGAAAGTAAAGCATCCTAAATACCACAAGTTCGTTAACAGGACTTCAACATTTATGGCACATGATGAGAAGAATGAATGTGGTATCGGTGATACCGTGCGCATTGAAGAAACCCGTCCGCTCAGCAAAAATAAATGCTGGAGATTGGTGGAAGTAGTTGAAAAGGCCAAGTAATTGAAAAACCAGAAAGAAACGTATTTAATATTTAAACAATGATCCAGCAAGAATCAAGAATGACAGTAGCCGATAACAGCGGTGCAAAGGAAGTCCTTTGTATACGTGTGTTAGGAGGAACGAGAAAGCATTATGCTTCTATTGGTGACAAAGTTGTGGTTACAGTAAAACATGCACTTCCTTCAGGAGGTATTAAAAAGGGAGCTGTTTCTAAAGCTGTTGTTGTCCGTACTAAAAAGGAAATTCGCAGACCGGATGGTTCTTTTATTCGTTTTGATGATAATGCCGTTGTTCTATTGAACGCTCAGGACGAATTAAGAGGTACGCGTATTTTTGGCCCTGTTGCACGGGAATTAAGAGATAAACAATTTATGAAAATTATTTCGTTAGCGCCGGAGGTGCTGTAATCAATTCAATAATTTGACAAATGAACAAGAAATTACATATTAAAAAAGGTGACCTGGTAAAAGTATTGACCGGTGACTCAAGGGGTTCTGAAGGAAAAGTTTTGACAGTTGATGGTCAGAAATACAGAGCAATCGTAGAAGGTGTTAATAAAATATCAAAACACACCAAGCCTAATGCAAAAAATACAAATGGAGGCATTGTTGAACAGGAAGCCTCTATCCATTTATCCAATCTGATGTTGATTGAACCCGCAAGTGGTACTCCGACACGTGTTGGTCGTAAATTGGATGAAAAGTCAAATAAGTTAGTTCGTATTTCAAAAAAATCAGGGGAGGTAATTAAATAATGGAAACAAAAAAATATTCACCAAGGCTGAAAGAAAAGTACAGGAAAGAGGTTGTTCCTGCTCTTCAGAAGAAATTTAATTTCACTTCGCCCATGCAGGTGCCGAAGCTTCTTAAGATCTGCGTAAATCAGGGAGTTGGCGATGCTGTTTCGGATAAGAAACTGATTGAAGGGGCAGTGAAAGAAATGACTACAATAACGGGTCAGAAGGCTATTGCAACGTATTCTAAAAAAGACATTGCAAATTTTAAATTGCGTAAGGGTGTTCCTATTGGTGTTCGTGTAACGCTTCGCGGAAATATGATGTATGAGTTCCTGGATCGTTTGATCGCAGCTGCTTTGCCCCGGATCCGTGACTTTAAGGGCATTAATGATAAAAGTTTTGATGGTCATGGTAATTATACTTTAGGAGTTACGGAACAAATCATTTTTCCCGAGATCGATATTGATAAAGTAAACAAAATCATGGGTATGGACATCACGTTTGTTACTTCAACGGAGAAGGATGAGGAGGCGTTGGCACTTCTGTCGGAGTATGGTTTACCATTTAAAAATCAGGATAAAAAATAAAAATACAGCATGGCAAAAGAATCAATGAAGGCCCGTGAGGTCAAAAGAGCTAAAATGATAAAGAGGTATGCTGCGAAGCGTGCTGCACTAAAAGCAGCACTGTTGGCAGGGGATCCGGAAGCGTCAATGAAACTTCAGAAACTTCCCCGTAATTCTTCTCCGATTCGTACCCGCAATCGTTGCAAGCTGACCGGACGTCCACGTGGTTATATCCGTCAATTCGGAGTTTCCCGTAATACTTTCCGCGAAATGGTATTGTTCGGTAAAGTACCGGGTGTAACAAGAGCTAGCTGGTAAACTATAAAAATAAAAAAATGGACGCAATAGCAGATTACTTAACAAAAATCAGGAATTCCATGAAGGCTCAACACCGGGTGGTTGAAATTCCTGCATCTAATATTAAAAAAGAAATCACTAAAATTCTTTTTGATCAAGGATATATTCTTAGTTACAAGTTTGAAGACAGTGCTAACAAGCAAGGGATCATCAAAATAGCTTTGAAATACAATCCCAACAAACAACCTGCGATAAAAGCATTGAAACGTATCAGCACACCTGGTGCCCGCCGCTATTCGAGTGTACATACGATGCCGCGCGTGCTGAATGGTCTGGGTGTTGCAATCCTTTCTACTTCAAAAGGTCTGATGACGGATAAACAGGCTAAAAGAGAAAACATTGGTGGCGAAATTTTATGTCATGTTCATTAGGATTAAGGAATTAGGATTTAGAAATTTAGAAAAAAAAAGATAAGATGTCACGTATAGGTAAATTACCGGTTGCTCTTCCAAAGGGTGTTGAAGTCAAGGTTTCTGATAAAAACCTGGTTAACGTAAAGGGACCAAAGGGAGAGTTGAACAGATCAATGGACACTGCTATAACTTTGAAAGTTGCAGATGGTAAGGTTGTTCTCAGCAGAGCGACGGAACAGAAACGTCATAAGGCGCTTCATGGTTTATACCGGGCACTTATTGCAAACATGGTTCATGGAGTGTCAGAGGGATACAAAGTTCAACAGGAACTGGTCGGCGTTGGTTACCGCGCTGGTCATAAAGGCCAGATGCTGGAACTTACGTTGGGGTTTTCCCACAACGTTGCTTTTGAATTGCCCAAAGAAATTAAGTTACTGACCGTTACTGAAAAGGGAAAAAACCCAATGATCACCCTGGAAAGTTCGGACAAGGAATTGATTGGTCTGGTGGCGTCTAAAATACGCTCTTTAAGAACACCTGAGCCTTATAAGGGCAAGGGTATTAAGTTCAGCGGTGAGATACTGAGAAGAAAAGCAGGTAAGGCAGCGGGTAAATAATAGCTAAGAATTAATAATATATTGTAAAATGGCAACAGCAAAAGATTTTAGAAGAAGTGGAATAAGGAAACGAGTCAGAACGGTGGTAACAGGTGATTCTCTTGCCCCGCGCCTGAGCGTGTTCCGCAGTAACAAACAAATTTCCGCGCAGTTGATCGATGATGTGAAGGGTGTTACATTGGCATTTGCTTCTTCCTCTGAAAAAGAAATAGAAGGAAAGGTGAAAAAGCTTCCCAAGATCGAACAAGCTAAGCTGGTCGGAAAATCATTGGCTGAAAAGGCATTGAAAGCGGGAATAAGCCAGGTGCGTTTTGATAGAAATGGTTACCTGTATCATGGTCGGGTTAAGTCCCTGGCCGATGGTGCGCGTGAAGGTGGATTGAAGTTTTAATCATTCGGAAATAGTCATTAGTTATAGTAAACTGTAAACAGATAAAATGTCAAACGTAAGTGTAAAGAGAGTTAAATCAAGCGAAATCGAATTGAAAGATAAGCTTGTGGCAGTGCAACGTGTAACCAAAGTTACCAAAGGTGGTAGAACTTTTAGCTTTTCGGCGATTGTTGTTGTTGGAAATGAAAAGGGAGTTATTGGCTATGGCCTCGGTAAAGCAAAGGAAGTAACGGATGCTATCACCAAGGGAATTGACGATGCAAAGAAAAACCTGATTAAGGTAGCTATTAACAAGGGTACTGTTCCTCATGAACAGAATGGGAAATTTGGAGGGTCAAGGGTGTTTTTGAAACCAGCCGCACATGGTACTGGAGTAATTGCGGGTGGTGCGATGCGCGCAGTACTGGAAAGCGTTGGTATCACGGATGTATTAGCAAAATCAAAGGGCTCGTCAAATCCTCATAATGTTGTGAAAGCAACAATGGATGCTTTGATGAAAATGAGAGATGCTTCTACGGTTGCTCAACACAGAGGTATTTCAATGGAAAGAGTATTTAACGGATAAACGGATAACAATGGCTAAAATAAAATTACGGCAATTTAAAAGTTCAAGCGGGATGCCTGATCGCCAACGCAGAACCCTTGCAGCTCTGGGCTTCAAAAAGATGAACCAGGTTGTGGAGGTTGAAAATACAGCACAGATTCAGGGAATGTATAATAAACTGAAGCACCTGCTTATAATTGAAAAGTAAATCTATTTACAAGAAAAGGAAATGAAACTACATACATTGACCCCGGCAAAAGGTTCGGTAAAAAATCAAAAGAAAAGAATTGGAAGAGGACAGGGTTCCGGTAAAGGCGGTACTTCCACCAAAGGGCATAAAGGTGCTCAGTCACGTTCTGGTTATTCACAAAAACGTGGTTTTGAAGGTGGACAAATGCCCCTGCAAAAGCGCATTCCTAAATTCGGTTTTACCAATATTAACCGGGTGGAATACAGAAGCATCAATCTGGATATTGTTCAAAAGCTCATCGATGAGAAGAAGCTTAGTCTGATAGATCCTGCTGCTTTGTATACTCATGGATTTTGTTCCAAGAGGGATCTTGTGAAAATACTTGGCCGTGGTGAAGTGAAAGGAAAGGTAGATGTGAAGGCGCATGCTTTTTCTGCTTCTGCGAAAAGCGCTATTGAAGCAAAAGGGGGAACAGCCACAGTAGTAAAGGCTTAAAGGCATTAGCGTATGAAAAAATTAATTGAAACGATTAAAAACATCTGGAGTATAGAAGATCTCCGGGTTCGTATTTTAAATACGCTCGGGTTTATTCTGATCTACCGTTTGGGTTCTTATATTGTATTGCCAGGTGTTGACTCTGCTCGTTTGGCTGCTTCTCATCGCCAGGCGGAGGGTATTGTGGGGCTTATTAATATTTTTGCAGGAGGAGCATTTTCCCGCGCATCAGTATTTGGACTGGGAATTATGCCTTATATTTCCGCCTCCATCGTTATTCAGTTATTGGGTATGGCAATCCCTTATTTTCAAAAGTTACAGAAAGAGGGAGAAAGTGGTCGTAAAAAAATTAATCAGTATACCCGCTTGCTGACAATTGTAGTTACCTTGTTACAAGCTCCCGGATACATCGCGTCTCAAATCATTCCTCACATCGGTCCTCAGAATACTTTTTTCTGGATTCAGTCTACGCTTATTCTTGTAACAGGTACCATGTTCGTTATGTGGTTGGGAGAGCGGATTACGGATAAGGGTATTGGAAATGGTATTTCTTTGCTTATTATGGTGGGGATTGTTGCGCGTTTGCCTTTTGCTATTTTTGCGGAATTTGGCTCACGGCTGGAGAGTGAAGGAGGCGGATTGATTATTTTCCTTGTTGAAATTGTATTCTTATTATTAGTTGTTATTTTCTCTATTTTACTGGTTCAGGGTACTCGCAGAATTCCGGTTCAATTTGCAAAGAAGATTGTAGGAAATAAACAATATGGTGGTGTTCGTCAGTATATTCCTCTGAAAGTGAATGCAGCGGGTGTAATGCCGATTATTTTTGCTCAGGCAATTATGTTTATTCCGGCAGCAGTTGTTGGATTTACGGATGTTGCTTCTTTGAGTGGTTTTGCAGCTACGTTTAATAATCATAATGGATTTTGGTACAATGTCGTATTTGGACTAATGATTGTTGCTTTTACCTATTTCTATACAGCTATTATGGTGAATCCTAATCAAATGGCAGAAGATATGAAACGGAACGGAGGCTTTGTTCCAGGTGTTAAACCGGGAAAAAAAACAGCTGAATTTATCGACCAGATTATGTCGCGCATTACATTCCCCGGATCTTTGTTTCTTGCCATCCTGGCTATATTACCGGCTATTGCGATTCAAATGAAAATTGAGCAACAGTTTGCCTATTTTTTCGGAGGTACTTCTTTATTGATTTTGGTTGGTGTTGTACTGGATACCTTACAGCAAATCGAAAGTCATTTATTGATGCGCCATTACGATGGTTTGATGAAATCGGGCCGTATTAAAGGCAGGACATCCATGAGTATGGCGACAGCATAAGAATGGCGATCTATTATAAGACGAAAGAAGAAGTTGAGTTAGTACGTAAAAGTTCTTTACTTGTTGGAAAAACCTTAGCCGAAGTAGCTAAGCTCATACGACCCGGCGTGACAACTGCCGGCCTTGATAAGGTGGCAGAAGAATTTATACTCGATAATGGCGGAGTTCCGTCATTTAAAGGGTATAATGGTTATCCGGCTACTTTATGTGTTTCGGTTAATTCGGTGGTAGTGCATGGTATACCAGGTACATACGAGCTGCAGGATGGTGATATTGTTTCTGTTGACTGTGGCGTATTTATGAATGGATTTCATGGAGATTCGGCCTATACGTTTCCTGTAGGAGCGGTTAACCCGGAAATCCTGGACTTGCTGAAAGTTACCAAAGAGTGCCTTCACAGAGGTATTGAAGCTGCTGTATTTGGTAAGCGACTGGGTGATATCAGTTATACGATTCAGGAGTATGCTGAAAGTAAGGGCTACTCGGTGGTGCGGGAATTGGTTGGACATGGGGTTGGAAAAAATTTGCATGAGGCTCCGGAAGTGCCGAATTTCGGTAAAAGAGGAAGCGGACCGGTATTGCAGGAGGGTTTAGTGATTGCGATTGAACCAATGATTAACCTGGGGAAAAAGGCAGTGAAAACGGAACGTGATGGCTGGACAATAAGAACACTGGACAATAGACCTTCTGCTCATTTTGAGCATACTATTGCGGTGCAGCCTGGTAAAGCAGATGTGTTGTCAACGTTTGAATATATAGAGGCAGTGTTAAACAAAAAGGAATTGGTAAACTAATTATATGGCAAAACAGCCATCCATAGAACAGGACGGAACAATTATAGAGGCATTGTCTAACGCAATGTTTCGTGTGGAATTGGAGAATGGACACGTGATAACGGCGCATATTTCCGGTAAGATGCGTATGAATTATATAAAAATATTGCCGGGGGACAAAGTAAGAATTGAAATGTCGCCTTATGATTTGACAAAAGGAAGAATTGCATATAGGTATAAATAAACTGATAAGACAATGAAGGTAAGAACATCAATTAAAAAGAGAAGCCCTGAGTGCATTATTGTGCGCAGGAAAGGACGTCTTTATGTCATTAACAAAAAGAATCCGAAATTTAAACAAAGACAAAAATAAGTTAATCTTAAAATAATAAAATGGCACGTATTGCAGGTATTGATTTACCAAAAAACAAAAGAGGCGAAATAGGCTTAACCTATATATTCGGAATTGGACGCAGCAAGGCGCGTAAAATATTGGCCATTGCCGGCGTTGATTTTAATACAAAGGTGGTTGAATGGAGCGATGAACAAGCGAATAAGATCCGTACCGCGCTTAATGACATGGTGAACGCCGGAACATTGAAAGTGGAAGGTGCTCTTCGCTCAGAGGTCCAATTGAATATTAAACGTCTGGTGGATATTAATACGTATCGTGGAATCCGTCACCGTTCGGGCTTGCCGGTCCGGGGACAGAACACGCAAACGAATGCACGTACGCGCAAAGGAAAACGGAAGACCGTTGCGAACAAGAAAATCGCGACTAAGTAATCAGTAATTTAAGAAAGATAATCTAACGATAAATGGCAAAACAAGCACAACAAGCACAAGGTTCCGGAGCCGGACAAGCAGGAGCAGCAACAGGTAAGGCCGCATCCAAGAAAAGAGTAGTGAAAGTAGATGCTGTCGGACAGGCACATATTAATGCTACTTTTAACAACCTTATCATCTCGCTGACGAATAATGCGGGACAGGTTATTTCCTGGTCAAGTGCGGGTAAGATGGGATTTCGGGGTTCTAAAAAGAACACTCCTTATGCGGCTCAAATGGCGGCTAATGACTGCGGAAAAGTTGCACACGATCTGGGTTTGCGCAAGGTGAAAGTTTTTGTTAAAGGACCTGGGGCAGGACGTGAATCTGCGATCAGGACACTGACTGCCGTTGGTATCGAAGTGAGCGAAATTATGGATATTACTCCGATCCCACATAACGGATGCCGTGCACCAAAGAGAAGAAGAGTGTAATCCTATTAAGGATTTGGGAATAAGGATTAAGTATTTGAGGATTTTTTAAATAATAAAACTAAATAAATAGTAAAAATGGCAAGATACATTGGCCCAAAATCAAAAATTGCAAGAAAGTTCAAGGAGCCTATTTTTGGTGCTGACAAGGCATTGGAAAAGAAAAACTACCCTCCCGGACAACATGGTTTGACTAAAAAAAGAGCTAAACAATCGGAGTATGCTGTTCAGTTAATGGAAAAACAAAAGGTTAAATATACTTACGGCATTCTGGAACGTCAGTTTGCTAAAATTTTTGACCGGGCATCACGTGCTCATGGTATTACCGGTGAAGTGTTGCTGCAATTGATCGAATCCCGCCTGGATAATGTGGTTTACCGTATGGGTATTGCTCCATCACGTTCGGCGGCTCGTCAACTGGTTGGACACAATCATATTACTGTAAATGGGAATTTGGTTAATATATCTTCGTATACTTTAAAGCCGGGAGATATGGTGGCTGTCCGTGAAAAGTCAAAGGTACTGGAAGTTATTTCCCATAATGTATCAAGCGCTGCAAATCAATATCCCTGGATAGAATTTGATAAATCGAAAATGGAAGGCAGGTACACTTCGTTCCCTCAACGAACACAGATTCCTGAAAATATTAAAGAACAATTGATCGTTGAGTTGTATTCCAAATAATAATTAATTCAGTAATAACTAAACTAAACTATATAACATGGCACTATTAGATTTTATTAAACCGGATAAGGTGATAATGATAAATTCAAGTGAAACAGAAGGTCAATTTGAGTTTCGTCCACTTGAGCCTGGTTATGGAATAACTGTAGGTCACGCTTTGAGAAGAGTTTTGTTGAACTCTCTGGAAGGTCTGGCAATTACATCTATTCGTATTGATGGTGTTGATCATGAGTTTTCTACTATTAAAGGTGTTGCTGAAGATGTAACGGAGATTATTCTGAATCTGAAACAAGTTCGTTTTAAACGTCAGATACAGGGTATGGAGAATGAACGGGTTGTTGTAAATGTTACCGGAAAAAGTACTTTGACAGCAGCTGATCTGGGTAAGTTTATGACTGGTTTCCAGGTATTGAATCCTGATCTGGTGATCTGCAATATGGAGCCCACTGTGAAAATTAAGATCGAATTAAATATCGGTAAAGGTCGTGGCTGGGTTGAGGCTGCAGATAATAAACCGGTAAATGCACAACATGGTGTTATTCCAATCGATGCTATTTATACTCCGATACGTCAGGTTAACTACGTGATTGAGAACTACCGCGTAGAGCAAAAGACGGACTATGAGAAATTGATTTTAAATATCACTACAGATGGTTCTATTCATCCTAAGGACGCATTGAAAGAAGCTGCTAAAATCCTGATCCATCACTTTATGTTGTTCTCCGATGAACGTATTACCTTGGATACGGAAGAAAAACAAGCTACAGAAGAGTTTGATGAAGCTTCCTTACACATGCGTCAGTTATTGAAGACAAAGCTTGTTGATATGGATCTTTCGGTTCGCGCATTGAATTGTCTCAAGGCTGCGGATGTTGAAACATTGGCTGACCTTGTTTCTTTCAATAAAAATGATCTGTTGAAATTCCGTAATTTTGGTAAGAAATCACTTACGGAGCTGGAAGAATTAGTTCAGGCCAAAGGTTTAACTTTTGGAATGAATTTGGCAAAATACAAATTGGACAAAGAATAAAATAATTCAGTAAAAAATGAGACACGGAGATAAAATAAATAATTTAGGCAGAAAAACTGCTCACAGGCATGCATTGCTGTCGAACATGGCATGCTCCCTTATCGAGCATAAGCGGATTAATACAACTTTGGCCAAAGCGAAAGCATTGCGTTTGTATGTTGAACCCTTGATCACCAAATCAAAAACGGATTCGACTGCTTCGCGCAGACTTGTGTTCAGCTATCTCCAGAATAAAGAAGTAGTAAGTATTTTATTCAGAGATGTTGCGAGTAAAGTTGCTGAAAGACCGGGAGGTTATACCCGCATTATTAAATTGGGTAATCGCATGGGAGATAATTCCGAACAGGCTATGATTGAATTAGTTGATTTCAACGAGCTATACTCCGGAAGTTCTAAGGAGAAAGCCCCTGCAAAAGCTAAAACTACCCGCAGAAGTGGTGCCAGGAAAAAGACGGCTGCCCCGAAAGCAGCCGTGACTGATACAACGGAAGCGGCAGCTGCGCCTGAAAAGAAAGATGAGTAGATCTGTTTAGTTTACATAAAAAGGGCTCCCTGATTATTCTGGGAGCCTTTTTTATACACCTGTTTTTATAAGCTATGGTATCGCCTAAATTCCCTCTTTACGAAAGACCTTTCTGGCTGATTACTTTATCCCTTATTTTTATCCTGGTTGTTTCTCAGCTTGTTCAGGATGGTATGTTTATGGATGGCTTACTCTATGTCTGCGTTTCCAAAAATCTGGCGAATGGTTTGGGAACATTCTGGCATCCGCATTTCAGTAAGACATGCATGAGTGTATTTCACGAACAGCCTCCGCTTTATTTTGGGCTTTTGGCTCTGTTTTATAAGGTTTTTGGGGAATCCCTGTACGTAGAACGTTTTTTTTGTCTGGTAACACTGGTTATAACGGCTCTTTATATACATAAAATCTGGAAAATTGTATTCAGGGGAGACGCGATGAATATAGGAAACAGCTGGCTTCCTGTTTTATTGTGGATCACCATACCGGTTTGTTTCTGGAGTTATTCGAACCTGGTGGAGGAAACGGTTATGAGTGTATTTACAATCATTTCCATCTACTATATCCTGAAAGGCCTTGTTCTGGAAAAGAATCAAGTGCTGAATATACTGATTGGGGCTTTTTTTGTATTTCTGGCAAGTCTTACAAAAGGGTTTCAGGGACTTTTTCCATGTGTGGCTGTAAGTTTATACTGGATTTTCAACCACAGGAATTTTCCATTTAAAAAAGGTGTTCTGTTTACGCTGATACTGGTGCTGCTACCCGCTATGTTGTATGCACTCTTATTGAGAAACCCGGTCATCTATGCGAGCTATGAATTATATTTTAAGACCAGGCTGATTGATGCATTTAATACGAAGGCGACGGTTTCAACGACGGGGAACCGGTTTGAATTATTATTCCGTTTATTTTGCGAACTGCTTCCTGCGTTGGTTGTGAGCGTTTTTGTATTTGTTTTTGGCAAAGTGAAAAAGGTACCTGTAAGAAAATCTTCCTTTTTGAAATTTGTAGTATGGTTTTTCGTAATTGGTTTGTCAGGTTCTTTACCCTTAATGGTTACACTGGAACAGAGAGAATTTTATCTAACGACTAGTTTTCCTTTCTTTTCGATCGCTTTGGCGATTTTCATTACACCTGTTGTTTCTGCTTTTCAAAATAAAATGGAAGTAAGTAAAAAATCGTTCCAGGTTTTCTATTTCTCTTCCTGTGTATTTCTTGCCGGCAGTATTATGTATTGCATGCTGCAATTGGGTGGATTTAGCCGTGATAAAATACTGCTGAAGGATATTTATACTATGAACAGAATTATCCCCTATGGAGAAACAATAAGCATCCCGGGAGATATGTGGAATGATTGGTCCATCCGTATGTATTTTAACCGTTATAATTACGTAAGCCTGGAAGATGTAAATGTCAGGCAGTGTCATTTTTATCTGGCCAGGAAAAATTCAGTATTGGCTCCGGTGCTTGCAAACTATGATCGGGTTCCTTTGAAAACTGATGTTTTGGAACTATATGAATTGAGGGAGGTGAATAACTGATGAGGGAATTGGTTAATAAATTATTTTTTAGAAGTTGATTTTTGCTGTAAATTTGCTAAGGTTGAAATAATCTGATTTTGAATGAAATATATTCCTAAACAAGCTGCTGTTCTGCTTCTGCAAGACGGTAAGGCATTTTACGGTAAAGCGGCCGGGAAAATCGGAACTACAGCTGGGGAAATTTGTTTTAATACGGGTATGACCGGCTACCAGGAAATATTCACGGATCCTTCCTATTATGGACAGATTCCTGTTATGACCAATGTTCATATCGGTAATTATGGTGTGAATAAGGACGAGGTGGAATCTGACGCTATCAAAATTGCGGGAATGGTGTGTAAGTCATTTAATGAGTTCCCTTCGCGCAAGCGTGCTGAAGGGTCGATAAAGGATTATTTTGAACGGGATAATATTGTTGCGATTCAGGGTGTGGATACGCGTGCTCTTGTGCGTTATATCCGCAATAAGGGTGCTATGAATGCGATTATCTCTTCGGAGGAACTTGACCTGGAAGTATTGAAAAAGAAGCTGGCTCAAGTCCCTTCTATGTCGGGACTGGAGCTTTCTTCCAAGGTATCCACCAAAAAAAATTATTTTTTTGGGAATCCCGATTCCCCTTATAAAGTTGCATTACTTGATTTGGGTGTTAAAAAAAATATCCTGCGTTCTTTATCGGAGAGGGGATGCTACCTGCAGGTGTTTCCTATGAAAACGTCTTTTGCTGAAATGAAGAAATGGAACCCGGATGGTTTTATGATTTCGAATGGTCCGGGTGATCCTTCTGTAATGAAGAATGAAATAAATACGATAGGTGAAATTATAAACAGCGGTATTCCTACTTTTGGGATTTGTCTGGGTCACCAGTTAATAGCGCTTGCATCTGGAATTCCAACATTTAAAATGCATAAGGGGCATCGGGGAATTAACCATCCGGTTAAAAATCTGATTACCGGAAAGTCTGAAATCACTTCTCAAAATCACGGATTTGGCATTCAACAGGAAGAAATAAGTAAAGCAAAAAATGTGGAAGTGACACATGTCAATTTGAACGACCATACGATTGAAGGAATCCGGTTGAGGGATAAAAAGGTGTTTTCTGTTCAGTATCATCCTGAGGCCTGTCCTGGTCCGTATGACGCGCGGTATTTGTTTGATGATTTTATTAAAATGATTATTTCCAATACTGACTCAGTTTCCCCAAAGGCTTCAAAAAAAGCGTTAAAAAGTCAGGCTTAAGGCCATTTATTTTCCAGGCTTTCCGGTCTTCTATATTCGCCTTGACACGGTTTAGTAAGGTATTGTTGCTTTTGCCTCCAACCCTCATTTTAACAAGAACCTCTGGCAGATAAGCGACTTTTATTTTGTACTTATGAATAAAGCGCAGCATGATCTCATAATCGGCGGCCGATCGGAAATTCGTATTAAATGTTCCATACTTAGCATAAACGGCTGCTTTTACAAAAAAAGTAGGGTGGGGTGGCATCCAGCCTTTTAAAAATAAGCCTTCTTTGTATTCTCCCGATTTCCAATTACGCACTGTTTTTATGGGATTGTTTTTGTCCACATAATGGAGATCTCCGTATACTGCTTCGGCATTTTTATTTATAAAAACACGGACTATCTGGGAAATAATGGTCGAATCGGAATAGAAATCATCGGAGTTTAAATTGCCGATAATGTCGCCTGTCGCATGACTCAATCCTTTATTGATCGCCTGATAAAAGCCTGCATCTGCTTCGGAAACGAGTACCGCTATTCGAGTGCGGTATTTGTTTATTATTTCTAAGGTTTTGTCTGTTGATCCTCCATCAATAAGGATGTATTCAATGTTGGGATAGTCCTGG
>Ga0206820_1071_pt1 | contig 20304 bp, 12 predicted proteins | sample Alteio_BWOrgCont_84_FD_152857 | JGI IMG/M metagenome (GOLD analysis project Ga0206820, IMG submission 152857) | Enriched cells from forest soil in Barre Woods Harvard Forest LTER site, Petersham, Massachusetts, United States -... | ecosystem: Environmental > Terrestrial > Soil > Temperate forest >...
GCCTATTTCTATTTTTTGTAAAAAAATCGAAAGCTTGCACTAACTGACTGGGAACATATCTATTGATCATTTCAAAAACCTGAGCCTCTTCTGAAGAAAGATTCTGAGCCTCTTCTAAAGAATAATTGTGCAATTTTTGAGAGCCTTCTATCATGATTTCATTTTGGGATCTTGTAGAGGGAGTGAGCATTTGTGTGATGCAGTGTTGCAGGCCCCATGGTTTGCTGCCAACGCGTGAAGCATATCTAACATCAAGAATATCTTCATTTAAAAATCTTGTACTTGGGTCTAATACTGCAAAATAAGGCCTAATCTCTATATAATTAAAAGCATTTAAAGTTGTCCAATGAAACATCCTGCTGTATGCTTCAGGATACTCTTCTCGAATATTTACAGCTTGTAAGTCTGTAGATCGAATACGTAAGTCATTGTAATGTATACTAACGCGGTTGTCAGAAGTGATTTCTCCGCAGAGAATATGTATTAAGCGCAAGATCTTAAAAGGAAAAGGAGTTTTTTCTGGACTGCAGAAAAGCAACATCTCTTTTTCAAAAGAGGAGGCTGTTTCTTTCATAGAAGCGGACACTTTTTTTTGCGTATTTGGATCTCTTTGTAACAATAGTTTGTAATATCTACCATCCTCTGATCCATCCATCTCTCTTTGATAAACGTCAATGCCAAAGAAACCATTATCTTTTAGATTTAGGCCGAAAAGCCGAGTTTTTCGATACTCCTCAAGTTCTTTCTTTGTATAGGGATAGTGCTTTTCAGGATCAAAACCAAAATAAGTTGCTGCATATCTATATTTTTCATAGGTCGCAGTGCGGGTAATTTTAATCGCTGGAGAGGCTATCCAATAGCCCAATAAGGCCCCATTTGGTTTGAAATTTGTAAGAAAAGATTCTTCGCACCGCTTTGCTAGTCTATCTGCAATAGCATATATGGTATAAGCGCTTACAGTTGCTTCAACAAATTCGTACATTGTCGAACGAGAAGATCTCGAAAGATGTAGTTCATAGATTAGGTCATAGAGAGATTTTAGTATGGCTTTAGGAAATTGTACCTGATCCCAAATAGTACCCCTGGGTTCATTCGGAAGAGGAAGTCGACGAATCTGTTCATACAAGAAAAAGCGTAGCTTATGATTGGAATCAACATTTTTTTTGTTGTATTCTTTAGTTTGTTTAAATTGATCGATGGATCTTTCCCAAGAAGTCAACATTTCTCGTGCATTTGCCGCAGTAATGGGAGCAGTGATGGTAGGGGACAACCAATCTGGCACACTACGACGGAAAGCCAAATGGGGCTTTTTTCTAAGATTGGATAAGTTTGGATGCCTAATAATCAGAGAAGATAGAGGTTTTAATTGTGTTGTGTTTTGACTTTCTATTTGTTTAGGTATTTTTAGTGACAAACGATCTGACCTGGGCTTGATGTCTGAAATAGCAAAAGAGAGTTCTCCTCTTCTTGTAAATTGCTGTAGTTTAGCTGTAACCTCCTTTTGTATAGTGGAAAGCTTTTCCTTACTTATACAAAAATGAAGAGTACATCGCAAAACAACAAGAAGAATGCGATGCATAATATAATTAATAACATTTCGATATAGGGTAAAAAAGGCATATAAAGGTTCAAAAATTGCCTTGGGTAATATCTTTTGTAATACTTTAGGGCCGAATAATACAAGGCAGGTAGCAAGAGCTGTTGTATTGCAATAGGGGATCATTTGTATAAGTGGAAAATAGTGATTTAAACAAGCCTCCCAGAACTTGACTGCAATAGATGTCTGTACAAAATAAGAAAAGGCTCCTGCGATTTTACAATTCATTCGAAAGAGATGTAGCATGGAAAGTCGAACATGACGCAAATCTGCAATCGTATTTTGTGCCCAATTCACTCCAAATACTTCTGACCAAGAGATCTCTTTATCTTGAGAGGCCTTTGATTTTTTGGTGATAAGAGGGGAGATTTCTTGCAAGAGAAGAGTAAGGGGCTCCTCTATTTTTGTTCCCATAATAGAAATAAAGGTCTCCTTCCATATTTTGATATGAGAAGAAGTAATTTCCAACCCTTCTGCCAGCTCTTTTATTAGGCTTGCGACTTGAGGGTGAATTAACATAGAGTAAGGAGAGGTGTATTGTTGCTTATCTTCTTTTTTAATGACTTCTTGCACGTCTAGTAATGTTGCATATAAGGTTCTAAGATCAGCAAGAGACAGGGTTTTTTCTTGGTATAAACGAACTCCCTCTTTGGGCAGTTGCTTTAGGAGAAGAAGAAGGGCTTGTTGAACCCCTCTGTCTTTAAGAAGCAGAGGGGTTTTTCTAATCGATGGCCAAAAGTGAGTAAGTGCTTGGAGGGGAAATCTATAATGAAATAATAGCAGGCCTTCTTTTTCTGTTAGATGGAGGTGATGAAAACAATAACGCTTAAGCCAGCTCCAGAGATCATTTCCTGTAGAGAGCGACTTAGGGAGGATAGTCGATGCATTGGGGTTCGTTGCTTTTGTCTTAAGAGAAGCAAGGAGGCATTGATGTAGGTCGCGGAGAGAATAATCTATTTCTGCATTCCAAAGGGGCCAAGCTCGATAGGTGAGTAATCGAAAAAAGAAGGTTGTGTCCAATTGCTCTGCAGTCAGATTGGGAAAGAGTAAGGGCACATGATATCCAGTTGTGCTATCTTGTGTAATTTTTTTATGAAACTCATTTCCAAGATCTTTTGTAAAGAGGCTTAGGGTGTATTTTTCCTCTTTTTGTTTAGTTATTTCTATCCAAAATTTTTCTTTTATTAAAGAGAGACCCGCTGTAGCAAAGTATTCCTGCGCTATTTTAGGAATAATAGCAGCAGTTATATTCTGTGTTTCTTCTAGCGAAGCTTGCAAGATAGAAGTTGTCTTAGAAAGTGCGTCTGTAAGAGTAGTTTCAATTGCGCTCTCTATTCCTTTTTCCACCATATGATCCCAGAATTTTTCTGCAAATTTTTCTGGATTTTGAGGAGGACCAATTGCAATTTCTCGCACATCTTCTTTCAGGCTTTCCATAAGAGCTGTATAAAAAGAGGAGGGAAGAACAGATTCTAGTGTAGTATTAACTTGATCTAATCCTTCATGGATTAGAGTTTCTATTTTTTTTAAACCTTCTGCTGTTTCTTTTAACTCCTCATTTTGGAAGGTTTTTTGTATAATAATTTGTTTAATATTCTTTATTAGTTCGTTATTGTCTTTATGTAAAAAGTTATTATAAATACCTGGAGGTAGTTGATTTTGCAATTGCTTATCTATTAAAGAGGATTTTTTTACTAGAGCTGATTTAGGCATCTCACCGAAATAGAGAAAGGATTCTCCGATAGGCAATTCTTTGATTTCTAGCTCCATTTGTCGGGCTACAAATTGTAATTCTTTGTTATTACAGCTAATATTTCCATTTTTTCGATTATTGATGAATGTACATAGATCTTCTTCTCTTTTAATGCCGCGATCAAATCTTTTATTCTCAAAAAGATCATTAATCTGTTGATTAGGACAAGAGTTTCTGAAATAGTCTAAGAGAGAATAGAAGATATTATAATTTTTAGATGTTTGTCCACAGAGAAACAAAAATTCTTTTTTTGTAAGTAGCGGTTTGTCGCTTTCCTGTAGAAGGGAAGCTTTTTTGAGCTCTGCACGACTTAAAGAGAAGGATGGCTCCTCTGCAAGAGATAGAGGAATTTTTCGCAGTTCTGCTTCTAGTAATTCTAGACCTTCATTCCCCTCTCCTTTACTTCTAGAAGGAAATACATAACCAGATGCTCTTTGAAATAGACTCTGTAGGGTGCAGATAAGGGGATTAGTAGAAAAATGGTTTTGTGCGCAGCGTAGTTCATGGGTAGCCTCTTTTTTAACCCAATATATAGAATTCATAAAACTTCTGTACAAGGAGTCTTCTGCATAGATCTTAGAGATCCTTGAGAGGCAATAATTACAAGTAATTTGAACGGAAGAAACTAAAGATGATAAACACTGCATAGTTAATTTTTAATAAAGTAATTAATTTTAGTTTAGTTTATAATTAAAATAAACTTATTTTAAAAATATTCTAGATCTTTACATTTATTTTATTTTTTAATTTTAAAATATACCAAGAAGGCGATTTTGAGTGTGGAAGAAATTATTTGGAGGTTTTAAATATTATGTTCATTCGTATTTTTGTAAAAATTAATTTTTAATTAATGTTAATTAAATTACATTGAATTTTAATAATTATTTTTTATAATGTTATAATTAAAAAATAGAAAATTTATGACATTTGATATACAAAGATGTATTACAAGTCAATGTATGACATTTCTTTGTCAGGCGAGAAATACGCAAGATTCCATTCGCTCCATGTATCAAAAACAATCGATAAATAACCATTCTACACTTTGCGTTAAAGTAATTGCTGCACAAGCTGGGTTTTTTTTAATTACAGGTTTAGCTGTAATAGAAACTGTAATCTACGCTATTATTATAGCTTCTGCTTTCTTTAAATTATTTAATTATCATGATAACAATTATCATTCTTATAAAGAACTGTTTAAAAGCAGTACTTTTACTATTCTTTGGGGATTACAAAATCTTATACTCAATATTTTTGTTAAAAATGTATTAGCATTCGAATCTCTTGCTCGATGTTTTACCGATCTTTACATTCCCTGTAAGGGTCTAATAAGAAGTCTTGTTCGTGAAGAAGATAAGTTATTCCTTGAAGATATCAGGTGCAGAGCTACTCAGTTACTCGATGTTAAAGAGATTATGATTTTTTTCCTGGAAGAAATTTTGTGTGAATTAAACGATGAGCAGAAAAAGCAAATTGAAAACGGAGATTGTGAAATAATACGCGCTGTACTAATGAAAATAATTTATATACATGCTTTTTGTAGCAAAAAAGCAAATACCTGTTTGCCATATTTTGAAGAATGTTTGCTTAGATCAAGCAATGAACCGGAAGAAAAAGTTAAAAATAAAAACTCTGAAGTAATAGATGCTATACTACTGAAAATGAACTGCATCGACCCTTTTACTAGGAAAGAAGCAAATGATAGTTCTTTTCCTTATTTCTTCAATACTCACGAATACTTTAAAGTAATGCAAAAGATAAATTTAGAAGAGGGTAGATTACCTCTAAGAGAAAATAAAGCACAATTATCCCTTCAACAACTAAGATTAAAAGCAGATATCTTAAGATTAAGAGAAGATAAAGGTTCCTTACCAAGGATTGGAAAATTAATTAACAGATACAATGGATTTCATAGTAAAAAACTCCTTTACTATAAAAATAAGATAATAAACTACCCAGAGTACTCTCCTGAAACTGATGGAGGTTATACAAATTTTTTTACGCTATTAAAGAGATGCAATATCTCTTTGGAGGAGATAAATATAGAGATCATAGAGCTCAAAGCAGAGTCTCAACCAGATTTTCCAAAAGAAAAGTATAGAGAGTTTCTTGCTATACTGAAGACTCAGGATATCTCTTTTAAAGATTTAGACGTTCTGGCTTCAGCTACTACTATACGACGTACTTCTTCTATGTATGATCAACATCTTTCCATACAAAAAAACCTCTTTGACTTTATCCAACTATATTTAGAAAGTAATAGGGAGCCTTCTATTAATTTTGAGATTTATGACCAAATAGATGATATAGCTAATATGATGTTAGGGAGTAACTATTTGCTTATTGAGGGTATGGTTCAGTTAATGAAGACAATTCCACCTCAGGCTAATAAACAAGCAATTTCTCTAATTGCTACAAGATTTAGAAAAGATTTAGAGATGAAACGGAAGGAGCTGCACGAAAATGTTTTACCTCCTTTTGAGACTATTTGGAAGTAATTATTATTTTGTTATTGTAATACCTAATTATGCATATTGAATTTCCCATTAAGTTTTTTTCTCACTTTGTTCCTCTAGAGTTACAAACCGAAGTTAATCAAGCATTTGGTGAGGTGTTTAAAAAATATTCTCGAGAGGAAAGATGGAGTAACATTTTCGATATAGGGGAATGGTTTGTTAAACGCAATAATCGCATCATACATCATTTTGGGGAAAATCTATATCGAGTTCGAAAGGCTAAAAAGATAAGAGAATATATTATTCGTAATGAATTAACAAAACATTTTATTATCCCAGAAAAATATATTTGTTGGATTGAAATCCAACAAGAATTTTGCGTTATTAGCAAAAAAATTCCTTTATCTCAAGAGATTCCAGCTAGAGAATTAACGCCTATACAAGCTAGGTCTTTAGCTGAACTTTCCCTGTTAGGTTATAGCTTGGATTATAAGAACCTTCACTTTACGCCTGGTGGAAAAGTTGCCATTATTGATACAAAACCTAAAAAAAGAGGTATAAAGAAAATTGATGTCTTTCACTTAAGAGATCGGGATAGCTTGATAACGCGACAAATGCTTCTTGAGGTTGCAGAGCTGAAATTATATTGTCATAACCCAGATGCTTTACAGGCAATAGAGGAAGTAGCTAATAAATGTGTAGCTAAGACCATTGTTAAATTAATCCAAAAAATTGCATTTGCTAGTTTGGTAATCTGTTGTACTTCCTATATTGGATATTTTTTAGTTGGAGAGATTACATTAGAACTTAGTCTTATCATAGGAGCATTAGTTATAAAAATATTTTTTTTAATAAAAAATATATTTGATATCAAGAAATTGTTAGAATGGAGTTGCGAAGGTCTAGCTGGTTTAGAAAAAATGAATATAATGGCACACAAAGGACTTTTCTAAGCCTAGTAAAGTGATCTATATGTCGTTAAAGATCTCTTTTTCAGTAACAATAATTTTTGTTTCATGAGAGATTTTTCCTAGCTTAGGATTTCCAAATTTTCTATCTTTTAAATAGACGATTTAAGAAAATGGTTACAGAGTGAACTATTCAAACAGTATTTCTGCCAATGCCTTAAAGAATAGAGGCTCTTCTTCTCTCATTCTTCTAAATCTATTTTGAGCTTGTTGTTCAAAAATTTTTTCTAATGTGCAATTTTTTAATATTGTAGTGGGTAAGCCATTAAAAAATATGCCCTCTTTCGCTTTTTCGAACCTAACCGTTTGATCGGTTGATTGAAATGTACAACTATTTGTAGAGAATGTTAATAGACAGGGCTTTATATATATTGTTGTTGATTGTAAAGGGATCCAAACAATAAAGGTCTCCCCGGTCTCTTTGCTACCGTAAGCAAATGAGCCTTCATTATTATATGCTATTAGCCAAAATTCATAAAGAGGATTTGCTTCTTGTATATTTTTCCACACGCTTTGCACTACTTCTTCAAAAACCTCTTGCAATAAATAAGGTTCCAATAACATAGCAAGCTTTCCGTTTAAAAACAGACCTTTTATAGTACTTGTGACTATGACAATACCATCTGTAGATTGGATTGTGTAATTGCTTATAGAAGTTGCTGATATATTGTAAGGAGTTGTGTGTATGTTTTCTGTATGTAAATCTGCCCAAATAATGATTTGGTTTCCTGCTTTTTTACCAATAGTTGCAATAGTACGAGTATTATACAGCGTTAACCAAAATTCACAAAAAGGATTTGCTTCTCTTATCTTTTTACATTTATCTTGAGCGACTATTTTCAAGATCTCTTCGTATAAATAGGGCTCGAGCGCTGTAGCAGGCTTATTGTTTAAAAGGATACCTTTTATGGTACTTTCAATAGTGATAGCCCCATCTCTTGATTGAAGCGTATAATTGTTTGCAGAAATTAGTAGTTTATAGGGCATTACACAGCTTTTTTGTATTTTTGAATGTGCCCAACACATGAAAGATTGTTCTCCTGCTTTCTTGCAAATAACTACTAGACCCTCATTATTATATACTGGTCCAAAAAATTCACAATGAAGATACCTTCTTTGGATCTTTTTAAGTAGACTTTGTGCTATTTCTGCGGAAATATTTTCCAATTGGTAAGCATAACAAAATTGCCTGCCTTTACACGTTATTGGATCGACATATAGGGTAATTGTTCTTCCTATTTCTTTTTTTATAGTAATGGTAAGTTTGTCATCAACATAATGAAAGTTAATTTCCAATACATGGTGAAAAATCTTATCTTTATCTAAGTCGCCCTCCTTATAAGGAAAAGGTACAATAGGTGTCCCTTCTCGTGTAAATATTATACAACTGTTACGCATTTTAATTGTAGGGAGAGAGGCGTATAGTTCTCCACCTGTCATATCAATAACCTCTATATGATTTTGAGAAAGAAAGTATTTAGATTGCAGTTGCGTTGTTGGCTCATTATTTATATAGTAGATATTCCCGTTTTGCTTATATGTAACAGTAGTTTCCCCATGTATATCCCAATCTTCTCCTGCAAAAATAGAGTTTAATGTTGTTTTTAGTATATTTTTTTTTATTATATTTTCATATGGCTTTTCAATATACACAGTGAATATATTATTTTTTTCTTTATTCTCATGAATAATCATCACAAAGGCCTTTTCGTTATAAATAGCTGCAATAACCGATAGAGTGTCTGCTTTTTTAAAAGCTTCAAATTGAGAAAAGCCTTTAAAAGGAAGGGCTAACAAATGATCTTTGTAATTATCTTTTAAATTAACATATAAAACTGCATTCTGAGTCTCTTGCTGTAGATCAATTTGCAAATAATTTTCTTTAAACATAGAGAGACTCATTGTTTGTATTTCAAAGTCCTTTGTACTTAAGCAAACTGGTTTATCATTATAGAAAATATGATAAAATTCTCCATTTGGTACCCATTCCGCACCAAAAAACTTTACATTGACCAATGGATTATTTGTATTGTTGCAAACCTGCATTTCTTTTCTTATTTTATAAAAAAAATGTTGATTAATAGAAGAAATAGTCATAAGATTTGTAGTGCCTTCCTAACATGTTTTTACAAGATTGTCAGAAACAGGCTTTTAAAGTAAAGCATAGTTATCTATGAAAGCAACGGAAAATCTATAGATCCGTAGTGTTTCTACTTCCTAATGTATTCAAAGAAAAATCTGTATCGAATGATTTTATTACGATTTTTTGATAAAAGGGCAAGAAAGGATCTCTTCTAATGTAAAGAGATTGCCTACTTTCAAAAGTATTTACCAATTTAATAATAGTAGAGTTTTTCTATTATTTTTTTATCCATTTTAAACAAGATCGTAAGACGTGCTTTGGAGAAATAAAGCGGTCCCAATATTTTTCACGAATGCGTAAACCTTTTGGATTAGGAATCCACCGGGAGGGTGTTAGAACGCTTCCTTGCAACCATCCAGGATTCCATAATTTCATGCGTTTATAACAATTTGCTATAATGACGGTAGGAATTTGCAGATTAGAGGCAAGATGGCCTAGTCCTGAGTCATTTCCAATTAGAAGAAGAGATTCAAAAATATAAGAAGACAATTCATAAAGGGAGGGAAAAAGAGGAAGCAAAAATCCTCTCTTTTCTGCACAAGTCCAAAAAAGGCGCTCTTCTGCAGCAACACAAAACACTACTTCTAATCCAAGGTTTTGTAGTTTTTCTGCAAGAATAAGAAATTTTGCTTGTGGCCATCGCTGTTGCATAGAATCTTTGGTAGGATGAATGACAACTCGTTTCAGATATTTTTGATGTTTTAAGTAAACAGGAGGAACAAGGCCATTATTTTTGGAGGTTTTATTGAGTTGAAAAAGAGAGGAGATGGCGTAAGCAATATTTTCTACCATTGATTTATGCTCATAAAATACCTGGTCCCATCCAGTGACAACTTCTCGCAAGGCAGAAGTTTTAGAAGGGTAAAAGACACTAAGGTTTTTTATTATTCCTCTTTTGTAGAGTGCAATGAGAGATTTTGTTAGTAAACGATGATGATCATATTGAAGGATAATTAAATCAAAGAGAGAAAAAGTCTCTTGACACTGCTCTAAAGAGGGAAGAGTAGCAAAAGAATGCGCTGGAAACCAACTCTTCATCTCTCCCAGTTGGTCGTGGAAAGTGGTTACTGTATAACCTTGATTATATAAGAGATGCGATGCCACCATCATCATCAAGCCATCTCCAAGCCCAGATGCGCTAACTACGGCTGCTAATTTTGTCATGGATACTTTGTTAGTTTGTGAAGTTTGCTTATTACTTTATGCAAAGGTACAAAAATTGGCCAGAACCATTCTCTTATACGTAGATGTATTCCTTTGAAATTAGGGAGAGGTAGATAGGGGAGAATAGATTCATTTTTACACCAGCTAGGTTTCCATAGGGGGTATAAGGAGCGATTGCTGAAGATGGTAAGAGTTGGGATTTGTAGGTTAGAGGCGAGATGACCCACTCCTGAATCATTCCCAATACAAAAACCACTTTCATATAAGTAAGCAGCAAGGAGGGGGATACTCTCAAAAAATATAGCAGGAATAGTACAAAATGCACTCCAAAGAGGCCTTTCTTTCTCGGATAAAATGAATACAGGAGCGTATCCTATATGTTGTAATTCTTTAGCTAGAAGTAAAAATTGTATTGGTAACCAGTTTTTTTTTATATTTCCACTAGTAGGATGAATGGCTATTCGTTTTGGATATTTTTGATGTTTCCCTTGAGGTAGTAGAAGGTCGTTATGGGTATTATACAGTGAAGTGATTTCACGCATTGCATAAGCAATATTTTGCACCATACTTTGTAAAGGATCAAATAGGAAATCAGAGGGTTCTCTTGCTATATGTTCTTTAGTAAAAAAAATAATTAATTTGGGTAGATACTTTCTGTTGCTAATAATTTCTAGGGAAATCTTTCCAAGATCATTTTGTAATACAAGTAAATCAAATGTAAGAAGTTTCTCTTTGGCATAGATATCCCAAAGGTAGTCATTAGGAAATAGAGGAGATAGATATCTCTGCTGCTTGTGAAATATAGTAACGGCATAGGATTGTCTTTTTAAAGCTAAAGCAGCTACCATCATAAGTAGACAGTCACCAAGACCATTTGCACAAATTATTGCAGCTTTTTTTGCAATTTGCATATAAAAAAAAGCCTCAAGAATTATTTCTTGAGGCTGTAAATATAGGATTATGAATTAGATTACTCTTCTTCCGGGGTGTCGCCGATTAAAGCTTCTGAAATAAGTATTACTCCAGCGATAGAAGTAGCAAATTGTAGTGCATTTTTGACCACTTTTACTGGGTCAATTACTCCTGATTCAAGTAAATTCTCAATTTGCTCGGACAGGGCATTAAATCCAAAAGAGTAGTCCTTTTGCAGTATCTCATCTATAAGAAGAGAAGCATCCTCACCAGAATTGAGAATAATTTGTTTAATGGGTGCTAAGCAGGCCTCTTTAAGGATCTGAGCGCCAATTTTTTCCTCCGTAGACAAGCCTGATCCTGAAATAGAGAGAGAGGCGCGTAAAAGTGCAACTCCTCCACCAGGAACAATTCCTTCCTCTTTAGCTGATCTTGTAGAACTTAAGCTATCTTCAAAGGTTTGTTTTTTTTGCTTCATTTCTATTTCTGTAGAAGCTCCCACGCGAATTACAGCAACTCCTCCAGAGAGATTAGCCTTACGCTCTTCCAGTTTTTCTTTATCGTAAGAATTTTTAGATTCTGTTATTTCATTTTGAATTTGTTGAATGCGTGATTGCAATCCTTTTGCATCTCCCTTTCCTCCAATAATAGTTGTATGGTCTTTTGTGATTTCAATTTTTTCTGCCGAGCCAAGAATTTCACTTCCAGCATCCTTTAGTTGCATTCCTGTGTCTTCGGACACTAGAGTGGCGCCAGTAAGTATTGCAATATCTTGTAATATAGCTTTTCTTCGATCTCCAAAAGCAGGGGCTTTGACTGCACAAACTTTTAGAATTCCCTTTAATTTATTGACTACAAGGGTAGAGAGGGCATCCCCTTCAAAATCTTCAGCTATTAGTAGTAATTCTTCCCCAGTAGAGGCGATTACTTGCAAGATAGGGAGAATATCTTGAGCAGAGGAAATTTTTTTATCAGTAATAAAAATTTTTGCATTCTTTAAAGTAGCAGTTCGCTTTTCTACTTCGGTGCAAAAATAGGCGCTCAGATATCCTCGATCAAATTGCATTCCTTCGGTTACTTCTACTATTGTATCAGTCCCCTTACCCTCTTCAATAGTAATAACGCTAGATTGTGTAAAGGCATTTGCAATTAATTTTCCAATTTCACGATTTCCAGATGCGGATACGATAGCAACATTTTCTATTGCTCGATCTTCTTGTACTGGAATAGCATTTTTTTCAATTTCCACTAATACAGCTTCTGCTGCCTTTTCCATTCCTCGCTTCAAGTGAATAGGACTAGCCCCAGCAGCAATATTTTTTATTCCATTTATTACTAGTGCATTTAGGAGAATAATAGCTGTAGTTGTTCCATCACCACAGGTATCCTTCATCTTACTAGTAAGTTCTTTCCCTAAAGAGACTCCCATGTCTTCATATTGATCTTTTAGTTGCATGGCTTGCACAATGCTCCAGCCATCGTTAGTAATTTTCGGATCTCCAAAACCCTCTTCAATTCCAACATTTCTGCCTTGAGGACCAAGGGTAGATTGAACTGCTTTTGCAAGCTGGTTTATGCCTTTTTTAAGCTTCTCTCGAGCTTCTTCTTCAAAGAGTATTTCTTTTGCTGCATCAGCCATACTATAAACTCCTTCATCGATATTTAGATCAGAAAATAACAATAGAGGAAAATAGAAATAAAATCAACAAGATTTAGAAAATTTTTAGCAGATTAGTAATGCAAGTGCTACTTTCAAAAAAGCCATTAAAGGATTATTAATACTAGATAGAAATTATAAAAACCTGTTATGAAAAAATAATTTGAAGAATATAGCTTCTTTTTCAAAATAAGGCATACTTTTGATATATAAAATAAACTGGTTAGTTTAGATGAAACGATTTTTTTCTATTTTGATCGCTTCATTGGGAGGGTTTCAATTTGGTTATAATACTTCGGTAATTTCTGGGGCTCTTTTATTTTTAGCAAAAGATTTTTCTTTAACAGCTTGGGAAGAGGGGATCGCTGCTAGTATTATTCTTTTGGGTGCTCTACTTGGAGCCTCTTTAGGTGGATCTCTTGCTAATCGATTAGGAAGAATAGGAGCCCAAAAAGGAGCTGCTCTGTTTTTTATTGTTGGTGCTGTTAGTATTTTTTTTTCAAAAAATTTAGATACTTTTCTATTGGGTAGATTTATTCAAGGGTTTGGAGTAGGGGTAGTTTCTATGGTTGCCCCGATGTATTTAGCTGAGATTGCCCCTTCTAGGCGTCGAGGTTTTTATGTCAGTACAAACCAACTAGCTGTTACTATCGGTATTTTTATTGCCTATTTAGTGAACCTAATATTCGCCAAACAGGAAGACTGGAGGTTTATTTTTGGAGTGGGGGTAGTTCCTGCTATTGTATATTTAGTTGGATTGTTTTTTATTCCAGAGAGCCTTTCTCATCAACAGGAAGAATTAATACATAAAACCTCTTGGAAATCTCTCAAGATATGGCGTTTTAGAAAACTGCTTTTTATAGGAATATTCCTTAGTGTTTTTCAACAAATTACAGGAATTAATATAGTTATTTATTTTGCACCTAGCATTTTTGAAGCTAGTGGATATTCCACATCAGAATCTGCTATTTTTGCTACTTTATGGTTAGGGCTTATGAATGTAATTGCTACTACATTCTCTCTATGGTTGATTGATAAAGTAGGAAGAAGGCCGTTGCTCATCGCAAGTATAATCTTTATGGTTCTTGGTTTGTTTGTCATTGCATTAGGTTTATATGAAAGGATTCATGTAATAGAAGTTTTATCTTTTGCAAGCCTTATGATTTATATAGCTGCTTTTGCTATAGGAATGGGGCCTATCCCTTGGTTGATTATTTCAGAAATTTATCCTCTTTCTATTCGGGGTCATGCTATGAGTTTAGCTACATTTGCTAATTGGCTTGCAAATTATTTTATGGCGTTAACATTTTTAGACCTTGTTCATTTATTGAGTCCAAGCGGTGCTTTTTTTCTTTATGGATGCATTGGTATTGTCGCGCTATTTTTTATTCTAAAAAGAGTACCTGAAACAAAGGGCAAATCTCTAGAAACTCTTTCTAAAGAGCTTAAAATTAATCTTCATTGAATAGAGTTGCTTTTGGCTTTTTTTTGTTTTTAAAAGCAATGGCTTGTTTTGTAGGAAAAAGGGTAATTTCTTCAAAAAGAGCATAAGGGGGCAATTCTAAAATTGTTAGAATTGCCTCTGCGACATCTTGTGCTCTAAGGGCATTCCCTTCGTTTTCTCCAGGAGAAAAGAACAGGTCTCTATAAAATGGCGTATTTACTACACCTGGGTGTAATACAGATACTTTTACTGTAGAAGTTTGGCACTCTTCTCGAAGAGCTTGCGCAAATCCTCGCAGAGCAAATTTGGAAGCGCAATAGATGCTACCTTTGCGTTTGCCTTTAAGAGCTGCCTCTGATCCGATAAAAAGAAGGTTAGAGAAGTCTTTTTTTTTTAATTCGGGTAGCAGGCCTTTCACGAGAAAGATGTGGCTCATAAGATTAATTGTCAGGGTTTGTGTGATTTGAGAATGAGAGAGTTGCTCTAAATGGCCAAAGCAACCGATTCCTGCATTGCAGATAAGAATATTTAGATCAGGGTGCGTTTTTATAACATGGTGACACAGTGTGGGAATGGAGTGTAGCTTTGATAAATCAAAAGGGATGAAGGTAAAAAGGGCGTTTGTTAGAGGAGGGGGTGTTCGAGAAACCCCTATAACTTTATATTGGCGTTCTAAAAGTTTTTCTATAGTAGCTAAGCCAATTCCAGAGCTAGCGCCAGTAATTAAAACAGATTGTTGCATAGAAATATCCGCTCTTTAGAGATATATTGTAAAAGCATATGCAAGCATTTTTGCATGAGTTTTTTTTCGATCGTATCGGAATAGGTGTATAAAGAGTTTTCTTCAGATAGAGTGGCAAGCAGGGGGTGAGAGGGTTCATTTTTATGCATATTTCGGAAGACAGATTTAGGTAAACGTAACGATCCCAACGTTACAGAGTGAATAGATGAGGTAGATAAAGAGGTAAAAGTTTTCTCAAAGAGAGCAGAATATTCTTTTTCGAAATCTTCCACAAGTAAAATAGGATCAAATCGCAAGCCTATAGGCCACCCTCTTTGTTGTAGAGCTTGTAAACAGGCCAATCGTTTAGTTAGAGGTGGGGTCTTTTTTTCAAATTTATCAATTATGTTCGCAGGATTAAGGCTATAAGCTACTATACAATTTGGCAGAGGGCTAGGGAAAGTGAGCAAAGATTTAATTGTAATGCTTTTTGTTCTCAACTCGATATTTGCTACAGGTATTTTTTGAAAAAATGGCAAGAATTCTTGTAAAAAGCCTGTGATAGGCTCCAGAGCTAAACTATCTCCATCATACCCAGAAAAAAAAGTAATCGATCCTGTAGATTCTGCTATTTTTCTTTGGATTTCGTTTTGGAAGTCTTCATAATTGACAAATAGAACAAAGTAAGCGGAGCGGTAAAGACCTTGTAGAAAACAATAGCTGCAATCAAAGGGACAATTAAGAATATGAGAAAAATAAAAATTATGCTCACTACCGATTCCGAAATGACTGGGAATTGCATGAAGGAAGGCTCCATATTTCTTAGCTAAGATTAAGCCCAGGTGATTTTTTTGTAATCGAAAGTTTTGATTGGCGCGATTAAAAACCTCTCCGTAACGTTCAATAGGAATAATGGGCAAGTTTGCAAAACGTTTGAGAATATTTTTTGCAATTGGATAATCAAAGGCTTCCTTTTCAACATAGAGAAATTGAATCATAGATATTGCATAATAAGTTACCGCGGTTTGTAGATAGGAATATTAAATTTTATTAAAAAAGATGATCTTGTTAGCGGTTTTTTCTTAACCATTAAAGTCCTTGTTATACATAGATTGTTTAAGTTATTTTTCAACCCTTTAAAAATTTCTCTGTCTGTAAGTTTGGTAATAATTCAAGTTTGTAAAGTGTGACTAAAGTAGTATATTTTTTTCTATACTTTCATGAAAAGGATAAAAAAATGATATATTTAAAATATAGATGTTTTGATATTTTAATCCGTCCTTTTACATTAAGTGATTATCGGCAAATAGGAGAGTTATTTTACGATACAGTTCATACAGTGAATCGAATAGATTACAATCAGGTGCAGCTTAATGCATGGGCTCCTAGAAGAAATAGCATTGATTTTTGGAAAAGAATTATGCTTATGTTGCTCTTTTAAATGAGCAAGTAGTAGGTTTTGGGGACATTACTTTGGGAAGGATATCTTGATAGATTATATGTTCATAAAGATTTTCAAAGATGCGGAGTGAGGGGTAGATTGCTCAAAGTCTTAGAGTCAAAAGCTAGAGGTCTGCTTATCTATAAAATCAATACAGAAGCAAGTATTACTGCTAAACCTTTCTTTTTAGCAAAGGGCTATCTTGTGGAAGAAGAACAAATCAAAATCATAAGGAATATTTCTTTTGTTAATTTTAAAATGTCAAAAAATCTATAACCTATGCCTTAAGAGAAAATTTTCCAGAAATTTTTCTCTCAAATCAGATGGCATTCTTAGGTTCAGTTAAAGAATTTTTTTTTGAAACCCATTTGGAACAAGCTGAAAATAATGCCAAAAATGCTTATGATCAAGGCCGTTGTTATCTGCAAGAGGATAAGGTACCTTATCCCCTTGAAAAAGGAATTGCCTACTTAAACAAAGCAGTACCAATGCTCAATATAATTCAGGAGTTTGCTACTACCATGGCCTTGGTTAGGGTTTCCATTTCACATAAAGAAGCAATTCGCTATTTTGAACTCGCTAAAGCAACAACCGAAAGCTGATGAAGCTTTAGAACTTATAATAATAGAACGTTCTATCAATCAAAGATAAATATGCTTTGTCAAAGTAAGCAGTTTTCTTCACTTCTTTTTTTTGACGTTCTCTGGGGATTATATTCATCGAAAGTTGCCTAAACAGCTAGCTCGGCTGCAAATGCGCCTGCCATTTTAAAGTTTTCCCAAAAATCGTCTATGGCGCAATATAATTCGATTAATTCATTTTGATTGATTTTTGATCTCTTTTAGTGGAGTGTATGTTGATAGAGATCTTTTTTGTATCAAAATTTTTATATGTTTATCTCAAAATCAATACTTGCTGTTAATTGGCCGTATAAACCTGGGTTAATTTTATATAACTCATTTTGAATAACTTGTAAAATATTCTTCATCATAGGGCGCTTTTCATAGTCTATATGTAAACCTTGAACTAATAAATCTGCTGCAACTGTGCTCAGCCCAACCTTTTCTAATTGTTCTGCAAGTTCATCTAGTAAGGTATATTTCTCAAGATCCGATCCTGGAATTCCCTTGTAAGGAATCATCCCTAGAAAAGTGGAACAAATAGAACTACAAGTTGCAAAGACGTCAGCTTTTTTTTCAATTGCTAAATATGTTTGAAAATCCTCTTCGCGATAAACTTTTTTAGAGAGTCGAGTGTCTCCATATGTTCTATATAATAGTGTATAACATTTTTGACATAGAGGAATACTTTCTGTATGATCAATGCTCTCTCCAAAGTCTCCTAAATAGATAGTGTATTGGCTTTCTCTTTTCTCTTTCTCTTCTGAGTAAGAATTGTAAAACACATTTTCTGGTTTAATATCTCCATGTGTAATATTTTTTTGATGTATATAGCTTACCCCATAAACTAGTTGATAAGCGATACTGATTTTATCGTGGATAGATAAAGAACGTTTATCGGATAGAGTTATGTCGTGTAAATCTCCCTCATACAAAGCTCCTAGATGAGTGTGCTTAGGTAAATTATCAATTTTTAATTCAGCTTGTAATGCAGCTGGAACGGGAAAAGCATTTTCTATAATTTGCAGAGGTTTTTGGATTCCTACAATATTTTTCTCCTCGCAAATTTTAGACAGTAGCATAGTTTCTTTGATAATGCGAGCGCTGTTTATGTCATTACAAAGAGGAATTTTGCATACGGCTTTCTCCCCCTCTTCCCACTTTCCTTCTAGGAGGTTTAATCGTTGTACAGCAACTCCATATCCTCCCTTACCTAATAATTTTCCAAATAACCCAATAATCTCTAAAGAGGTATCATAAGACCGAGCTAGAACACTGTAATCTTTTGTAATTGGAATAATAACTTCAATCAGGGGAAGTTCTTTTTCTAAGGTACTATAAATAGCTTTATAACCACTTCTCACCACAGATTTAATAATTTTCAGTGCTTCTGGTGTCATTGTTCGAGAAATGGAATGAAATTCATTTTTAGTATAAATTTTGCCATGTTCGTTATGGTATAACATATCTAATTTCTCAAATATAAAGTCACATTTTTCTTTTACCTTTTCAGCCCTTTCTATCACTTGGTCTAAGTTGCTTTTTTTAGTTGCCTCTAATAGCTCTATGAAAGACACCTGCAGTAAAATGGCCTTGTAATTTAGAAATCGTAGTTGATTATTACTGCCCAAGAAATAGAACCTTGGCTTTTCAGGTGATTTTTTTGTTTCGCTTAGTGTGAAGGTAAATTCCTGCGCTATCTCTTCTGTAGTCATTCTTTTAGCAGCCTTTATTTCTTCTTGTGGGAGTCTTTCCTCTTCTTCTTTAATGAGTATATCTCGTGCACAATACACTGTATCCTGTAGAAATTCTTTTTGCTCTAAGGTAAAACCATCATTTCTTATTTGGGTAATCTCTGATGCTATCTCTGTAATAAAGCCTTGATTGTTTTCTTGTTTAAGCACTTTTGCAATTTTTTTAGCAATATGTTTGATGGCAGGTTCTTGCATTGTATTCTTATTGAGTTCTCTAATACGGTATGCATCTGATAGATCCATGTCGGTAACAGTAGAGAAATGTGCTGTTTTTATGTCATGCACAAGATTATTTGCATAGCTTGTAATAAGATTTTTGATCGCTTTTGGGACCAGATCTATTACAATATTCTTCTTTTCTACAGCGCTGCAATGTACTTTTTTAGCTAACATTTTCATTGTTGTATCTAGGTCTTCTGTGCTCTTTATATTTTCGACAGTGAAGTCAATAATAGTTAAATAACTCTTTATCTTTTTCAGCTTGTCTTGCGAAGTAGTAAAGGCTCTATCTGCTGGTTCATAAGGTAGATCAGAAGTGAATCCAATATCTCTTATCTGTTCTCTTGCTAATACCAAGGATTGAATATTTCTTTCTTCTATGCTTTTTGTTGTAAATAAGGAAATAATCTTTTTAACAGGAAAGAGTAAGATGGCTTTAGCTAAAGCTATAATTTTCTCTATGTTCCCTTGTTTTTTCATCGTGGGAAAATAATGTGAATAAAATTGTATTAAATCAACTTTATTAGTAATAATCATAATTAGTTTGTTTTATTTTTATTTAATAATAACATTTTTTGATTTTTATTCAATTAAAAAGTTTTTTCTTGTTGACAAAAAAGCAATCAAATATATTAATATTCATTTTTTAATAAGCTTAATTTTTGAGCTCAGCTCATTGGTTTTGAAATAGATATATAAAATTTCAGCGCATGAATGACCTCAGAATTGAGGTTAATAGATTTACATTCTGGGTAACAATCTCGTCTCTAAAAAATCTGCAAGGCATTTTTCTACATAAGTAAAGAGATCTTGCTTGCAGGAGTGTAGAACCATATTTTCTACTATTTGCACAAGAGGAATAGAAAGAATGAGCATTTTTTTGCAAAGTTGTTGTAACTTGTACTTTTCCATATAAGTGAGATGAAATACTTGATATACCTTTTCTAAATCTACAACTGGGTCTTTTTGTAGGGAGATAGAGGGAAGGTGAGTAAGCCACTTTTCAAAATCGGGAATAGAAGAGAGTATCAACTCATGTAATTTTTGTTTTGTTACTAGATCAGGTCTGTGAAATTGATTATCTGAAACTACTTTAAATAAACCAATTTGCTCTAGTGTAACAAAACGAGAGGCGGCATAAAAAAAACCGCTGGATTCCATATCATAAAGTCCTTGTTTTTTATAACTATGTTCAACTTGAGTAACGCTATAGAGCTTTTCCATCTTATAGGAGGTAGAAAAGCATATGGGATAAAAGAGTTTACAAGAAGAGACGTCTTCAATGCAGTGAGGAATAACGGGAGTGCCTAAGGGTAAGCAAGAATGACCAGCAACTCCAAAATTAATGAAGTACAAGGGAGAAAGGTCTGATAAAAAACTTGCAAACCAAGCAGTTGCAGTTGCTGCCGCCATTTGTCCTGGTCCAGATATAATAAGCGATAAAGAGTTATTTTT
>Ga0206820_1072_pt1 | contig 19978 bp, 16 predicted proteins | sample Alteio_BWOrgCont_84_FD_152857 | JGI IMG/M metagenome (GOLD analysis project Ga0206820, IMG submission 152857) | Enriched cells from forest soil in Barre Woods Harvard Forest LTER site, Petersham, Massachusetts, United States -... | ecosystem: Environmental > Terrestrial > Soil > Temperate forest >...
GCCAGCGTCAGTACGATTGGATTTACGCCAAATTGTTTCAGGTATTTCACAAAATAAAGAGAGCGGAAGGTACCCCCGGTATTCAGTGGTGCAAATTGATAAGCTATGAAGAGAATGTCAGTCATGAATGGCCTGCAGAACTTCGTCCGGATGGATTGTTTTTAAACACTTTACTTCATAAGGACAATTGATAAAATAGTTGACCATTTGTATGTTTCCCACTCCAAACTGGCAGGGCTGACAAGAATAGGTTTTGTACAAAGGCCGGATAATGGGATTATAAGTTTTGTTTTTAGCCACGGAAGTTGGTCCGAACAAGGCGATTCCTTTTGCCCCCGAAGCTCCGGCCAGGTGCATGAGTCCTCCATCATTACCAATAAATTTTTTGCAACGCCGGAAAATAGCAACGAGTTCTGCCCAGTTAAATTTTTCTATGTAAAGAATCTCTTGCACTTGTCTTTTCTCCAGATGGGCATGAGGTTTAAGCAGCAGCAGATTTTTGAAAAATTTCCAAAGACCCTTGTTGTTTAAAAATTTCTGAGACAGGATTTTTCCAATAAATTTCGGATAAACATAGGAATAGGTGAAATCAAGGTCTTCTTTTCCTCCGATTATTGCAACATTGTCCTTTCCCAGTTTGTTCATGAGGCTCAGATAATGAGGCCATCTCCGGGAAGAGTTAATGGCAGATCCTCCCGGATAAAAAACATATTTTTGTTCGATGTTTAATTCCTGTACGGCGGGGGAATATTCCTCTTTCAGGTACTGAAGGGTATGATTCGTATAACTTGAAGGATACAAAGCTCGTACTACAGAAAGGTACTGTTCCGTTTCGCTTAAATTTTTGGAACTGTGAAGGTCTGGTCGGATATAAAAATAATTCCTGTAAGGAAGGGTGATTTCCTCCTGGTAGGTAAATGAATGAATCAGATTTTTTGCAGAACACTCTTTTAAAGAGTCTAAAATAACCTCCGTTCCATAACAGTCCTTTAAATAGTTTTGAAAAGAGGCATTGATCTTATTTAAAAATATTCCTGTTTTTGCCTTATTTTGTAGACAATATTCAAGAGAATAAAGAGCCTGTATGGCATTACCGATACCGGAATCAACTAACAGGACTACGTCGTATTCCTTCATTTGCTCAAAAATATCGAATATAATGACACGTATGATTCTTAAATCTTAATTTAGGGGCATAAAATGAAGCAGTTTTTAGCAAAAATTATCGTGAATGCTGATTACGGACTCAAAAACCTGCTACTGAATTGTTCGCAAAAACTCTTGTTCAAAAGATTAAAAGCGGGAGAAACTCCCGGAAAAATAATTATTTTTAGGACCGGTTCTATTGGAGACAGTATTTGTGCCCTGCCGGCCATTTCCGTGATCAGGAATAATTTTCCGAAGGCTACCATTGATATCCTGACGAATTCGGGGTCAGCGGATTTTGTTTCCCTGGATAAGCTGATTGACAAAACCCAATTTCATGCAATTATCAATTACTTCGGTGAAAATAAACGCATTCTTTTTAAAACTTTAAAGAAAAACAGCTACGATTTATTTATTGACCTTACGCAGTACGATGCCCGCTGGACCAAGCAGATGAAAACTTTACTGTTTGCCCGTTCTCTCGGAATAAAACACGCCTTTGGTTGGCGCGTTTCTCAGACCATGCTATTTAAAAAATACCAGGAAGTAAGTCGAATATTTATTAACGAGCGGGATAGGTTATTAGCCCTATTGGCCGTTCAGGGTTTAGATACTACATCTTCTTATTTTATTGCGGCCAAAGAAGAAAACACTACCCGGAAAATTATTAGAGTAATGGAGGAACTGCAACTCACTGACAAAAGCCGGAATATAGGCGTCGTAATTGGTAGTAAGCTAGAGCGGAACAAATGGCCCCTGGACTATTTTAAGCGAATAATAGAAAATTATACTAATCGGGATTATAAGATCCTGATCTTTGGGGGTAAAGAAGACAAAGAAAAAGCAGAAACACTTCGAATAAATAAAAACATAATTAATTTTTGTGGAACATTCCTTCCGCTGGAAACAGCAGAAGCGATGAAATTCTGTTCGGTTGTTATCACAAACGATACCGGGCCCATGCACTTATCCTACATGGTAAAAACACCCGTTGTCGCTTTGTTCAGTTCAAGAGATTTTCCGGGCAAATGGTATCCGCCGAAAGATGGTATTAATAAAGTCTTTCGATCAGAAGAGGTGGAGTGTTCCGCTTGTTTTAAACGGGAATGCAGGAACAATATATGTATGAAACGAATTACTCCGCAAATGGTTATTGCGGCAACCGACCTTATTTTGAAAAGATAGTATGTGCGGAATTAACGGCATAATAAGCGTTACCAGCTCTCCATTACAGAGCACGATTGTGCAAATGAACAATGCTCTTGCTCACCGGGGTCCCGATGACGAAGGAGTTTTTATTCAGGATAACCTGGCATTGGGGCACAGAAGACTTTCGATTATTGACCTGTCTCCTTCGGGACATCAACCGATGAGTTACGCAGAAGGCCGTTATACCATCGTATACAACGGAGAATTATATAATTACGCAGAGATTCGGGAAGAACTCCTTCAATTACCTGTACCCTGTACCTTTAAAACGCAGACGGATACGGAAGTTATCCTGGCTGCATTTTCCGTCTGGGGCAATGATTGCCTGAAAAAAATGAACGGAATGTTTGCATTTGCAATTTTCGATCAGCAGCTCAAGCGTTTGTTCATGGCCCGCGACCGGATGGGCATAAAACCCCTGTATTATTATAAAAAGGATAATCTTTTTGTATTTTCTTCCGAGTTGAGAGCCTTGCTGAAATCGGGTCTTGTTCCGCGGAGTTTGGACCCCAATAACCTCGTTGATTATTTGCGTTATCAAACGGTGCATGCACCTGGTACTATTATCAAAGACGTATTCATGCTCATGCCAGGACATTGGGCAACAATCGATTTATCCTCATCCGAGCTCAGCATAAAGGCTTATTGGGATCTAAAGCCTGGGATTATGCAGGATTCGGAAAGTCCCACTTATGTAGAAGCCTGTGAACACGTAAATACCCTTTTTACAAAGGCCGTTAAAAGACGTTTGGTAGCGGATGTACCCTTCGGGGCTTTTCTTTCGGGAGGAATTGATTCCAGTGCCGTAGTGGGGAAGATGAGCCAATTGTCAAGCGTTCCCATAAAAACCTTCTCCATTAGTTTTTATGAAAAGGAATATACGGAAGAACAGTATTCCCGGCAGATAGCTAAAAAATTTAATACCGAACACCAGGACATCAAGCTATCGGCTAATGATTTTAAAAATGAAATTCCTTCCGCTTTAAAAGCCATGGATCATCCCAGTGGAGATGGACCGAATACTTATGTTGTTTCCAAATTCACCAAACAAGCCGGGATTACCATGGCCTTGTCAGGTTTAGGAGGAGATGAATTATTTGCGGGTTATGCTGTTTTTAAGCGGTGCAAGTCTTTACTGGAAAACTATTGGTTAAGAAATACCCCATTGGGAATCAGAAAATTTGGAGGATCTGTTTTGAAAAACATACGGCCTTCTGTAGCAACCGACAAAATAGCGGAAGTATTGAACTTATCTCAACTTTCGGTAGAAAATTTTTACCCCATTTCCCGCCAGGTTCTTTTCGACGATCAGATTTCACAACTGTTAAATTTCGCTAAACTTCCACCGAACGAAGTGCAGAAAATAGCCCATGAAATCAGTTCAAAGATGGATAGCGACAACTCGGTTTTGTCGCTTGTTTCCGCACTGGAGATCAGCACCTATATGCAAAATGTCTTATTGGGGGACACCGACCAGATGAGTATGGCAAGCGCATTAGAGGTACGTGTTCCCTTTTTGGATTATGAATTAGTGGAATACATACTCAGCCTGAAAGATGAGCTTAAATATCCCATTACTCCCAAGAAATTATTTGTGGATGCAATGGGTGATTTATTACCCAGAGAAATCGTAAACCGCCCGAAAATGGGATTTAGCTTCCCTTGGCAGCGCTGGCTAAAAACGGATTTAAAGCAGTTTTGTGAAGAGAGAATCCATTCCCTGGCAAAACGTAATATTTTTAATGAATCCGGCCTGGTTAACTTGTGGAAACGTTTTTTAGCGAATGATAAAAGCATAACCTGGTCCAGGATCTGGTACCTGGTAGTTTTAGAGAACTGGCTGATCGAGAACAACATTGAATCCTAAAAAACACATACTGATTTTCAGTGACTGGTATTTGCCGGGTTATAAAGCAGGAGGACCCATACAATCCTGTGCGAACCTGGTTGATCGGCTTAAAACCGTTTATAACTTTTCAATTGTCTGCAAGGATACTGATTTTGGAGAAACACAATCCTATATAGGGATAACCAGCAATGAATGGACACAAGTAGAAGAAGGAATCCGCATCTTTTACATTTCCGTGGATAAATTGAATGCTTCTACAATAAAAAAGCTGCTGCAGGGAAACTACGATGCGCTCTATTTAAACAGTTTGTTTTCCGTGTATTTTACCTTGCTTCCATTATGGTATTCTAAAACGATAAAAAAGATTGTACTTGCTCCAAGAGGAATGTTCGGAGCAGGCGCACTGGGAGTCAAGCCACTCAAAAAGAAATTGTTTTTGAGCCTGTCCAAACCGCTGGGCTTATATTCCAATGTCAGCTGGCAGGCTTCTTCCGTTTTGGAATCAAATGATATAAAGGCCGTTTTTGGTGATAAAGCCTCTATTACCATTGCACCCAATCTTTCACCGCTAAGAACCCTTTTATATGTAAAACGTGAAAAAAAAGTAAATGAAATCAAATTGTTTTTCTTGTCCCGGATATTACCCATAAAAAACCTTTTAGCTGTTTTTGACTACCTGGAGAAGGTCGATCCTATTTATGGCATAACATTTGAGATCATTGGCCCGATAGAAGATAGGGCCTATTGGGGCGCCTGTCTCAAAAAAATAGAAATCTTGAAAGATTCGAGACCTGCTATTAAAATAAATTACATAGGCTCCTTGAAAAACAAAGATTTATCCGCTAAACTGGCAGAATACCATTGCATGATCCTCCCGACATTCAATGAAAATTTCGGTCATGTCATACTGGACTCACTTGCTGCAGGATGTCCCGTCATTCTCTCCGATCAAACCCCCTGGAAAAATCTGTCTGAACGAAAAATTGGCTGGGATATACGCTTAGCGATGGGAGAAAAATTTGTTCAGGCCATTGAAACGATTTCGGCAATGGATGAAACTAAATTTAATGAACTATCTTTGAATGCCTTTCAGGAGGCAGTAAAGTATTACAATAACAAAGACCTGGTTGATCAGAACATGAAACTTTTCGAATAACATGAACGATCCTATAAGCCCGGTAGATCTTTCAGAATACGACAACAGCTGGTACGATCCAGGCGCAGGTAAATTAAAACGTGCACTTTGGTTTGTTGTAAATGCCTGTTTTTTTGTTTCGTATAATCCCTTTACCGGATTAAAGGTTTTCCTTCTGAGGTTATTTGGAGCCCAGATAGGGAGGGGTGTTGTCATTAAACCCTCTGTTAACATCAAATATCCCTGGAGGCTAAGGGTCGGAAATTATGTATGGATAGGGGAGAAGGTTTGGATAGATAACCTGGACGATGTATATATCGGAAACAATGCATGTATTTCACAGGGTGCGATGCTTTTATGCGGCAACCACAACTACAAAAAAACGACATTCGATCTGGTGCTTGGAAAAATAATCCTCGAAGAAGGAGTCTGGATCGGAGCACAGGCGGTGGTATGTGCAGGTGTCACCTGTTTTTCCCATTCTGTATTAACCGTTAATTCCGTAGCCGTTAAAGACCTCGAAGCCTATTTCATCCATCAGGGAAATCCCAGCTCAAAGATAAAGGCCAGGGTTATTGGTGATTAAGTCCCTCAAAAGCTTTACAAATTTTGTATCTTTATCCTAATGCGAATCTACTTAGATACATCAGTTATTGGAGGAGTCTTTGCCAAAGCTTTTTCCATTGATACGAGGCCTTTGTTTGCGAAAGTAAATAGTAAGGAAGCTATAATTCTGGTTTCCACCCTTCTGGAGGCTGAATTGTCATTAGCCCCATCTCATGTTAAAGACTTTTTAAAATCTTTGCCTAAGTCGCAAATCGAAAAAGTTGAATTGACAAATGAAGCTCTGGAGTTGGCAGATAAATATGTATCGGAGAAGGTAGTCGGAAAGACTAGTTTGATTGACTGTCAGCATATTGCTATTGCTACCATAAGTCACGCTGATGTTCTCGCAAGTTGGAACTTTAAGCATATTGTAAATCTTGAAAGAATCCGAGGGTATAATTCCATTAATCTTCGCTATGGCTACCCATTACTTGAAATAAGGTCACCAAGAGAAATATTTGCAACATAAAATTTACATGAAAACACTGACAAAGAAAAAAAAGGAACTGGTAAAAGATTTGGATCCGGTTAAGATGATGCGAGACATTCGGGATAAACTAGCTCTTGAGATCATCGGAATGACACATGAGCAGGAGAAGAAATATTTAAAACAACTGCTCGCAAATAGCTGATTGAAGGTAGTTCGTTTGGAAGTCCAATACTAACATTCCTCCGTTAATATCTAATAACGTTCCTCCCTCATTAAAGCTCAATAGGCAGGTAAATTTACCTCGTCTTGGCAACACCCAATTTTAAATACCTTTTTATACTGCCTCTTTTCCTGGGAATGAAGCTGGCTGCTCAAAAAAAAAGCTATGACGGTCAGGGAGCAGTATCCGAGATCATCATGGCATCACCCGCAGAAATAGTTGGTCATTTTGATTTATTTTTCAAATCAACGGTACCCGCGGATGAGGCAGACAAACACATCTATTGGTATAAGATCGTATTTAATAAAGCATGTACATTCGACTTTACCCTTTTTCCCCTCATTGAAAGCGATCGTTATGGTTTCGGGGTTTTTAAAGTAGAGAACAGTATGAACTTCTGTGAAGCAAAAGCTAACCAAGCCATTACAACGGTAAAAAACATGCAAATCACGCGCACGTTTACCGATAACGAGCAATCTGCTGCCTTTCGTTCCAATCTCGTAACCACCAGAAAAGTTCCGGTTAAAGCCGGAGAAACCGTGTTTATAGTCGTTAAAAATCTCTGGGGACAAGACCAGGGGCATATTATCAGTTTAAATACCTGCGATTACTCCTATGTACTGGAAGTAGATAAGTTTCTATCCAAAACAGATACCACTAAAAAGCAGGAGACAGTAAAAGCCGAGCTTCAGGAAGAAGAAGCATTAGCAGCAATCGGACGTAAATTATGTCCTCCCGATGGCTCTCCGGTAAAACTGGGAACCCTTAGTTTCAATAAAAAAATTGAAGTCAGCAATCCACAATACGAAAAGGGGGAAACAAAAAATGGCCCGCAAAAGAAAATAGTCCCCAGCGACCTAACCCCCCGATCCGATTGGGAAACCAAGCCTGCTTCGGAAGTCTTAAAACCTAAACTGGATTCAGCAGGAAAGAAAAAGGAAATTCAGGCAGCTGAAAAAAGTACAGTTCCCAAACCGGAAGTTTGGTTAAAGGAAAGAAAGGTACAGGTATCCACTCCGGAAATCAAAAAGAAAGAACCCTCAACAAAAAATCCAGTTTCCGTTAAATCCCTGGTTCCCGTTAAATGTCTGGTATCCGATGCCGTCAAAGCAACTCCTATTGACAATTTGCCAACAATCACGGACGAATTAACCGGTAAGCCACTCCCGGTAAAAAAACTAAGCAACGGAGAATACGAGTTCTCCGTTGAAAAGGGCAAAACCTATAAAGTAGAATGCAATGTGTTGGGCTATAAAAATTTCGACCACAGCATCAATATTTACAAAGCATTGAATGGGGAAGAAAACCAGCTCGAACTGAAACTTCAGCCCTTGGTAGCCGGTGAAAACTTCATTCTGAAAAACATCTATTTCCATCCCAACACCCCCGTCATCAAAAACGAATCCGGAAAAGAACTGGAAAAACTCTACACCTTCATGAAAAACAATGCAGATGCGGTCATCTCCATCGAGGGACATACCAATAGCAATCGGCACATCAGCAGGGACAGCAGACGTCAGCAGATGGGAGGCAAATGGGCCTTTCACGGCACTGCCCAAAAACTATCCAAATACCGGGCAGACGAAGTAAGCTCGTACCTGATAAAAAAAGGAGTAGAAGCAAGCCGGATCAAAACAAAAGGATGGGGGGGAGACCACGAACTTTATCCCAATGCCCGGACCATCGAAGAAAGTTCCAAGAACATGAGAGTGGAAGTAGTTATTTTAAAGATTTAGGATTTAAACTATCTTTACAAACAAAATAATTTCCATATGAACAACAAGTACATTACTGTTTTATTAGTAGCATTTTCCCTATCAGCATTCTCCCAGCAAAAAGGAGACAGCCTACAAAAATCAAAACCGGAACCCGAAAAATACAGTAATATCAGAACAGGTCCGGGTACAACCGGTACTGACACCATTACAAATACAGGAGTAGCAGTAGCTCCTTCCACCATGTATTTCAGAACCAAGCCAGGTAAATCCCAAACCATTTACCTGACCATAACAAACGATCAGAGGCATCCCGAAAAGTTTAAAATATCGTTCCTGGATTACACCATGGATAATCAGGGAAAGACGAAAGAAGTTCCTTTGGGACAATTTGCAGATTATGGATTAAGCAAATACATCCTGGCGGCCCCAAGCGTGGTAGATTTGAGAGCAGGAGAAAAGAAAAAGATAGCAATAACGGTATCCATGCCGGAAACGGACGAAGCATACAGAGCTTCATGGACCATGATGATGGTAGATCGTCTGAATGAACGTAAATATTTAGTTCCGGATAAAAACAGTGATAAAGAGATGCAAATGGGGGTTATACCCACTTATGGTTTCGGTATTCACGTGTATCAGAATCCTCCGAATGTTAAAATAAATAAAGTAGAAATTACGAGATTCAATTTTACCTACAATGACACCAGTAAATTTGTATCACTTACAGTTAAAAATACAGGAGATGGAATGGGTTTCTGCAAATCCTATGTTGAGATCAATAACTTGAAAACCGGAAAAGTTGAAAAGGACCTGTTAAAGCAATTTGTTGTATTTCCAGGCCTGCAAAGAAGTTTTGAACTTGTAGTTCCTGGTAAAATTGAAAAAGGCAAGTATTCGGTACTACTCGTGCTGGATTTTGGCAGCAAAGAACAGTTGGAAACTGCAGAACAGGAAATAACGGTACAATAGCTGTAACCTTTGGTTGAATCTTCCGTACAACAACTAAAATCGGATAGTTCGTATGGAAACGAGGGGAGAACATAGAAGTGACAGTTCATAGATTAATTTGATTTTATACATAATTATATATATATTTGCAGTCGAATTCCAAAAACCAAACCTAAAAACAAAAGTTATGAAAAAGATTTTCAAATTATCCGCGCTGATTGTAGCGATGGCCTTAGGTAAGGCTTCGTTTGCACAATTGCAGGACGAACAAGACGTAACGATGACAATGGATCTTCAGCCAATCCTTCAATTACAGATGGAAGGACCTGATCAAATCGATTTTACTTTTGATGAGATCAATAAATATTACACAGGTGTAATTAAGACCGGTGCTAATATTTTAAAAGTAAGTGCTTCTGTATCTTTTGACCTTTGGGCTGTTGGACTTTCTTCAGGATCTCTGCTTTCCGGTGGACTTTTGTGGGATAATCCAGTTACCTATGGTAATGGCGTTGGTGTATCTACTAACTCATCTAACCTGATTCCCCTGACCGCATTGGAATTACATCAATTCCCTGCTAATCCTGTAACTACAGCGACTTGCGCTGCTTCTTTCACAAGTATAAATGGGGATTATAGTTCTCAGTTCGCTCCTTACCTGTTTACAGGAAATACATTAGGAGAAAATAAAACGAACTTTGCTGGTAGCGCTACTAATATCGTAGGTAACAACGCTATCTATTGCACTGCTGCAACTACTCCTTATGCACACCCAACCAGCACAGTTGCTCCTGGTACCGATTCTGAAAAATACATTGCAGGAGCCAGCACTGCTGTTTCCGGATGTCAGGTCAATGCAGGTAGTTACTTGTTTGGAACCATAAGTACTGGTGGTGTAATTGGAAACAATGATGCAGTTCAAACTGCCGGAGGTTATTATTTTGTAATGGATTACCGTATTCTTCCTGGTCTTCCTGCAAAATTCCCAGCTACTGTTCCTGCAAATGAAGGAAACAGCACCGCGCCTTCACTTGTTACAGCTAACAGCAATGGTGGAATTAACGCTCCAGTTGGAAATGCAAATACTTTTGCGGCTCCAGGCGTTTACACAATGTTTGTTAAGTACGTTTTGTGCGAAGATGAATAAATTTTTATTTCTCAAGAAAAAGGCTGCCTCTAAAGGCGGCCTTTTTTGTTCTTATACTCCTTAATTAGGCTTATTTTATTACCTTTGTTATTGTGGAGATATTGAGGTCAAAAAGATTCAGTCTTGCGATTGTTTTGTGTTTTGTCAGGTTTTTGTCGTTTGCAGGCTGTGCTCCTTCTATCATTAGTTTTATTGATCAAACTACATCCATTTCCTTTAGCGACTTTGGTGAATTGATGAGTGGTATAACTACCAGCGGGTTTTCTTTTAGCGTTTCTACCACAAGTGGCTGTCCTTGGGATTTATTTGTTTCTGGTGTTGGTATCACTCAGACTGCGGCCTATAGCACAGAAGGTATATTACTTCCTTTGTCAAGTATTAATGTAAGAGCGGTTAATACTTGTGCGACCCCCAGCCAGATCTATCCACCTGTTAACAATAGAATTACGGGTAATTTTACCGCTGCTTTTACTGCCGCGAGTCCCTATTATGTTGTCGGAACTTCAGCCGTTAATGCTGATATAGCAGCTACCGGGAGCTGTGCTCCGGCTATAATTAATGATATCGGTGTTCCCGCAGGTAACCCAGCTACCAATATGTTTCGTTTTGATTTTAATGTTATTCCCGGAGTTGGAACCGGGGCAAATAACTTTATTCAACCAGGTTTGTATCGTTTGGATATGAGCATTTCAATTGTTGACGATGCTACCGGCATCGTTTTTCAAACGATGTTATATTCTCTTGAAATAGAAATACAGGAGATCCTTCACCTGCAAATGACTTCTTCAAATCAGGTAAATTTTAATTTTACCGAGTTACAGAATTATATTTCGGGGACAACTAATTACAGTGCCACCCGTTTAAATGTCAATTCAAATGTTAGCTGGGATTTAATGGCGATAGGAACATCTTCTATAAATGAATCGTCTGCTGGGGGAAGTCCCTATTGGGATAATACGGCTTCGTATGCTTCTTCTGGTACCAGCTCTATTCCATTAGATGTTCTTGAACTTTTTCAAAGTCCGGCAAATCCAACCACCTCCGGACCAACTTCAGATTACAGCTCTAATTTTACGAGCCCTCCTTCGGGTAACAACAATATTGCGGTTGCTTTTACTTCTGGGGCAATTTTAACGGGTGTAGGTCCACCAGCATTAGAAAGAACGATCGCTGGAGACTGGGGAACGATAGGTTCCGGCCATAACGTAGTTCCAGGAAGTTACCAGGCAATTCCGATTCCTCCGGCAACCTGGACCAGGTCGAATTATAGTTTTTTGATTAGTTATCGTTTAACACCTGGTTTGCCGGCCACTTTTTCCTACTCAAAACTGGGCATTGGAGCAATCGTTTCACCGTCTTATGCAAAGCCTGGTTCTTATACAATGCAGGTAAAATATATATTATCGGAGGACCAGTAATAAAAAACGTATGAAATCCCTTGCGTTCGTTTTTCTTTGCCTGATAACGGTTCGATTAGTTGCGCAGCAATTACCATCAGACTCACTGAACGAAATTGGCCAAGGTAGATCATCAAGTGCCGACACATTAACTAAGGAAACTCCAAAAGCAGAGACAAAACAAAATCCACCGAAAACAGTTAAGCGTGCGGAAAGACTGACGGCTTTATTCGATAGCACCGGAAATATTCTGGAAGAAGGAGAGATATTCTCAAAAATGCTAAGGGTTATAAATAATACGGAGATTGCTATATTCTTTAAATTGAATGTTAGTTATCCGGTTGAGTGGAAGTCCTTGTTAAACTCTCAAAAGATATATACTGTCCAGGGATACGATACAATGTATGTGCCCGTTCGGCTCGTTCCCCTTGGTAAGGTAAGAGGTAATACCCGATATGTTATCAATGCCTATTTATTTGATAGTTTAGGCGCTCCGCTTACTTCTACCTATGTACTGGCATCCCGGCCCAAATTAACGAAATGGACATTGAATGTAGGCCCGAATAAAAAAATCTATTTTAAGAATGATTCCAATGAGGCCCGCTTTACCATCAATGTAGGAAATGAAGGAACCGAATCCCAGGACTTATATATGAGCATGGGCAATTACAGAAAGGACGTTATTTTATTAGATACCAACGGCAAAATAATCAAAAGGCCCAATCGTTCATTCACACTGCGGGAATTTGCCGATACAACCTTTTATTATGGAGTGAAAATATTTTCCGCCGCTCGCAATAAGAAAAGAACAGATACCGAAGGATACCGGCCAGGATACATAAATGAAGCAAGAACCTATTCTATTTTTGTAAAAACAACAGAAACAAGCCTCTTAGGTGCGAATGCAAGGCAGCTTTATCAAAAACTTGATTTTGTTCAGCTTCCGAATGAGAGGAAACTTTCTGATTACGGCATGTATTCCTTGCCCTTATTGATGGATTTCACCCTGAGTAACTTGTTTTCCCAGGAACCAACGGCTTTCTTATATCTAAGAGGATCCACGGGGCTCAACAATGGAGGGGCTTTGGTATACTCCTTACAAATGATAGGTGCGTTCGGAATACAAGGCGGTTCAGCTTTCCCACCTCCGTTTTTCAATATAGGATATTATGATAATAAGTTAAGTGTGATGATAGGTGATGTGGGGGGCTCGAGCGGAGCGATCGGTATTGGAGGTAAAGGTATTTCGGGTTCCTATAAGTTTAACAGAAGACACCGGGTCGGGGCATTTTTTGTTTTGAATCCTGGATTCCTTCGTCAATATACCTATTATGGGACTGGCTTGAATTACAATTATACTGGCGATCAATTTAGTGCAGGTTTAGGATATTCCCATATCCAATACAATACGAATACTTCCGTTCCTTTAATTTCTGACTATCTCACCTCAACAAGTGGTTTTTCTTTGACTTCACATCAGTCAATAAGCCTTGGTATTACTTTGGCGAGAACATCCGAGACAGGTATTGCCAGAAATGGATTCGATTTGACCGGAGGCTATGGCGGAACATTCATTAAAACACGACTTATCACGAATATTGGCGCGACTTATTTTTCGAGGTATTTTAATTTCTTTGATGAAGGGAAACGGTTTATGTTAAATCACAATAGCAGTTTTCGTCTGAATCAAAAATGGTCGCTCAGGTTAGCCGATATATATAACCAGTTCGCTACTCCAGCGCCCTTTACCAATTTGATTTTTTATAACCAAAGCTCATTTAATAATATATTAAGTGCGGGCCGGGTCATTGATATAAACTCTTCTTTTGGTACGGGTGTTTTCTATAATATATTCACCGATGATTACTATCAATATACCTCCCATTCAAGAGGTATACAGTTTAGCTATAATTATACCTTACCGGAAGAGTACCTTCTTTTTGGAAGTTCGGCTCAGTTCGGATATAATAAGGTTGTAACCACACTTAATTCTCCTGATGATTTCTTCATTAACCTTTACTCCATTCTAAAATACCGGGTTTACTCCTTTATGGTACGGTACAATGATGGAAATGCAAATGGAGCTTATTTTACGAATTCCTCTCAGCAGCTATATACCGAGAGTTTTTCCGCATCTTTAAACCATCAGTATCAGTTCCGTAACCGTCACTTTATTTTAAATAATTCACTCACCTATAATTTATTACCTCAATTGGATAGAACTAGTATTGGAATTACTCCGGAGCTTAATTACTATACTAAGGATGGCTGGAGGATACGCTTGACCGCAGGTTATTACTATACCAGTTCTTTGCCCATTAGTAATAATCCTTACCAGGTATTTGTCCCCACGACCAGCACCTCTACTGATAACTCCAATACTCCGATAGTGTCGGATAGTTATATGTTGATGATCGGGGTAAGAAAAGAATTTGGTATTCCTCTTCCCTTTATCAAAAAAAGATATCCGAGTCTTAACTTTATCGCTTTCGTAGATATTAATGGAAATGGAAAATTTGATTTTGATGAAGCCCGTCTGGAAAATGTAGTGATTAATGTTAATGGATGGGAAGTACTCACCAATGCTAAGGGGGAAGCCCAATTAAAAAATATGCCAGAGGGAGAATACGTATGGCAGTCATTTTCTTTGGATGATATTCAGGGCTATTTTCCGAACATTAAGGATAAAATAGAGGTCTTTGCAGGAGATTCGGGTAAGCCTAATTATAATAATTTAATTAAAGCAATTCCCGTTCCTTATGTAAAAGGAATCAAACTCTTCGGCAGAGTTTATTTAGATCGGGAGAAACTTTCTCCTGATGCGATTAATTTGCTAGATCTGTCTGGAATAAGGATTTCCGTCAATTGTGAAGGGAAAAAATCCTCTGCCCTCACAGAAAAAGATGGATCCTTTATGCTGTATTTACCTTATGGAAAATACATTGTTTCTATGGATGAAAAGATTTTGGGAGATCATTTCCGGTTAATGCAGAATGATATAGAGGTAGAACTTAATAAGGGTATTGAGAACCTTTTCGTTTCCTTTTACATAGTTGAAAACCAGCGAAAAATCATACGCAAACATTTTGACGCGAATGGAAATTTAATTCCTGAGGGAGCCGGGGATGCTTCAGGAAAAGATGCGAATGATAAAACAGGAAAAGCTAATCCAAATGCCGGTAAAGACCTGGTAGCAGAAGCAAATGCAGCCGCTGCGAAGGTAAGACCAAGGCCCTTGTACGATGTAGCGAAAGATGCATTCTTGGCGGATAAAACCGATGCGACGACGACCAAGGGCTTGATCTACACCGTCCAATTGGGAGCTTTCCAGAAACCACTAAACCCATCCGTATTTAAAGGCTTCAAGAATGTCATGTACGAACGCATCGACAATGATTTTGTACGGATAACAGTTGGTAATATCGCTACGGAAGCGGAAGCCCAGGCAGAAAAAGACAACCTGGTCAAAGTCGGCTTCCCGGCCGCCTTTGTGTCGGTATACCATGATGGAAAGAATATTTCCTTAGCGGAAGCTGCCCAGTTGAAGAAGAATAAAACAAAGTAACACACCCTTAATTTTCTGATGGAGCTTGTATTCGCCAGTAGCAATAGTGGGAAGATCAAAGAAATAGCTTTGCTATTGCCGGAACACCCGGTATTAAAAGGGCTTGCTGACATTGGTTGTAACGAGGAATTAGCGGAAACGCAAACCACTCTGGAAGGAAATGCTCTTCAGAAAGCCAGGTACGTAAGTGAAAACTACAAGGTAAACTGTTTTGCCGACGATTCCGGCCTGGAAATTGAGGCTCTGGACGGAAGACCGGGGGTATACTCAGCCAGGTATGCTGGAGAACAAAAAATTGCAGCTGACAACATCGCCAAAATCCTGCAAGAAATGTCAGGACTTAAAAATCGAAAGGCACGCTTTAGAACGGTTATCGCCCTTTGCCTGGAAGGCAAGGAATTTCAATTCGAAGGCACCGTTAATGGAACAATTACAACAGCTAAACAAGGCATACAAGGCTTCGGTTACGATCCAATCTTTCAACCGGAAGGCTATACCCAAACTTTCGCTCAGATGAGCCTGGCAGAAAAGAACACGATCAGTCACCGCGCGAAAGCTATCTCAAAGTTGATAGCTTTTCTGAAAGACACTTATTAACAGGTATATGCTGATACATGCTGTCCTATTCGTCGCATTTTAAGAACATTGGAGTTATTTTTGCAGATACTAGTGGGCAGAACGGTCCACAAAAGACGCGAATCGGAAGTTTATGAAAATGAAAATCGGAATCTTCTTCGGCGGTACTTCCAAAGAACGCGAAATATCCTTCGCAGGAGGACGTACGGTATACGATAACCTGAACAAATCTCTTTTTGAAGCCATTCCCATATTTGTTGACAGCTTCGGCAACTTTGTACTATTGGATTGGAAAAATGTATACAAAGGCAGTATCCGTGATTTTTACCCTCCCTCAGATTTGGTTCCCCCTTCCAAAGGAGTATTCCAGGTATATGCAGAGAACCTGGGTCCCTTGACGATAAAACAACAAGAGGGATTGATCAATAAAATAGGAACCAAAATAGATCCTTCCGGACTTTCAGCTCTGATGGATTTTGCCTTTTTGTGTCTGCATGGTTCCAATGGGGAAGATGGTCGGATTCAAGGGCTATTGGAATACCTGAACATTCCCTATTCCGGTTCCGGTATTCTGCCCTCCTCGATCGGAATGAACAAAGCTGTTCAAAAAGAGCTGATGGTGAACGCAGGATTTGCAAGTCCGGCATTTCTGGGCATAGATCGGAATTCCTGGAAAGAACGGGATAATGATCAGCGCATCTTTGAAAAAGTTAAAAAGGAAATAGGCTTCCCCTTGGTTATTAAACCTGCAAATCAAGGTTCTTCCATAGGAGTTAGTGTTTTATACAATGCTGATTTACAAGAATTTAAATCAGTTGTAGAGAAGGCTTTCTTCACCAGGATACTCAGCGCAAAAGAATGGAAGGAAAAGAGTACAGAACAGAAAAATGAATACGTTCGTACGCTTTCTGATATCCGGGAAGGCTTAGGTATGCCAGTCAGAGTTCAAAGTTCAAAGTCTAAGGTCTACAGTACAGAAGATAAAGTTCAAAAAACGATCTACCATCCCGATAAACTATTGGAGTACTTCGATGAAGCTTTTAAGAAAGAAGAGGTACTTATTTTGGAATCCCTCGATGGAGAAAGCACCGTATTGGCAGAAGGCTTTATTGAAGGCAAAGAATTTTCCTGTATCGTTCTCCAGGATGAGAAGGGAATCCCGATCGCCTTACCTCCGACGGAGATCAGAAAAGGCAAAGAGCTATTTGACTACCGTTCAAAATACCTTCCGGGTCTTTCCAGAAAGATCACTCCGATTGACCTGCCTTCCGGGAAGATCCAGGAAATCCGCAAAGAATGCGAACGCCTGTTTAAAGCCCTACATTTTGATGTATATGCCCGCATAGACGGATTTGTTGGAAAAGAAGGTAAAATATTCCTGAACGATCCAAACACTACTTCCGGAATGATGCCATCTTCCTTCTTTTTTCACCAGGCAGCAGAAATTGGACTCAATCCTTCCCGGTTCCTGACCTATATCATCCGGACTTCCCTCGCTCAGCGGATCATTGCTTCCAACAACAGTGGACGTTTTGATGCTTTGCTCGAAACCCTTGACCAGGCCATTCAGCAAGATCAAAAAGCAACAGCAGAGCGCATCAAAGTAGCCGTATTATTTGGAGGATACTCCTCCGAACGACATATCTCGGTAGAAAGCGGACGTAATATCTATGAAAAGTTGGCTTCCTCCTCCAAATACGAACCCATTCCGGTATTCCTGACAGGAAACGAACAAGAGCATAAGATGTACAAAGTACCCATTAACCTGTTATTAAAAGACAATGCGGACGATATCAAAGAAAAGATCGAGAAGTACCAGGTGCATGAAGTGATTCAGGAGATCATCGGAGAATGTTCCACCATTACTCAAAAGTATTCAAGTGCGGAAAGCCTCGCAACACCTCAAAAGCTGGATTACAACGAGCTGAAGAAAATGGTGGATTGTGTATTTATTGCCCTACATGGCCGTCCCGGCGAGGACGGAGCCGTCCAGGAACAATTGGATAGGGTAGGGTTGCCCTATAACGGATCAGGGGTAGAAAGTTCCAGGATCACCATTGATAAATACAGAACAAATGAACTATTAAAAGAAAATGGTTTCCTGGTGGCTGGACATTTGCTGGTCAGAGAGGAAGAATGGCAGGAAGATCCAGCCAAGGTAATGGCTACGATAAATTCGGTAATCAAGTATCCATTTATAGCCAAACCGGTAGATGACGGCTGTAGCTCAGCCGTCCGTAAAATCAAAACCCCGGCAGAATTCCAAGCCTTTGCCAAGCTTATTTTCAGGAAAAAGGAAGAATTAGACCTTCCTGCCTCGGAACTATTACACATCAAGGCGAAAGAAGAATTCCCGATGAAAAAAGTGATGCTCGCAGAAGAGCTGATCACAAAAAGGGACGCAAAACACTTTTTGGAAATAACAGGAGGGATGCTCACGAAATACGATAAGGCAGGAAACCTCAGCTATGAAGTATTCGAGGCGTCGGAAGCCCTGTCGGAAGGAGAAGTCCTTTCCCTGGAAGAAAAATTTTTAGCCGGCCAGGGCCAGAACATCACACCCGCCCGTTATTCCCCGGACCCTATGGAACGTCAGAAAATCTCTGAAAAAGTAAAACAAACCTTTGAAGCAGCCGCAAAGCTGCTAAACATTAGAGGCTATACCCGTATAGACGCATTCGTTCGCATTTACACAGCAGATAAAATAGAAGTGATCTTTATAGAAGTCAATTCACTACCCGGAATGACCCCGGCAACCTGTATCTTTCATCAATCCGCCATAAACGGTTACAAGCCCTACGATTTCATAGATAAAATACTCGATTTCGCATTCGCGCGGAAAAAGCTGGAATTGGCAAATCTTGCGTAAATTTAAGCTCAAGAATGGATTTCGAATAACTGATGAAAAAAATTTTGCATTTTTTTAAAAACAAGCCTTTCCTAAAGCATATAGGAATAGCCATTCTCCTGCTATTCCTCTCCATGTGGATCATCTTCAGATGGCTGGATAGCTATACCCATCATGGAGAAACCATCGAAGTTCCCGACTTTACCGGAGTTAAAATAGCAGATCTGAATACCTTTGTACAAGATAAAAAGCTGAGGTACAGGATCATCGACTCCATTTACGATCCAAAAGGGCCCAAAGGAATCGTCATTCGCCAGGATCCTGAAAAAAAAATAAACGTAAAAGAAAATAGAACCATCTATTTATACGTTACTACCCAATTGCCGCCACAAGTGATCATGCCCAAGCTAAAAGACAAATCCCTGAGACAGGCGATCAGCATGCTGGAATCCTATGGCTTAAAATACGGGCATCCAAAGTTTAAACCGGATCAATGCGCCAATTGTGTGCTGGAGCAGCTGGTAAAAGGAAAAAAAGTAGAAGCCGGAGCCTCCATCGCTAAAGGAACAATTGTCGATTTAATAATAGGGAAAGGCCTGAGCGATGAAAAAGTAATCGTTCCGGACTTACGGGGATTAACCCGGTCCCTGGCATTGGAAAAACTCGCCGAATTTTCGTTATCAGAAGGCGTACCTACCTTTGAAGAACCGGTCGATTCAGTAAAAGAAAAAGTTTACCGGCAAATTCCGGGTCCAAGTAAAGAAGCGAATATCCGCATGGGCAGTAGCGTTGATTTGTTTTTTACGAATAAAAAAGAAAAGCTGGCAGCAGCAGCTGATACCACAAACAATCCGCAATGAAAAACGTTATCCGCTTAGGTATTCTTTTGTTTGTTTTTGCAGGTGGATCCGGGATATTTGCGCAAACGGAAAAGCTGATGCGCCTGCAAATGAATCCCGTCCTTTCCAATCAGCAGCAGGGATTTGTAAAACATCACGTTAAGCCGCCTGCCGGTCCACTGCCAAACGACACACTCCCATTTAAAGATGATTTTTCCAAAGAAGGTACTTTTCCGGATACAACCAAATGGCTGGACAAGGCTGTTTTTGTGAATCGTACTTTTGGTATAGCTCCTCCTTCTATTGGCTTGGTTACCTTTGATGGCCTGGACTCTACCGGTTACC
>Ga0206820_1073_pt1 | contig 19861 bp, 14 predicted proteins | sample Alteio_BWOrgCont_84_FD_152857 | JGI IMG/M metagenome (GOLD analysis project Ga0206820, IMG submission 152857) | Enriched cells from forest soil in Barre Woods Harvard Forest LTER site, Petersham, Massachusetts, United States -... | ecosystem: Environmental > Terrestrial > Soil > Temperate forest >...
TTTTAAATTTCAGGAATTTCAGGGATACTATTCTGCAGTTATTGGAAATAGTCCTGATTCTACCATCTTATACGATGTAAATGGGGGAGCTAATTGTGTAAATAGTATGAGTTTCGATCATATAAAAGCTAAGGGTAAAGGAGTTGTTACTTATGGTGACCAGAACGGAACGGTAACAAATTCGAGTGGGATTTCTGTCTATTCTTTTACCCAGATGACTTTTGGAAATAATTTGGGGATACCTCCTAGTTGTTTCAACGGAAGTAATGGTATTGTTGAGTTGTCTGTTACGGGTGGATTACTGCCCCATGTCAATAACTGGAGCTGGAATAATGGTCAGAATGATACCATTGCGGGTGATACGTTAAGAAATCTTACAGCAGGTACTTATTATGTTACGGTTTACGATCAATGTGGGGCAGGAGGGTATAGCGCATCAGTAACGGTATCCAGTGGAATATACTCTCCAATAACGCCTACTTACGTGAGTCCTGATACTCTTGTATGTAAGGGTGGAGGGATTCCGATTAACCTTTCTGTTACACCACCTATCAGGACAAAACCAACGTATCTCTGGAGTGCTTTGGTCGGGGCTCCTCTCCTTAGTAAGGATACCCTTAATGCTCTTACTGTATCCCCTACTATCACCTCCATATATAAAGTACAGCTTATTCGTGGTACATGCATTGATTCAGTAATGATAAAAGTTACTGTCGAAAATCCCATTGCCCGGGTTGCAACGGATAGTATAAAGGGCATCTGCCAGGGCTCCGTGGTTAAGCTGGATGCACATGCGAGTACAGGAGTGACCAAAGGAGTGATCGGCGTATACTGGTATGATTATGCGCTTGGTTTCAGCAGTGATTCGCTTTCTACTCAATTTACGGCTTCAAAGGCTGGAGCTTCCAAATACTATTTGTCTCTTTCGGATTCGACGGGTACTTGTTTTTCCTCTGATTCTGTGTACGTGAATGTCACCGATTCGTTGGGTAAAATTTACGGAAAGGCAACCTATGATAATGGTTCCGGAGTCATTCAAAAAGGATATGCTTTGCTTTATAAAAATCCGGGCCGCCCGGGGTTCTGGCCGGTAGTGGATTCTGTTGCTTTGAATTCTGCAGGAGCTTATGCTTTTGATACGACGAAAATTGGTGGCGGAGCATACGTGATCAGGCTTTACCCGGATGTTAAAACATATCCCCGTCTGACAGCTATGTATTACCTGGATCCTAAGTTTAAAAATGATACGGCTACTTATTATTGGGATTCTGCTTCTGTAGCTATGGTAAGTTGTGGTGGTAATTTTGCCCGGAATATTGACATTGATCAATTACCTGTTTTAAGTGGAACTTCGGTTATTAACGGTACCATTCTGAAGGGTTTCGGATTTAACGGATTGCGCCTGAGTCAACCCAATCAGATAAATTCGGTTACCAGTGCCAATGATGGAATTAATGGAGTTGGTATAGGTCTTGGAAAGAAACCGAATGCTTCTGCGGATATAGTATCCACAACTACAACAGATGCTCATGGATTTTACCAGTTTACCAATGTTCCGGCCGGAGATTATGTCATTTTTGCGGATATAGCAGGATTGCCTATGGATTCCAGTTATACTGTGAGTGTGAGTGGTCATGATTCCGTCCCGAACAAAAATTATTATGTGAATGATACGGTAATTTATATTCAGAATACTACCGGAATTAGCCCGATTAGTTCCTCAGGTGTTTCTTCTTTGCTGAAGGCCTATCCTAATCCATACAGTGGCAGGGTAATATTGAATGTTCAGGTAACTGAAAAATCTGCTGTTACACTGGATGTTTTTAATTTATTGGGGGAGCGAATTGCAGTTCTTGAAAACGGAGTTCTGAATGAGGGTAATTATACCTATACTTTCAGCGCAAAAGATGCGGGTTTCTCGGGTGGTATATACCTGGTTAAGCTCGCTGTAAATAATGCGATTTACAATCAGCGGATTGTGGAATTGAAATAATAGCTCCTTATTTGAAATTAAATTACAAACCCCGCTCTAACGGGGTTTGTTTTTGTATACTTTTGTTTGAATGATCGGATCATTTTCACAAAAGAAGTGTTTTTTGCTTTTAATCTTTTGGATTAATTGCTTATCCATTTGTTTTTCGAACAAAGTAGCAGATAGTTTGTTAAAGGTACTACCCTCTTTAAAGGATACTTCACGTGTCAATGCTTTTAATAAACTTGCAGGTATCTATGCAGATATTGATTGGGAAAAATCCAAACAATTTGCCGTCCGGGCGATTAGTCTGGGAGATAGTCTTTCTTTTAGCAGAGGACGTATAAATGGGCGGGATAATTTGGGCTATATTTTTATCCTATCGGGTCAATATAATAAAGCGATCGCCTTGTATAATGAAGCCATTAGTATAGGCCAACAGGGTAATTTTTCAAAAAAACTTCCTTTGTTATATAACAGGTTGTCTGCGGCATATTACTATGAAGGAAATTATGAAAATGCATTACAATGCTATATCAAAACCAGTGAGCTGGCAAAAAGAGCCAATGACAAAACAACTATTTTAGAAGCGTATAATGGTATTGCGAGTATTTACATGGCGAAAACGGATTATATAAATACGGAAAAATATTACAGGGACGCATTGTTAATTGCACATGATTTACAGGATAATAATAGTATAGCGCTTATTGAAAATAATTTAGGAGTCATGTACTATAAGAATGGGGGCGTAGTACAGGCGATGTTGCATTATCAACAGGCTCTTAATATCTACAAAGAACTTAAGGATAGTTCTTCCATAGGATTATCTCTCCTTAATATTGGTATGTGCAATAGCTCTATGGGAAGTTATTCTGAAGCGCTAAAGTTTTACAATGAAGCCATGGACATATATGTTCGTGGTAATGACAAGGCAAACCTGGCCATCTGTTATACGAATTTCGCTACTGTTTATTCCCATGAGAATAATTTTCCGCTGGCGATAGATTTTCTGAATAAAGCCCTGAAGATTGCAACGGAAATAGGCCGTAAGGAAATTGAAAAAAAGTGTTACGACAGCCTTTCGGATATTTACAATAAAATGGGACAATATAAACAGGCTTATGCTTATTTTAAATTGTTTTCGGACATCAAAGATTCTTTGTTCAATGAAAACAATACCCGGAGCATGAATGAATTGCAGACCAAGTATGAAACGGAGAAAAAAGAAAGCGAAATAGGTCGTTTGAACCTGCAAAATGAGGCTCAAAATGCCCGCAACAAGCAACAGGCAACTCTGATTTATTTTTTTATAGTCGGTTTTTTACTGGTCCTGATCATTGTTTTTGTTGTTTATCGGCAGTACAAAATTACAAGGGCTGCGAAAAGAGAAATCGAAAATCAGAAATTAATTGTAGAAAATCAGAACAAGGAAATCACGGATAGTATTAATTATGCCCGCCAGATCCAGCAGGCGATTCTTCCAGCGGCCGGCCTGATCAGCAAAGCTTTGCCGGCCTGTTTTATTTTATATAAACCCAAAGCTATTGTTAGTGGTGATTTTTATTTTTATGCGGAAACGAAAGAACGTTATATTCTTGCGGCGGTAGATTGTACCGGGCATGGGGTTCCGGGAGCATTTATGAGTATGATCGGTCATAATTTACTTACCCAGATCATTAATGAGAAAGGTTTATACCAACCGGGTGATATTTTAAATCAATTGCACAAGGGAGTTCGCCATGCCTTGCAACAGGATTCTGAAAAATCGGAAAACCGGGATGGGATGGACCTGGCTTTGATCGCGATACATAAGGATTTTTCAAAGCTGGAATTTGCGGGGGCTAATCGACCTTTGTACCTGATCCGTAATGGCCAGCTGTTCGATACGAAGGGGGATAAATTTCCAATTGGGGGTTTGCAATACGAACAGGAGCGCAAGTTTAATACGCATGTGATTGAGTTAATGAAAGGAGATGCGGTGTATATTTTCAGCGATGGTTATGCGGATCAGTTTGGAGGGGTTAAGGGTAAAAAATTTATGGTTAAGAATCTCCAACGGACATTGATTGAAGCTCAATCAATGTCTATGCAGAATCAAAAAAATAAACTGGATTTCACGATTGAATCCTGGAAGGGACATCATGAGCAGATCGACGATATTCTGATGATAGGGGTGAAGATTTAGTTATCATAAATAATATCGTTATTTCTGCCGAAGTGAATCAATTAGAACCTGTCAAGCCTTTATTTTTATAGGTTCCCCTAAAAACCTGGGTTCTTCGTGCAGGACATATATGTCCAGCACGGCTTTGAATTTTGCGAAGTATTCTCTGAAAGTTGTTGTAATGGAAAGATCTTCGGGGACTGCCTGAGCATCAAAAGCGATGGCATCTATGTTATAATGATTGCTGATGAACAAGGCTCGTTGGTTATGAAATTCCTGTGATATGATGGTGAATTTATCTTGTCCGAAAACTTTTTTACAGCGAATCACGGAATCGAGTGTCCGGAATCCGGCATAATCAAGTGTGATGCAACTATCGGGTATGCCTTGTTCCAGCAGGGCTTTTTTCATGTCAGCGGCCTCGTTGTAAGCTAATTTATGGTTATCGCCGCTGACGATGATGTGTTTTATTTTATTCGCTTTAAAAAGATTAACAGCCGCTTCTATCCGGTATTTAAAAAATAGATTTCCACTACCGTTCATGAAATATTTACTTGTTCCCAGCACCAGGCCTACCTTGTTCTCAGGAATGGTGTTTATGTCGGAGAAAATCTGATTTTTGGTCTGATGAATAATCCAACTATTGCAAATGACCAGGGTTAATGTAGTGATCAGCACGAGCAGAATAAACGCCTGAAAGATTTTGCGTAACATCAGGTGAGGAGTTCAGCCAAAACAAAGGTGGAAAAAATAATGCTTGCAATCCCATTCGTGGTAGCGAAGGCCAGGTTTACTTTACTCAGATCACCTGGTTTTACAAGTGAATGCTGGTACACAAGTAAAGCGGCAAACAGAAGTGCGCCCGACCAGTAGGTTATTCCGAAAGATGCGCTGTAACCTGCATAGCTTACCATCAGAACACTTAACAGGTGTAACAGTGTAGAGAATCTAAGGGCATTTACAGTACCCAAATAAACGGGAATGGATTTTAATCCCTGGGAGCGGTCGAACTCCTCATCTTGTAAGGCATAAATGATGTCAAACCCACTGACCCAAAATAAAACGGTGAAAGAAAAAAGTACAGGCAATAAGGCGAATTTCCCGGTTACGGCCAGGTATGCACCTATTGGTGCGAGCGAAAGACCAACTCCTAAAATGAGGTGGCAGAGGGCGGTAAAACGTTTGGTATAGCTATAACCCAGTATTACCAGTAACGCCACGGGGGATAAGCAGAAACATAGTTTATTAATAAACCACGTAGTGCTGACAAAAAGCAGGCAATTTAAAATAACAAAGATGAAAGCTGAACCCGGACGAATAAGACCTGATGGAATTTCCCGGATACGTGTACGGGGGTTTGCGCCATCAAAGGAACGGTCAATGTACCGGTTAAATGCCATAGCAGCGCTGCGAGCAAAGATCATGCATAAAATCATCAACGCAAATAATTTCCAGTTAAGGGGAGCCTCACTTTGCCGGACACCTAAAAAGAACCCAATCAATGCAAAGGGCATCGCAAAAATGGTGTGACTGAATTTTATGAGGGAAAGGTATTTTCCTATTGTACTTTGTTGTGTCGTGTCCATCCTACATCACCTGAAGTTTACCTGATTGAATGATCGTGTTATCAATTACCAGGTTGCAGATATAACTGCCACTTTCCAATTGACCCCTGAAAAAAGTTACCGGGGAAGTTTGTCCGGTTATCGGAATGGTCCGGACCAGTTTTCCAATGATATCGTAAATTTCAAGTCGGACGGATGAATGTATTGTCATCGGATCGAAATCAAAGGCAATGACTGTTTGTTCCGTAAAGGGATTTGGATAAATGGAAAGCATATTGTTTTTAGCAGGCAGGGGATTGATCCCGGTTACGCAGGCTGTTAGGGTGGAAAAGGCGTCTATTTTGCCGTATCCCCAGGAGTTATTAGGGACGATTCCCGTGAATGAATCGGTTTTGGGACAGGCGAGAATTGCTTTTTTAACTTCTAAGTAATCCGCTGTTGGATTTTTTTGCAGGTATAAAGCAGCCACTCCTGCTACGACCGGACCTGCTGCGGATGTTCCCCCTGCCCTGAAATAACCGGTCTGATCAAGACCGGTTGGAGCAACGCTGTCATAATAAGGAACCAGGGACAATACGCCGGTGGTAATTGTTATTGCTCCCGGAGCTGCTATATCGGGTTTTATTCTGCCATCACGTGTAGGTCCTATGCTCGACGAGAGGTCAATATTTCCGGGGATGATCTTCGGAAATGGCTCTACACGGACTCCTTTAAAATCAACATAGGTTTTTTTGTTGTCGTAGTTTCCCACCGTAATGACATGATCCAGGCACTGATAGCTGCTGCAGATCGTTTGAAGTGTGTCCGGCAACTGATAGTGGATAATGGAAGGGAAATCAGGTGCTATGGGAAGGTTATCACTGACCATCCCAAAATCCCACAAATCGAATTTGCCTTGTCCGGTAAGCATCAGTCTCCAGTTATAAGCAGCTGAATTTGAATCAGGGATTATCAGGTAAGAGATGTCGTAGGTTCCACCCACTAGTGTTGTATTGGATTCTACCTTGGCGATTCTGTCTCCTGCTGCATTGTAGAGGGTATCCAGCATAATAAGACCCAGGTTGTCAGAGGTACTGATAAATTTTGTTCTGCCGCTGAATGAATAAGCGGGAGAATTCTTATCAGCTCCAATGGCCATTTGGGCGTTTTTAAAATGCAGGGTATCTGCCCAAAATTCGATTACATAGTCTGAACTATTGAATTTGAACCAGGTGAAATCCGTGTCGGTTGCCGAAAGGTTATACCCCAGGTGAATAAATTGCCCCCCTTCGTTTCCAGCTGAAGCAACCATTGCTCTGCCGGTATGCTCCATCAGCATACTGTCCATTAATTGTGCCTGCAAATCTTTTCCATCGTGTGAACCGGAATAGTCTCCTACGCTTAAGTTAATCACACAAGGTTCTCCCAATGCTAATGCTGCACTGTAAATATAATCGACTGCGTCGGGAATGGCGCCGGAAGTGGAATTGAAATTTAAAGCTACGACAATCAGATCAGCAGCGGGAGCGACCCCCATGTATTTATGTCCCGGAGAGCCTTTGCCGTTACCTGCCGCAATGCCGCAGGAGGCCGTTCCGTGTCCCGATGATGCGATATCATTTTCTGTGCAGAGTCCGGCATCGATCTGTGGGCCGTTCCATTCTTGCCCGTATCCGTATTTCGAGGGTGTATTGGAGGCCGTTGGCTTATTCTGATCCCAAATAAATTTCAGTCTTGTTTTGCCGGTTAAACTATCTTTAAAATCCGGATTTGTAAAATCAATGCCGGTATCAATAAATCCGATTACGACCCCGGTTCCGTCGTATCCCTGGGTTAAGGGAGCCTGCCCTGCATGTACCGGATTCACGTTGGCTTTGATCCGCATGCTGTCGCTCAGTGCACGAATATGTGGAATGCGGGCTTCGATACGCCGGATGTAGTTTTTACCGGCCAAAAGTTCCAGATTTTTTATCGGAATAGTAACTGCTGCGATGTCTCCCGATGCGTATTTGAACTTTCCGTCCAATGCTTCGATTTCCGCTTTGATTTTGTTGACATCTCCTTTTATCAATACGGAAGTGCGTTGATTCTGAAAGTTCTTATTACGGATTTTTCTGGACAGTTCGAAATTCATTTTGCCGGAATTCTGTGCCAATGAGAAACCCGCAAAAAGAAGGAAAGCTGTGAAAAATTTTATGCGATAAGTTGTCATTACTCCGGAGTACCGGCTTCCAGCCATTGTTTCAAGCTGTCGTAATCTTCTGCCGACATGGGATTTCTTCCAGAAGGGGGCATGTCTTTTTTAACGATTACCCGGTCTTTAAATGTACCATTATCTATTTTGGCTTTTATACCTGCGTAATTTCTGAAATCGCCTTTTTTCTTTTCAGGGTTGTTATGACAACTGTTGCAGTTTTGTTCAAGTATGTTTTTTATACTGCCATTGTACGTTAAGGTGACTTTAGGAGCTGCATTTGTCTGGACGGGCTTTGTTGTTTTACAGGAAACGGCTATCAGAATACCCGCCAGAATGCTTGCTGCAATATGCACTGAATTTTTCATGTTTTCCAAAGGTATAGAAAAAATAGTATACGTATATTTGAGTTTCAAAATTTATAATCCAACAACTATGTCAGAAGGAAGACAGATTATTTTTTCCCTGGTGAATGTCAGCAAGACACTGAATACCGGAAAAACCATTTTAAAGGATATTTATTTGTCGTTTTATTACGGAGCTAAGATTGGAATTCTTGGATTGAATGGCTCGGGTAAATCGACGCTTATGAAGATTATCGCTGGAATTGAAAAAAATTTCCAGGGTGAACTGCATGCCTCCCCTGGTTACTCAATTGGCTACCTGGAACAGGAACCTCAGTTGGATGACAGCAAAACGGTTATTGAGATCGTTCGGGAAGGAGCGATGAAGTTTGTGACTATTCTGAAGGAATATGAGGAGGTGAACAATAAGTTTGCGGAGCCTATGAGCGACGAGGAGATGAACAAACTGATTGAAAAGCAGGCTCGCCTGAATGACCAGATCGAACAGCATGATTTGTGGAACCTGGATAATCGCCTGGAGCAGGCAATGGAATCGTTGCGTTGCCCGGAAAGCAGCGCTTCTGTTAAGAATTTGTCGGGGGGAGAGCGTCGGCGTGTGGCCCTGTGCCGTCTATTGATACAGGAACCGGATATTTTATTACTGGATGAGCCGACGAATCACCTGGATGCAGAATCGGTGGATTGGCTGGAGCAGCATTTGAAAAATTACAAGGGGACGGTACTGGCAGTAACGCATGATCGTTATTTCCTGGATAATGTTGCCGGTTGGATATTGGAATTGGACAGAGGTGAGGGAATCCCCTGGAAAGGTAATTATTCCGATTGGCTGGATCAGAAACAAAAACGTTTAGCGCAGGAAGAGAAGACGGAAAGCAAGCGTCAGAAAACATTGTTGCGTGAATTGGACTGGGTCCGTCAGGGCGCAAAGGGGCGTCAGGTAAAACAAAAGGCCCGCTTGCAGAATTACGAAAAAATGCTGGGGGAGGACGTGAAGACGAAGGAAGAAAAGCTGGAAATATTTATCCCGAATGGTCCTCGTTTAGGAAATGAGGTGATTGAGGCTACTGGGGTGTCTAAGGCCTTTGGGGATAAATTGCTGTATGATAACCTGACATTTAAACTTCCCCCTGCGGGTATCGTTGGTATTATTGGTCCGAATGGTGCCGGTAAGACGACTATTTTCCGGATGATCATGGGCCAGGAAAAAGCAGACAAGGGCGAATTTAAAGTTGGACCTACGGTTAAGATTGGTTATGTTGATCAGAGCCACAGTGATATTGATCCGAATAAAACGATCTACGAAGTTCTGTCGGGTGGAAATGAAATTGTTCAGATAGGCGGCCGGCCGCTTAATTCCCGAGCCTATATTTCACGCTTTAATTTTAACGGGCCTGACCAGGGTAAGAAATGCGGGGTATTGTCCGGTGGTGAGCGTAACCGTTTGCACCTGGCCATTGCATTGAAAAGTGAAGGAAATGTATTGTTGCTGGATGAGCCAACCAATGACCTGGATGTGAACACACTGCGTGCGTTGGAAGAGGCCTTGGAGGATTTTGCAGGTTGTGCGGTTATTATTTCCCACGATCGTTGGTTTCTTGACCGGGTGTGTACGCATATCTTGGCTTTTGAAGGAGATTCGAATATCTATTGGTTCGAGGGTGGCTATACCGAATACGAGGAGAATAAGAAAAAGCGATTGGGCAATGTGGAACCGAAAAGGGTGAGGTATAAAAAGCTGGTGGTTTAATTATATGAAGCCAGGAACTCCCAAAGGTACCCGTGATTTTTCTCCTACTGAAATGGTGCGGAGAAATTATATTTTCGACACGATACGAACAGTCTTTCAGCGTTATGGTTACGCTCCCATTGAAACACCTGCTATGGAGAACCTGGAGACTCTGATGGGGAAGTATGGTGAGGAGGGGGATAAGTTGATATTTAAGATTTTGCCCAGAGGTGAAAAGCTTCAAAAACTATTACCACCTGAGGAGGCTTTACGTTACGATCTTACTGTTCCTTTCGCCCGTTACGTTGTCCAACACCAGAATGAACTTACTTTTCCTTTTAAACGTTACCAGATGCAACCCGTCTGGCGGGCAGACCGGCCCCAAAAAGGCCGCTACCGGGAGTTTTTTCAGTGTGATGCAGATGTAATCGGAAGTGCTTCTTTGTTGAACGAGGTAGAATTAGTTCAATTGATGGATGAAGTGTTTTCGAAACTGAATGTTCCCGTAACGATTAAGATCAACAATAGAAAGATACTGGCAGGCATTGCAGAAGTGATCGGCGAGAAGGAGAAGATTGTGGAGATAACCGTTGCGATTGATAAACTGGACAAGATCGGTGTTGAAGGAGTGAATAAGGAACTTGTTGGAAAAGCTATATCGACACTGGCGATTGAAAAATTACAACCGCTTATTCTTTTCAAAGGAAGTACGGATGATAAATTAAAATTGCTTAAAAAACTTCTTGAAAATTCAGCGATCGGAAAAAAAGGAATCGAAGAAATGGAATACATTTTTCAGCAGCTTTCCAACTTTAAACTTTCCAACTCCAGTTTAGAACTTGATATTACCCTTGCCCGTGGCCTTAACTATTATACCGGAGCCATTTTCGAAATTAAAGCCCGGGAGGGTACGCTTAGCAGCAGTATTTGTGGTGGAGGTCGTTACGATGATTTAACGGGTGTTTTTGGTTTGCCGAATGTTTCTGGTGTGGGAATTTCGTTTGGTATCGACCGGATTTTTGACGTGCTTACAGAGCTGAATAAATTTGATGGAATAGATTATTCCAGGTTGACCACTAAATTGCTCTTCACTCATTTTGGGGAAGGGGAACAGAACTATTGTTTATCGCTGCTGCCCAAGGTTCGCGCTTCGGGAATAAATGCGGAGCTCTATCCGGATCTTACGAAAATTAAAAAGCAGTTTGATTACGCCAATAAAAAACAAATTCCATTTGTGGTGGTGGTTGGCGGGGATGAACTGCAAAGCGGGATGTTGACATTTAAAGACATGAGCACCGGGGCTCAGGAAAAATTGAGTATTGATCAGGTGATTGAACGTTTAAAATAATTGAGTAAATACCAATTGAATGGTTAAAACGCATCGTATATCTTCTCAGCGTATGGATCTTGGCCTTGTGGACAGGCTGGTGAGGGAAAAGTATACGCTTTCACTTTCGGAGGATGCCAGGAAAAAGATCCAGTCCTGCAGGAACTATCTGGATAAAAAACTGAAGAATAGGAATATCTCTGTTTACGGCATTAATACGGGTTTTGGGGCATTGTATACTACCTCCGTTCCGGCAGGAGATGTGGAGAAATTGCAGAGAAACATGGTTGTGTCGCACGCTTGTGGTGTGGGTGAGGAAGTTCCCCCGGAGATTGTGAAGGTGATGCTTTTGCTGAAAATACAGGGTTTAAGCTATGGTTATTCGGGTGTGCGGTTGGAAACAGTTCAAAGATTGATCGATTTTTTCAACAAGGATATTCTGCCCATTGTATACCAGCAGGGCTCTTTGGGGGCTTCGGGAGATCTTGTGCCACTTGCGCACCTGGCTTTGCCCCTGATGGGTTTTGGGGAGGTTACTTATGAGGGCAAGAGACAGGAATCAATATCTGTGCTAAAGGTTCTTGGGTGGAGGCCTTTGAAATTCGGATCTAAGGAGGCTTTGGCCTTATTGAATGGCACTCAGTTTATGAGTGCATATTCCAGCTGGTGCGTATCGCAGGCCAAGCGAATTGCGGATTGGGCAGACGTGATCTCTGCCATTTCACTGGAAGCGTTTGATGGACGTCCGGAGGCCTTCAGTTCCCTTATTCAGGAGGTTCGTCCGCATAAAGGACAATTGCTTGTTGCAAAAAATATACTGAGTCTATTGTCCGGCAGTGAATTAATAAAATCGAAGAAGGAGCATGTTCAGGATCCTTATTCATTCCGCTGTATTCCCCAGGTTCACGGTGCTTCCCGGGATGTGATTGAATACGCAGATCGGGTATGTACGACCGAAGTTAATTCTGTTACCGATAATCCAACTGTTTTTCCGGAACAGGATTGCATATTGTCCGGAGGAAATTTTCATGGGCAACCTTTAGCGTTGGCACTTGATTTTTTAGCGATCGGACTCGCTGAATTTGCGAGTATCTCCGAACGCCGGACGTATCAATTGATTTCCGGGCAACGTAATCTGCCTTCTTTTTTAGTTTCTAATCCGGGACTTAATTCGGGTTTTATGATACCTCAGTATGTAGCGGCTTCTATTGTGAGTCAGAATAAACAATTGTGTACGCCTGCCTCGGTGGATTCCATTGTTTCGAGTAATGGACAGGAAGATCATGTAAGTATGGGTGCCAATGCCGCTACAAAATGTTTCCGGGTTGTTGAAAATGTATACCAGGTACTGGCAATTGAATTGTTTACTGCGGTACAAGCCCTGGAATTCAGACGACCTAAAAAGTCGTCTGTTCAGCTTGAAAAGTTGGTCGGTAGCTATCGTAAACAGATAGCCTTTGTCAATAGCGATCAGCTGATGTACCCTGAAATGAATAAAAGCATTCGATTTATAAAAGAAAATTCACCTTCTATCAGACGCTGATGTGTAAAGTATTCCTTTGTTTCCTCCTTTTGTTTTTCGCAAAAACCGGTGTTGCCTGTGATTGCCCTCCTATCGTCAAGTTGTCTGCTGATGGGATAAAACAATACCATTTGATTTTCAGGGGTCGCGTGGATTCCACAGCTATTGTCAGAAGCCGGGCTGTTGCCTGGTTTACCATTGATGAATTGTATAAGGGAACGGCCACGAAAGTCTCTGCTATTTATTATGATGGTTCAGGCCCTTGCCAGATGCAAATAGACAAGGGGGATGAATGGATCGTTTATGCTATCTATACAAGCTATGGTAAACCGGAATTGAATTTTTGCAGCCGTAGCCGGAAACATTTTCCGGATGAAAAGGATGATTTTTATGTTGTTAATAATGGACTGAGTTATACGGATGAGCTGGCTTTTTTAAAGTCCAATTTGGGTTTACAGACTTTTGTGGGAACACCTTCACCGAGTGCTGAACAACAGCAGGCTCCCCGTGAACTGATTCATCCGGATCATGCACAACTGCTTTACTGGTTACTGGCTTCTCTACTCGGGTTCCTGGGTATTTGGTTTTTGCTGAGAAAATTTCTGCGGTAGATCATGCAATAACTTATTGTTTTAGAATTTTAAAACACTGATTTTAAATTATTTAAAAAATAATTTCGGTTTCGACGGAGATAAACTTGACTTTATATTTTATATGGTCTATGTTTGCCGCAAATAGCAGTTAATTATCGACCAATAAACACTTTTATATGATAAAATGCTTACTCCTTTTGGCATTTGCTTTCCCTTCTTTAGACTTATCATCTGGATGCAAAGATGTTTGATGGCTCAACGGTTACAAAAGAAGGAAATGTGACTTTGTTGCGCTGATGGCCCCCGGCCTACAAGAAATCGGGATCAGCATTTTTGATGGTATTTATTGAGATGGACATTTGCGCAAGCAGGCGCTGCCCGAACCCAAAGGGTGAGTTCGCCTGCGCTGCATAAATACCATTAAAAATCCCCGATTTATTGTAAGCCTTGATTTTTTTGCATCCTTTTTTGATCAAGCAAAAAAGGATGAAGGAAAAGGAAAAATGAGATAACATAAAATTAAATAACCCCGATAGTAGCCCGGAGGGTGTTACCGGGTAACATTTTTCAAGCGTGCGAAGCAAGCGCTGAAAAACAATAGCGGGCAAGGGTTCCAAAGCAGGCTTGGTACTTAAGAGCAAAAAAGGATGAACCTCCCCAAATAAAAGCCGTTAAAAAACGTTAACTTTATAGAAACAAAACCTTAGAAAGCATGACAACACTGACTTTAAGAAAAGAGCTGCATAAAGCAATCGACTCCATAGAAGACAGTAAGTTTTTAGAAGCTGTATACACTATTATTAATGAAAAGACACAAGAAGAAGAATATGGGCTTTCATCGGATCAATGGAAAGAAATTGACTACCGAGTAACGCTCCACAACGCAGGGAAAAGTAAAAGTTATACAGTTGAAGAGACGATGAAGCATGTTAAAAGTCGATTAAAAAAGTGAATTATAAAATAGAAGTTAAACAGCAAGCCCTTGAGGATCTTGTACAGGCGGCCGTTTGGTATGAGATGCAATCTACGGGCCTGGGAGAGCGGTTTGCAAATGAGTACAGAAGCACTACAGAGAGAATAAAACAAAATCCATTAAACTATCAGGTAAAAAGAAACAACCTAAGACAAACCCAGTTAAAAAAATTTCCCTACTTAATCATATACACTATTGAAGGCAATACAATTATCATCTATGGTGTGATACATGGTAAACGACATTCCCGTAAAAAGTATCAGCTAAAAAAAAGAAGATAGAATTATCCCATTGGCAGTAAAGATTAAAGTGCCAGGTCACGAAAGAAAAAACAGTCAATCCTTCCACTGTAATTTATTATTCTGGTCATAATAAAGCCGTCCATTGTCCAGTAACCACTGGATCACTTTCAATATTTTATTTTCGTTCGCACCGGTAACGGCTGCCACCAGATCCCGGAGGGATAAATGGTTTGAGAAAAGCAGGCTTTTTATTTCTCCGGAAACGTCCTCAAATTCCTGATTGTTTACTTCTTTTTTGTTGCGTTCCAGGCAGTAATCGCATATTCCACAGGGATCGCTGTTGGTTTCGGAGAAGTAAGACAGTAGCATCTGGCTCCGGCATTTGTCTGGGTTACTGGCATATTCTACGATCGCGTGCATACGTTTTAGTGCGATGGCTTCCCGTTCCTGTAAATGTTCTTTTGAAATGTTTAAAGCATTCGCATCCACCCGGGGCTGGGTAAAGGTAATTTGCGGCACTTCGGTTTGAGGAAGATAGGATAACAAACCGGCTTTGTGTAAATAAGTAAGTTGTTGGACCACCTGCTCATACTTCAACTGACTTTTGATAACAAGATCGTTTTCATTGAACTTAACGTAGTTGTCAAACAGCCCCGTATAGGAGCGAAGCAATAGTTTGATAAAACCATCGAATTCTTTATGGGCCACCTGGAATTTGTATAACTCATCTTTGTGTGCATTGAAATGAATCCGGGAGGGTTGGTAAAGAGATTCTGTTATTGTCAGGTAGCCTTCTTTTTTTAATAAGCCGAGTGTATTGTGAACGGTAAGCGCATTCAGGTTGTATCGGTTACATAAGTCGGCTATGTCGAAGCTGAATGTCTGATCTTGTCCACTTCCCACAGCTAACTGGTAATAATTGGCAATGGCCTGATAGATCTGCCGAATGCTTTCGATGGGAGGGAATGATGTCCGGATGTTCCGTTCCAGCTCGATCTTGTCGGCATTGTCATAGAGAAGTACGGAGAATGCTTTTTGTTCATCGCGTCCTGCACGTCCTGATTCCTGAAAATAGGCTTCTATGGAGTCCGGTAAATCCAGGTGGACTACCAATCGGACATCTGGTTTGTCAATACCCATTCCAAAGGCGTTGGTACATACAATGATCCGGTTGGTGCTGTTGAGCCAGTCACTTTGTTTTTTGCTGCGAACGGAATTTGCTAATCCGGCATGGTAATAATCGGCGACGATATTATTTTGGTTCAGTAAACGTGCTATTTCTTCTGTTTTTTTTCTGCTGCGAACGTAGATGATTCCACTGCCTTTGACATTGTTGCAAATTTTGACGATACGGTTTAATTTGTCTTCTTCATACAGCACGACATAAGCGAGGTTGTTCCGCGCAAAGCTTTTTTTAAGAACATTGTTTTTTTTAAATTCAAGTTTTGACTGGATGTCTGTTATGACATCTGAGGTTGCTGTGGCTGTGAGCGCCAATATGTTTATACCTGGTTTAATGCTTCTTAATTCGGCTATTTTGAGGTAGCTGGGTCTGAAATCGTAACCCCATTGTGATATGCAATGGGCTTCGTCAACAGCAATGAGGTTGACAGGCATTTTTCCGATCCGTGTTTTTACGATATCACTATTCAGGCGTTCGGGAGACAGGTATAAAAATTTAATACCTCCGTATACACAATTGTCCAGAGCTATGTCTACTTCCCGTTTGTTCATGGAAGATGTAACGGCGATTGCTTTTATTCCTTTTTTGTTAAGCGTTTCTACCTGGTCGTTCATCAATGCAATCAGAGGAGAAACAACGATGCAGATGCCTGGCTGGGCCATCGCAGGAACCTGAAAGCAGATGGATTTGCCTCCCCCGGTAGGCATTAAGGCGAGGGTGTCATTTCCGTGCATGACCGAATGGATAATATCCAGTTGCAAAGGCCGGAATTCGGAAAATCCCCAATACTGTTTAAGCAACTGATGCAATTGATCCATACAAAAGTGGTTAGCTATAGTCTTGCAGGACATTGTACAGGGTATCCCGTTCAATGGGCTGCCGGTTCACCTGTTTGATAAGTTCGACTAATTGTTGAGTGCTGAGTGCCGGATTTTGTTCTTCCGATCCGGCCATGGTGTAGATACGGGTGCTGTCGTCGATGGTTCCATCAATATCGTCCACCCCATAACTTAAACTTAACTGTGCCGTTGTACGGCCAATCATCGGCCAATAAGCTTTCAGATGGGAAATGTTGTCCAGGTAGATCCGTGCTATTGCATAATTGCGGAGATCTTCTACCACGCTTGATTCCTTTACATGGCTCATCTGGTTGCCCTTATTACGAAATTTAAGGGGAATGAAGGTATTAAAGCCTCCCGTCTTGTCCTGTAAATGGCGTAGACGGTCCATGTGGTCAATACGGTGTTCAAAATTTTCTATGTGTCCGTAAAGCATGGTTGCATTGGATGGAATTCCCAGACGGTGGGCCGTTTCATGGATCTCCAGCCATTGGCTACTGGTGCATTTGTCTTCACATATCTGTTTGCGGATTTCTTCGTCAAATATTTCGGCGCCTCCTCCAGGTAAGGAGTTTAATCCATATTCTTTAAAATAGTTTAAACCTTCTTCGTAACTCATTTTTGCTTTCCGGAACATGTATTCGAGCTCAACTGCTGTAAACGCTTTTACATGTAAGTCCGGGCGGTATTCTTTTATTTTCTTTATCAGGTCGGCAAAATAGCGGAGTCCCATCTTGGGGTGAACGCCTCCGACAATGTGGACCTCTGTTACTGCCTGCCCGTCGTATTTTTTAATAATGTTGAGTATTTCTTCTTCGTTCAGTTCCCAAGCTCCGTCTTTTTGTTTCAATAAGCGGGAGTAAGAGCAGAATTTGCAATCGAATACGCAGATATTTGTGGGTTCAATGTGAAAGTTGCGGTTGAAAAAAGTTTTGTTTCCATGCTTTTGCTCCCGGATGAAGTTCGCGAGGCTGCCAACAAATCCTAATTCTGCTGTAGTATACAATGATATACCTTCCTCAAAAGAGATGCGTTCCTGATTGAAAACTTTTTCCGCAATTTTTTTTAACTCCTTGGGCAGGGAGCTTTCTGCTGATAGCAGGTTTTGAATGTCTTCGCCGGGCATAGATCAGTACTTTTGGTATGGTAAAGTTACTTTGTAAAAAGTTAACTTTGTCAAGAAATGTTGAAAAGAATATTGCTGGTTGAAGATGAAGAGCATCTGCGCACAACGCTGAAGTTGAACCTTGAGCTGGAGGGTTATTATGTAAACGCTGTTGAAAATGGAAAAGTGGCCTTGCTGGAGTTTCGTGCGGCAAGGTACGACTTGCTGGTGCTGGACGTTATGCTGCCTGAATTGGACGGATATGCCCTTTGCGAAATGATCCGTCTGGAAAATGCGACGGTTCCCATTTTGTTTTTAACCGCCAAAGGGGGGAGCGATGACAGGATCCGGGGGCTGAAACTAGGTGCAGATGATTACCTGGCCAAACCGTTTAATCTGGAAGAGCTGTTACTGCGTATCAAAATCCTATTAAAACGTTCTGAAAAAACGGAACAGCTTGCAGATGTGGGAAACCTCTTTGTCTTTGGCACAAACAGTATTAATTTTCTGACTTTTGAAATTACCGGTGTCGAGCAGGTGGAGCGGCAATTAACCAAACGGGAAGTGATGCTGCTGAAACTGCTTATTGACCGTAAAGGACGGGTGGTTTCCCGGGAGCAAATACTGGAAACGGTCTGGGGGGTGGATGTGTATCCTTCTACCCGGACAATTGATAATTACATTCTGGCTTTTCGTAAATATTTTGAAGTAAATCCTAAGGAACCCCGCTATTTTCATTCTATACGTGGGGTTGGGTATAAGTTCACCGATTAAGCGCCTCTTTAAATCTTACTTGCTGCAGATGGTTTTGAAGTCACAATACACGCATGTTTTTTCATCATTGGTTTGCGTAAAAGGTGTGGCTGGATCATAGATGTCTTCCAGGATGTTTTTCATTATTGTCTCAAAGTTGTTCAGGACGACTGGCGTTAATGTGTCGCTCTCATTTATCTTTACGGTTTTTAATCCTGAACTGATTTGCCGGAGGCTGAAGATGCCCGATTGAAGGTTTCCTGTCGGCTTGTTGTTTTTAGTATAAAGCCATGCATACGTCAGCAACTGAAAGCTTTTGTTGAGTGTTTGTCCGTGTTTTAATAATTCAAATTCTTTAACGTTTAGTTCCTTTTCTTCCGTTTTTCCTGTTTTGTAGTCGATTATCCGGACAGTATTGTCTACGGTGTCGATCCGGTCTATTTTTCCTTTTATTTTTACGATTTCCGACCGAATGGTAATCGTGCTTACGAATTCTTGCTCCAGTTGCCGGATAACAATGGCTTTACCTTCAGCAAAAAGCAGTTTTCTGACTAGCATCTCTTTCTCATAGAAATTGTTCAGAAATTTATGAGCAACTTTAAGCGTTAATAAGTTCTTGCCATAATCCAGATCGTCCGGAGGGTAATAGGACTCAAAATGCTGTCTTAACTTTTCTCCTGCCTGTTTTTTCATGTTTTTTAGATCCGGTTCGGTTAAATCTTTGTCGACATAGGGTGTATACTGATCTTCCAGCGTTTTATGAATGACATTGCCGAGGGTGTCTGCTCCGATCGTTTCTTCTACTTCTTCCGTTTCTCTGAGGTTGCCGATCAGCTGAAAATAAAATTTAAGGGAACAGTTTCGGTAAATATTCAGCAGGGTGGGTGAATATCCGCTCCGGCCTTTTTGTTGAATGACCTCACTTATTTCATCTGTTTTTTTGATTATGATAGGGGAGGGGGCCTTCAGGGCTTCTATATTAACTTCCAGAAATTGTTCTTTGATGCGACTGATCTTATTCAATTGTGGAAATTCATATAAGAGTTGGGAGAGGAACCTGCTTTTTTCGCCCCCTCCGAGGCTATCGCTTTCTGTGTTGTAAAGGATCTCGATGTTTTTTGCACGTTGGAGCAAGCGATAAAAGTGATAGGCGAAAATGGAATCTTTTTCGGAATAGGTGGGCAGGCCGAATACCCGTTTTACATCGTACGGGATGAATGAATTTTGTGTTTTACCGGAGGGCAGAATCCCTTCATTAGCAGAGAGGAGTATAATGTTTTCAAAATCAAGTGTCCGTGTTTCTAACATTCCCATTACCTGTAAACCGGAAACCGGTTCTCCGTAAAAGGTAAGATT
>Ga0206820_1074_pt1 | contig 19706 bp, 18 predicted proteins | sample Alteio_BWOrgCont_84_FD_152857 | JGI IMG/M metagenome (GOLD analysis project Ga0206820, IMG submission 152857) | Enriched cells from forest soil in Barre Woods Harvard Forest LTER site, Petersham, Massachusetts, United States -... | ecosystem: Environmental > Terrestrial > Soil > Temperate forest >...
CCGCATGCAGAGCTAGACTCCGAACATATAGAAATATTAACATGGTCTGGGGAGTGAGTAACAGATTGTCAAACTATTATGCCTACAAGAAAATCATCTTTCTCTATACAGGTATAGGTATCTGTTATTTTACAGTAAGATAAAGTAGAAATAATTTCATAAACCGAGGACTCTTTTGTTAGAGCAGGTATATTCATATCTCTTAACTTTTCAAAGATTTTCTGGGAAAAGGCTCTATCGGGAAAAACAGCTTAAAGACTGTTTCGTAAACCCAGTTGGGAATGACTGCTCCAAATGATTGTTCCAATTGCAGATTTAAAATTATGAGTTTTATTTTTTACAATACTCCATGCAAGCTCTTCTAACAAACTAGGAATTATGTATGCAATTCTATGCACGAATACATTGCAAGATAAATCTCGACTTTCTTTAAAAGGGTTCTCTACTATTGCTATTCTATAAGCCTCTATAATCGGAGCATCCCATTCTTTCTCGATATAAGACTTAATACTAAGTTCTTCAGTCCTGAATATAGAAGAATCATTCTCTATAAGCATTCTTACTGAAAGCCCCTTAGGCATTGTTAAAAGTGTTATTTCTTCTTTGTCGTTTAGTGATTGAAAAAGATGCTGTAGAATTTGAGTCATCTGACGGTTATCACTTTGTGCCTCTATTTTTAATTGAGATAAATTTTTATAGGATTTCCAGCTTTTCTCATCAAAGACGCGCAAATATGGGAAAAATTTTTTAAAGTCTCCCATAGAGTCTGAGGATAGATCATACCACCTCCTACAAACACAAGAGGTTCGGCCTAAACCTACAAGAGACAAAGATCCAAAAATATGTAGCAATACCTCCTCTGGCAGGTCTTCCATACATGCACTTTGTCCTACTACAAATTTTGTAGGATCAGTGGAAGAAACATTACTTAGCAACGATGTCATTTATAACCCATAAAAATTGTTAAAAAGCAGAGTGATGGAAATATTATAATTTCACATTATATTCCTACATTTATTTACAGGAATTGGAAGGAGGCTTAGGGATTTACGATAATCGGTAGACAGCCATGATGCCAAGTGAAGGATTAGAAGGTATAGAGTCTGGACATGTGGAAATATTAATATGTTCCGAGCGGTGAGTAATAGATTTTCCAGCTATTATGCTTAAAGAAGAATCATTTTGCCCTAGGCAATAAGTGTAAGTATCTATTACTTTGGAATAAGGTAATGGGGAAATAACTTTATAAACTCCAGGTGCTTCTGGGACAACCAAGTTCACGCCATGATTCCTTAGCTGAAGAAGTTCGTTTTCATCAAAATTTTCGAATAAAAAGAAAGTAAAACTTTTTAGCTTATTAAAGGCTATTTCGTAATCTTGCTCGGAAATGATTTCCCCAGATGATTTCTCAATTATAGGTTCAAAAAAATGTGTGCCATTTATATAATTTATGACAGTCCAGGTCATTATTTCCAATAACTGAGGAATTTCACACCCAATTTTACGTACAAATTTGTCTTGCTCCTTATAAGATAAACCTCGACTTTCTTGAAAAAGCTTATTTATTATCGCTATTCTATAAGTTGTCGAAATTGGAGTATCCCATAGTGTTTTTTTAATAAAGTTAAGATCAGGGTCAACTCTGAACATATAAGGATATTTTTCTGTAAGCATTCTTATTGAAAGCCCCTTAGGCATTGTCAAAAGTGTCACTCCTTTCTTGTTGTCTATCTCTATTGATGTAAAAAGTTTTTTCAGACTCCGAACAATAGCCCGATTATTGCTTTGCATAGTAGGATCTACCCTTAACTGAGATAAACTATCACAAGCTCTCCAACTTTTCTCATCAAAGATATGTAAATGATGTTGTGGAAAAAATCTCTCTACACTTTCCCATAAAAATGAATCTGAAGTTAACTGATTCCATTTCTTACAAACACAAGACACCAAACTTAGATCTTCAAAAGATAGATACTCAAAAATATGCAGTAGCAGCTCATTTGGAAAGTCTTTTATATACATTTTTTGACTTTCTATAAATTGTGAAGGATCGGTGGAGATAATACTACTTATAGACAATGTCATTTATAATCCATAAAAATTAGTAACAAAAACTTAAAAAGCATAGACAAATTCAATCTCATATTGCTTATATCGAATGCGAGGCCCTATTGATTTATGTAACGTTACTGATTGCCTCCAACTTTGGATCATAGTAAGGTTATTTGTAATCATATAGAGAAAATCAACAGAAAGGCCTTTATAGTTAGTGCCTCCTACTGCTTCTCTCCTTGTGTTTATCTCCTCATCGGATCCCCGAGTAAAAAACCCTATTTTTGCTGCATTGCCTCTACCGATTCCAGATGCATCAAAAGAGGGAATAGATTGCGCTGCAACTAATTGATAATTGACATCTAAAGACCAATCTCCCGGTTTACGCACCTCTCCTACAGAAAAACCAAAATAAGCTGCCCATGCAGCCTCCATTCCTCCAGTAAGACGAACTTTTTTTACAACAACTCCATGAGGATCTTTAATGGTAATCGGTTTACTTGTCGCTCTATGATTAAGTAATCCGGCTGCATAACAAGTAACCATTTTATTTAATCTACATGGAAGGAATTTATATCCTAAAATGACTTGAGATACTAAAAAGCGAAAGATTCGATTCTTTAATGAAGAAGAAAAATGCTTAGTATCCCAATCAATAAGGGAGTATTTTGTATATAATCCTGTATTAAAAAGGTTTAAAATACCAAATTCCCCTACAAATCCATATTGACTTCTCCTTTCATTAATAAGGAAAGGCCCACAATGGAGGTAAAAATCTCCAAAAAAATCGAAAGCCTGGTCATACTTTACATGCACCCCATCCATAAAAGATCCAAACTCAATCTTAGAGTCAAATACATCTCCAAGCCGCCTTCTTCCAACTTCTATATCAGCAGTATACGTATCGCCATTAATAACTCTAGCTCCAAAATAGGCTTTTTCTAAGATTACCTTGTCAAAGGTTCCAAAAAAAATACCGGCATTATTATCAAACTCTAGTTTTATAGCAGCCCAAGTAAGGTCAGATCGATAATCCAACATTACATTTACTTCTACATCGTAACCAAGGATAGGCATTCCCTTAACTTCTCCGCCACGACCTCTCTGCCTTCTGCCATTTTTATTTTCATTAGTACACTGCAGCTCTGCTCGTACTTCGCCACTAAGGGAGAGGCTTCCCCCTCTTTCCTTAATTGTCACCTGTCTTTTTGTATTTAACCAATCTTTCAAAGCTTCAGAATCGCGCTGATCCACTACTTCTTCCTCTATTGTTGGAACTAGTATCTCTTCCGTAGAATCGTCTGCAGAAGGAAGATAAATCTCCTCTGCAATAAGAGAAGTAAAGAACAGAAGAAAAGGCAGTAGAATAGCATGGCGCAAAAGAAGCATATAATAAGATCTCCAGTAAAAAACGATAAGTAAGGTTAGAAAAGGATTAAATTAATTGCAAGTAGCGAATAAAGATATCATAGAATAAGTTTTTAAATTTTATTTTACTTTATTTTTTATAAAATACTCTCTGTTAAGAACGACTTGTTAGATGGATTTTCTTTGTAAAATTCTATAATCAAGAGAAAACTTTCCTTAAGAATACTCCTGTGGTTTAGTAAAAACTCCCCATGTATTTTTCTCTTTTTGATTCCAATAATTATCCCAAGCATACATAGGAAATCCCTCTATCTCACAAAAATCTACAGACCAAAGCTCTAATTTTAAAGTCCCTGGGTTTATGACAAAAGCTAATAAAAAAAGCATCCAATTACTATCAGCAAATGAAATAACTCGAGGTGGAAATACTGCTATTTTTTGTAAAGCTTCTCTAAGTTTGTGATCTATGTTTATCGAAGAAGAAGAATAGGAAGAGGCGGCAAATAAAGCAGCTTTTACAAGAGAATAAAAATAATAAAAAGGATAATAAGCAAATGAATAAGATGAGGAAAATTCCTGCAAAAACTGCCTCGCCTCTGTTAGAAAAGAGGGATCTATCTCTCTAATCACTTGCGAAGCAAGTGAAATCATCTCTGATTGGTCTACAAGGGGGAGTGATTTGCGTAAAAAACTATCAAAATTAGCTATTCTCTTTCTAGAAAAAAAGGAACTATAACGCTGCAGAATCCATTCTCTCCAATTAGAAGGAGAAAGAGGAGACGGGCTTATCGGAAGTATAGGAAGTTTTTCTCCCTTAGCAAAAAAATGCCAAATAGTTTCCTGCGCTCGTATATTTAAGAGCATGCTTTGATACAACTGTCTAGCTGGCTCCACGAAAAAATCACGAATCCATGTATAAGTAAACCCTCGATCCTCCCAGCCTTTCCGAAAAAAATCTAAGCCTGGTTGCAATAAAAAAGCATGAGTAGGAGAATACATTAGCAGAGAAGACTTTGGATTTTTACTAAGAATACCCTCTAAAGAAAGCCCTTTTAGAAGATCAATAAGAAAAATACACAACTCTTCAGGAGTATGAATATTTTTCTCTTCTTTCTGCAAATCTTGACTCTGTTTATAGTAACATGCAAGAAGAGCATGAATAGTTCCACCAGCTATATAACTCCATGGCGTTCTCATTTTTTTCTTTTCTCCATGAGGTTCTATATCTTGTACTCTTATTAAAGAAAAATGAAAAAAACTCTCCGAACGAATGTGATGCAGGATCTGCGTAGTCAAGCTTTCCATCTCTTTTTTCCCCTTAGGAAAAGGAGATGTAGAGATTACATCAGGCTCTATTGCAAGAAAAAATTTTGTCAAAGCCTCAATAAACTCCTCTTTAGTATAAATTAACGTCCAAAGAGAAGGGTTGCTTCTACCATATTTATATACTAATCGAAATCCTGCTGGGCTATCCACAAAAAGATCCTCTTCTTCCGCAAGAAGATCTGGATCGTAAATTTCTTGAAAATATTCCGGAAATTTTTTTACATACGCTTCCAAAAAAAAGGAGTATAGAGAAGCGTACATAGTAGCTGATTCTTTTTTTTCCTCTTGTAATAGAGAAAGAAAATGAATGTGACGATCCTGTGTGCTCAACTCTGTCTTAGCTCTGTGAAGCGCCTCATAAGAATAAGCTTGCACCAGTAATTTTTCTGCTGCGTTCACATGATCTATAGCTCGTTGTCTCTCTTCTTCTAAAAGATCATACTCTTTGGTAAGGCTTTGTAATTTTTCTTGGCATATTGTATAAATAATTTGTCCGATTCCCTCTTGTTTTTCATATTCCAAGCCAAGACTTGTAAATAAATTCCATTTGTAGAAATCTATTTTATAATCTGCGAAAGAGGCTAACGTATATTCCCAGCTTCGCAGGAGGGAACACTGTGTAAGGCTTATAAAGGTTTGTTTCGCAACTTGATAGATAGTTGTCAGGCCGTTCCCATGCACCTCCCCTTTGTGTTTTTTTTTCCAATGATCAATCAGAATTTCTCGCAAAAGCTCCTGGATATTTAAAAAAGAAAATTTTGCACGTAGAAAATCTAATATTTTTTTCAACTGACGAGCTCGATTCCAATACAAATCTTCTTTACGTAGCACACCTACTTTAGTAAGAGCTTGTATGAGTCCTGGAGAAAATTCCAAAAAAGAATGATTTCGCAAATCAATCATTTGATGTAGTTCTGCTTCTCCACAGGAGGGGCTCATAGGGACAACATATTCTTTTCCCTCTATTACTTTCCTCATACAGGCTTGATGCAAAAGAGTTTCTAAATCATGTAAAAGGCCTCCTATATCCTGCTTTTGTATACGAATAGCAGGAGCAGTTGCAAAACAACTCCCTATTTTTTGCCTCAAAGGGCAAAGCAGTGCTATTACGCAACTCATTCGAATGTCTTTAGAGGAGAGGTTACTTACCTCTTCTCCTAAAGATTCCTCTACTCGTTGCTTCACAAGAGTATTGAGTGCAAGGGAAGAAAGCTGATTGATTGTATCGATATATTTTTGATTTTTTATCAGCTCTTTCAAAACATAGGAGATATGGCCTATTATAAAAGTTAAAGATGCGTCAAAAAAGGGGTAGGGAGAAAATTCCATAAGCTCTAACAGGGTTTTTATATTCTTCTGTAGTAAATATTCATTCTCTTGAAAAAGCCACTTAGTTATTTCTCGAGCTATATGTAAAAAAACATAAGAAGTCCCATCTTGCAAAGCAGTCAATTCAAAAAAGTAATAGTAAGTATATAAATGCTGCAATCCAATGATTTTCCAAAAGGGATGATCTCTCTTTTTCTTACTAATACGCATGGATATTTTTGGAAAAAATAGAGGATATGCAAAATCTGTAGGAATTGGGAAAGGCATCTATGTAACCATTTTTTCCAAGAATAGAGATTGCAGAAAAGGGATGCAAGAGGCAAATCTATAATCTACTACGAAATCACCTTGGAGATAAAGGGCAAGGGATTCTCTTTGTATTTTGTTGTCTTCTGCGCTACAATTATGTCGATATTGTCTACTATTGGAAAAATGTTATGAAAGTCTCCTATAAAGAAGAGGTAGTTGAGATTAAAGATGGATCCTCTCTTAAAGATCTGGCTATACAATGGAATCTATGCGAACCCAATCAAGCCCTTATAGCTAGTATAAATGGAAAACTCTGCGATCTTTCAGAGCCTATTGCTGAGGGAGATAAAATAGGCTTTTGGGATTTTGACTCTCCTATTGGAAAAGAGGTTTTTTGGCACACCTCTGCTCATGTTCTTGCCCAAGCTGTTCTGAGAATTTGGCCTAATGCTAAACCTACTATTGGTCCCGCGATCAAAAATGGCTTCTACTATGACTTTGCCAATTTGGAAATCTCAGAAGAAGATTTTCCAAAAATTGAAAAGGAGATGAAATCTATTATAGAAGAAAATTTCGAGTTAAAACGATACGTATTGAAAAACAAAGAAGAGGCGTTAGAATCCTTTAAAGATAATTGTTATAAATGCGAAATCATTCAAAATTTTGCACCGCAAGCCGCAATTACAGCTTATCAGCAAGGGGAATTTTTTGATCTCTGCAGGGGGCCTCACCTCATTTCTGTGGGAAAGATCAAAGCTATTAAACTATTAAAGACTTCAGGCGCTTACTGGAGGGGAGATCAAACAAAGGAGATGCTCACTCGCATCTACGGAATCTCATTCCCTTCGAAAATGGCATTAAAAGAATATCTACAAAAATTAGAAGAGGCAAAAAAAAGAGATCATCGCCTTATTGGAGCTAAGCTCGATCTTTTTTCCTTTCACGAAGAAAGCCCAGCTATGCCCTTTATTCATCCTAAAGGATTAATTGTATGGAATCGTTTACTAGCCTTTCTTCGCACTCTTCATGAAAAATATGGTTATGTAGAAATTACAACTCCACAAATCTTAAGTAAAGAACTTTGGCAGCTTTCGGGTCACTGGGATTACTACCAAGAACATATGTATATTACAGAAGTAGAAGGCAGGGAATTTGCTATTAAACCTATGAACTGTCCTGGGTGCATGTTGTACTATCGACAAAAAACACATAGTTATCGAGAACTTCCTTTGCGTATAGCAGAAATCGGTCATGTCCATCGTTTTGAACCCTCAGGAGCTGTTAGCGGTCTATTTCGCGTGCGAAGTTTTCATCAAGATGATGCCCATGTATTCATGAAACCTTCTGATATTAAGCAAGAAATCTTTACCATTTTACAATTAGCCGATGAGCTATACTCCACTTTTGATTTAAAAAATGATTTTGAATTGTCTACAAGACCAGAAAAATCAATGGGAAGCGATGAAGATTGGAATCTCACTACCTCTAGTTTACAAGAAGCATTAGAAAAATGGGGAAGACCCTTTCGTATCAATGAAGGAGATGGTGCATTCTATGGACCTAAAATTGATTTTCATGTCAGTGATGCTTTAGGGAGATTTTGGCAATGTGGCACTATTCAATTAGACATGTCTCTTCCCGAAAAATTTCATCTTTCTTACCATGACACAGATGGTTTAGAAAAAAGACCTATTATGATTCATCGAGCTATTTGTGGTTCTATTGAAAGATTCTTGGGAATTCTCATTGAGCATTTTGCTGGGAAATTTCCACTGTGGCTCAGTCCATCACAAGTACGCATTCTTCCTATAGCAGATCGTCATTTTCCCTATAGTAAAAAAGTACAAAAAGCTATCGAACAGTATCATTTTAGCGTGGATATTGACGATTCTCATGAATCGATGAATAAAAAAGTTCGTAATGCACAATTACAACAGATTAATTATATATTGATAGTGGGAGATAAAGAAATCCAAGAGACAACAATCTCCCTGCGCAGTCGAGATAATGTTGTACATGGAGAAATGAAAATCGACTCTTTTTTAGAAAAAATACAAAGAGAAAGAGACTCTAAATCACTAACTTCTTTTTTTACTTAAGGAAAAAATGGCTATTATCACAGTGGGCAGTTTCAAAGGAGGGACAGCAAAAACTTCCACCATGCTTCACGTCGGAGCTGCTTTAGCAAAGTTTCACCATCAAAAAGTGCTCTTAGTAGATTTTGATTCACAAGCTAATCTTACCACAGGCTTGGGTTATGACCCTGATCATTATGATAGTTTAGCCTCTGTATTGCAAGGCGAGAGACTAATTGATGAGGTCATTTTACACACCTCTTTTGACAATCTTGATCTCATTCCTGCTGATAGCTATTTAGAAAGAGTAGAAGTAACGGGCAACCTTGCTTCTAATCGTTATTCGCATGAACGCCTGAAAGAGTTTTTGGAAAGGCTGAATTATGACTTTATTTTAATTGATACCCCCCCCTCTCTTTGCTGGTTGACGGAATCGGCTCTAATAGCTTCCAATTATTGCCTTATTTGTGCAACCCCAGAGTTTTATAGTATTAAAGGGTTAAGTCGCTTATCAGGATTCTTATCACAAATCTCTAAGCGCCATCCATTCGAAATAGTTGGAGTAGTACTCTCCTTTTGGAATCCAAGAGGAAGAAGCAATGATGCTTTTCTAGAATCCATTGAAAGTTCTTTTCCTGGAAAAGCTTTGCAAACAAAAATCAGACGCGATATAACCGTCTCTGTAGCTTCTATTCAAGGAAAGTCTGTTTTTGAAATTTCCCTGAATAGCCGAGCCTCTGAAGATTATAAAAATGTAACGGAAGAAATTTTTCAAAAATGTAAAGCAGCTTTACATCTAAATCTATGAATGATGTAAATCAATTATTAAAAACTAGACTTAACTCAAAGAAAAAAGAGCACAAAGCAGGAGAGCTTGCTAAACAGTCTGCTTCAGGCTATTTATCAAGCTTTTCAGGAGTATTTAAAACTACCCCTCTTACGCAAGAAGAGAGGCTTCATTTAGAAGCTATTCTTAAGCAATATCAAAAAAAAGAGACCGATCTAGCCCTGGATTTAGAGAAGCTTTTTTTGCTTACTTCTGAGTTAAAAGCGATTAACAATCAAGCTATTATTCTACATGGAGAAAGAATCAAAAAAGCACAAGACCTACTAAAAGAGTATAAAGAGGGAGCTTTTTCTTCTTGGCTCATTGCTATCTATGGCAACAGACAGACTCCTTATAACTTCTTACAATATTATGAATTTTACAGTTCTTTACCCAAAGATTTACAAGAAAAAATATTTTCCATGCCAAGGCAAGCGATCTATACTCTCGCTAGCCGAAAAGGTAATATAAAAGATAAAGAAAAAATCATACAAAAATATAATGGAGAATCAAAAAATATACTTTTAGATTGCATAAGAAAAACCTTTCCACTGCAACTTTCTGACAAGCGATACAAAGATTTATCTACAACAGCTATTTCTTCCCTCACAACATTGACCACCCGATTACAAAATGGATTGTTTTCTCCATCTAAAAAACAAAAGACAGCTATTCTGCAACTTTTGCATCAATTGTTACAACTTACTAAACAAGATAAGACTCATAATAACATTGCATCTTAGTCGATGCTCTTGCTGTATTTACAGCATACATTTACCAACAGACACCTCGTATGAAATAGGAGAATAAATTAAGGTTATCACAAAAGTTGACCAAAATCGATCGCCTTATCAAAGTAAGCCTCATCCAATACACTCTCTTCCACCCCATTTACATGTATCAATACTGGTCTAACTGAAAAACGCTTTGGTAATTTTAAACATTTTATTTTTTTCTCCATCTCCTCAATGATTTTTTTACCAATTGGATTCTTTGAAAATTTAATTTCACATAAATATAAGTTGTGAAAACGCGTTTGAATCATGTAATCGATTTGACATCCAGGTTGCCTGATTGTTGCACTTTGGAAAAATGGCCCATCCATCACGACTTCTTCTTCTGAGATATGCAACATTTTCCACAGAGCTTTAAAGTTATGAACGACAAGATTTTCAAATTGCAAACCCATGATACCTTCCCAGCCAGGAAGATTATTCAACATGGAAGCTGATACACTTCCTTTTTCAATTTTAACACGAGTTGGTGCAATATACTTCAAATAAAAACGCAAATAATTATCACTCAAACGATAACGACTGAGTTTTCTTTGCTTTCCAGTTTTTAGATCCCAGATGAAATCTCTTTTTATAAAACCTGACTTTACTAATTCATCCAAATATTGACTGTATAATCCTCCTTGACTTTTCCCAAGTTCTTTGCAAATTTGAATGGGTTCTTTTGGGCCACTCGCAAGACAGGTCACAATTTGCTTATGAATGCCCTTACTATGTGAAAAGAGATCTGAAAATATCTCATCAAATTCTCTGACAAGTAAGCCACCTTTAGTAAAACAAAGATCTCGAATATTTTGTTCTGCTGGTAAGTTTGGTCTAATTTGCTCTAAATAAAGTGGTACTCCCCCGGTTATGGATAAAAGTTTGAATTTTTCATAGGAGGCAATACGTGTTTCTTTTGGATGCCAGAAGGCGTTGCATGCGTGTAGAGGGAGTTCCTCAAGAACAAGATCAATGGTGATTCTTCCAAGAAATCCAGTGCTGCTGAGAATATTTTTTTCGATCCATGAAGAAATTGAGCCACAAAGCGCGATAATTACATGTGGATTTTTACTAAAATACATATCCCAAGCAGTTTTCAGCTGACCTAAAAAAAAAGGATCTTTTCCCCCCATCCATGAAATTTCATCAAGTACAATAAGAATGCGCCCTTCTTGCGTATGTTTAGAGAGGTACCAAAAAAGATTGCCCCAATTATCCGACTTAACACCAGGAATCCCTGCTCTTTGGAGCTGCTGAACAAAGATATCACGTTGAGATTGAGCTGTTGTCCTGCGCTCTGGAGGGTCTCCAGAAAAGAAAAAACTTTTCATTTCTTTCCCAAATTCAGCTAAAAGCCTACTTTTACCAATACGCCTCCTACCTCGTACTACAATAAGACTGCCGCTATTTTTACTTAAAAGTCCCTTTAGCCTGTTGATTTCAGTTTTACGACCAATAAATGGAGCGGACTTCATTCTACTCTCTTGTATTTTTGAACATAGGATATCCTTGTTCCATATATAATTTCCATCTGTAAAAAAGCAAAAGTCAATTTACAGATAAATTTTTAAACTTGAAAAACATCTGTAAATTGACTTTTGCTTTTTTACAGATGGAAATTTTTAAATTAATTTAGACTTATAAATTCTCCAACAGCCGATTTTTGAGTTCCATTACATATAATTTATAAAGGAAATTGCTATGGTAAATAGTTTACAAATAAAGAGATAGATTAGCCTTTCTTTTAACTTAATAAAAAAACCCAAGTGACTTTATTGGGTTTTTTTATTAAGTTAAAAGAAAGGCTAGATTTTCTATGAAACCTAAAACCTGTTTAATACTTCTTACTCCTTTACTTACTAAACCTTCTTTTACCTCAAAGGAAGCTAGGATGATCGGAATCTCAGCCGCAACTCTAAGCTACTATGTGAAAACTGGAAAACTACAAAGGGTTCGCCGCGGAGTCTATCGAGCAATTGACTATCAAAATTCACAATCTTTTCGTTGGAAAGATCTTATAGAAGCTGTCTATTCTATTAGTGGCGGAGTAGTATGTTTGGTTTCTGCCTTAGCTGTATATGATTTAACGGAAGAGATCCCTCGTCAACATTGGATTGGTATTCGGCATGGAACATCTGCTCGCAGTAGTCGTCAAATTAAAATTATACGTTTTCGTGACATTGATTCGGGTAAAATTGAAATTACACTCGAAGGTATTCCTATTCCAATTTTTGACAGAGAACGCACAATTGTCGACGCTTTTCGCCTATTAAGCCGCGAAATTGCTATTAAGGCTTTAAAATCAGCTGTAGCAAAAGGAGGAAAATATCGTCTCAATTTTACAAAGATTAAAGCATACGCTAAAAAATTTCAAGTCGATATTGCGCCTTATTTAATGAGCATAACCACGTGATAAAAGAACAAGCGCTCAAAGACAAACTTCAAATAATTGCTAAAGAAAAAGGCATTCCTTTCAACGCTTGCTGGAAGCAACTCCTCAGAGCGATTTCTAGTACGATTGGCCCATTCTCCTTACGTCAACAAGTTTATCTTCAAAGGAGGGTTTTTGCTCTCTTACATGATGAAAATAGGACGAGAAACAGTAGATCTCGATTTTCTTCTAACTTATATGAACGCAGAGGCAAAAACCCTGCAAGAGATCTTTACAGAAATCGTGTCGATAATTTTAGATGATGGGTTCACTTTTTCTTTTGAGAATATACACCTGCTTTCACAGCCTCATATGGAATATCCTGGATATCGCATAATTTTCAAAACCTCCTTCGCAAAAATAAAAGATAAAATCCATGTCGATATTGGAATCGGAGATAAAGTAGAACCACTATATCGTGAAATTAAGCTCTTCCAATATCAAGAAAAGTCATTTTTTGAAGAAAGCATCTCTCTATTAGTTTACCCCATCGAAACAATTTTTGCAGAAAAACTAGAAACCATCCTTTCCAAAGGATCGCAAAATAGCAGAATGAAGGATTTTCATGACTTACTCTTGCTATTACGTGACACAAGCCTAATCAATTCTAAAAAACTGCAAGAGAGTGTAGAAAAGACCTGCGCCAATAGAGGAACAATTTTGCAGTCGATACAATTCGATAAATCAAGTTATGTAATTCTTCAACAACTCTGGAGAGCCCATTTACGTGGTCTCGGAGGTATAACTAAAGAACTTGCTCTCCCCGAAAGCATTACAATTGTGGTAGATATAATCAACTCTGGCTTAAAACAATTTTCGATATTCGATTAATCCAAATTATCTCATTTTAATAAAATATAAGATGCAAAACATTCTATCTATTGTTCACACAAAAAAATACATAGTGTATATCTTTACAATAAAAATCTTTGTAAGGTATGAAGAAAATCATAATACAATTGCAAAATAATTATGTTTCCATTAGTTGTTTCTTACTTTACAAAAGATAGCTTATACGAAAAAGAAGCGGAAAACTTAATTCTATCCTGTAATAAATTTAACTTAGATTATCACATAGAAGCAGCCCCTTCTTTTGGATCCTGGGAAAAGAATTGTTGTTTTAAACCTTTTTTTCTTTTAGAAAAACTATATCAATTACAAAAACCATTGCTTTGGATAGATGTAGATGCTGTTTTTGTGCAAAAACCAAAAGAAGAACAATGGGAAAAAAGCTGCGACATAGCTGTTCGATTCTTTGAAAGCAACCGAATTGCGGACAAAACATTTTCTGGAACTGTTTTTATTAACTATACTCCTAAATCTATCCAACTACTACATATGTGGTCAGATGAATGTGAAAAACAATTCCTCAATAGAACCATGGAATCTATTTGGGATCAAGCCTGTCTCTCTCATGTTATCCATAAGCAAAATCATGGAGCAAAGATCATGCCATTACCCTTAGGGTATTCTTATATTTTTGATGAAATACAAAAAATAGATTGCAAAGAGCTATTCATAGTGCACTACCAAGCCTCTAGATTGTATAGAAAAGTGATAGACCAAGAGCTCGAAAATTTTTCTTTTTTAGATTCTTTGAGTCCTAAAGAACTTCGCAATATACGAACGGGAAATACTAATCTTAGTTCATCATAGGCATAATTTTTTTATCTAACCGCTCTTGCAATATAGTATTCTGTATCATACACACTGCTTGCGAGATTTTTTGCCTTGCCTCTTCACTTGCTATAGTTAAAGGAAGGCGTAAAAAGGGTTCGCACAGTCCCAAAAGATGCATCGCCCATTTGACTCCAATCGGGTTTGATTCTAAAAAAATAGCCTCTAATAAGGAAAGCAGCGATAAAAATCGATCTTTTGCAGCAAGGTTTTCTCTCTGCAAAAGCAGATGAATGACCTCAGACCATTTTCGAGGAAGTAGGTTGGCTATAACAGAAATAGAGCCCACTGCGCCCATTTCAAAAGAAGAGAGCAATAAATCATCATCTCCACAAATAATAGGTTTACTAATTTCAGAGAATAGCTCTTGCATGAAAGAAATCTTTCTGGAAGATTCTTTTATAGCAATAATTTGTGGAATGGAAGCAATTTTTTTCCAGCCTGTGCAAGAGATAAAAAGACCCGTTCTCCCAGGATGATGGTAAGCGATGATGGGAAGACCTATCTGTGCAATTTCTTGGAAGTGATAGAAGCAACCCTCTTCCGTAGGACGATTATAATAAGGAACTATTACAAGAGCTGCTGCTGCTCCCATAGACTTTACAACTCTTGTAAAATCTATGGACTCCGCTGTATTATTTGTTCCAGTTCCTACTATAACTGGAAGTCTTCCTTGCGACTCTTCTAAGACTATTTCTACTATTTTTTTTTGTTCTTCTTGAGAAAGAGTTGATTTTTCTCCAGTAGATCCAAGACAAACAAGTCCATTTGTCCCCTCTTGCATGTGTTTTTGCACCAGTTTTCTCAAAGAGAGAAAATCAATTGCTCCTGCTTCGGTAAATGGAGTAATAAGAGCTACAAAAGAACCTTTGATATTCATATCCGTTTCTCCTAAGTTGCATAAAGAGTGACAAAAAGATCTAATAACAATTGATCGGAATGACATTCCGAAAAAAGATGAGAAGATCAATCAGATATATTAGCTTATTTTGGATTGTTGAACAACTCCCCAAAATCAACTATTTTATCGAAATATCTCTCATCCAAAACGCTTTCCCTTACTCCATTCACGTGAATAAGCACAGGTCTGATGGAGCAATTTCTGGGAATTTTCAAACTTGTTCTTTTTTTCTCCATTTCCTCGATGATTTTATTGCCAATGGGATTCTTAGAAAATTTAATTTCACATACATACAGATTATGAAACCGAGTTTGAATCATATAATCAATTTGACATCCAGCTTGCTTAGTCGTAGGACTTTGAAAAAACGGGCCCTCCATCACTATTTCCTCTGGAGAAATCCTTAATATTTTCCAAAGAGTTTTTCGGTTATGGACAACAAGGTTCTCAAATTGCAATCCCATGATACCTTCCCATCCAGGAAGTTGGGTTATCAAAGTAGAAAAGTGTTCTTTTTCAATGTTAGAAAGATTCGGAACTATATATTTCAAATAAAAACGCAAATAATTATCACTTAAACGATAGCGGCTCAGTTTTCCTTCTTTTCCATTTTTTAGATCCCATGTAAAATCCCTTTTTATGAAACCCGCCTTCACTAATTCATCTAAATGTTTGCTGAATATCCCCCTAAGCTTTTTCCTAATTCCTTGCAAATTTGCACAAGTTCTTTTGACCCATTTGCAAGACAAAGAACAATTTCTTTATGCCTTGCTTTACTGCGAGAAAAAAGATCAGAGAATATATCATCAAACTCTCGCACAAGCAAGCCTCCTTTAGTAAAACAGAGATCTTGAATATTTTTCTCCGCAGAAAGATTTGGTTGGATTTGTTCTAAATAGAGAGGAACACCTCCTGTTACAGATAAAAATTTGAACTTTTTATAAAGAGTGATGCGTTTTTCTTTTGGATGCCAGAAAGCATTACAGACCTTTAATGGAAGCTCTTCAAGCACAAGATCAAAGGTAATTCTTCCCAAAAATCCTGCGTTACTTAAGATATTCTTTTCAATCCACAAAGATACCGAGCCACAAAGTGCAATAATTAAATTGGGATTTTTACTAAAATACATATCCTAAGCTGTTTTCAAGTGACCTAAGAAATGAGGATCTTCCTCCCCCCATTCATGAGATTTCATCGAATACGATCAGGATTCGTCCTTTTTTTGTTTCCTTGGAGAGATACCAGAAGAGATTGCTCCAATCATCTGACTTAATACCAACAATACCTGCTTTTTCAAGCTGACCTGCAAAGTGAATACGCTGAATTTGCGCTGTCGTCTTGCGAATGGGAGGATTTCCAGAAAAGAAGTAGCTTTTCATTCTTTTTCCAAATTCTGCAAGGAGTCTACTTTTCCCAATACACCTTCTACCCCGAACCACAATAAGACTTGCATTTCTCTTATCTAAAAGCCCTTGAAGTCTAGTCATTTCAGCTTCACTTCCTATAAACTGAGATGATTTCATTTTTAATTCCCTATTCTAAGTATGATAACATAAAGAAGAAATCAAGCAGCAAATAAATAAATTTCCTATTTGCTGCTTGATTTTACATATAAAAAATGTAGCAGCAAACCTTAATATTACCTGTTTACTGCTTGATTTTTAGAATAAAAAAACATCAACAAAAAGAAAGAAAGTTGTTTTGTTGATCAGAAAAGCTTATTCTTGATGAGATAATTGATGTTGCTCACAAATTAAAGATAGCCAGTAGAGGCCTTTCGATAGGGAAAATTATTGCAATGATTCGAAATCAGCTTGGGATGTCACAAAAAGCTCTTGCAAGGCTAGCTAGAGTTCCTCAATCTACTATTTCCCGTGTAGAGGGCTCTACAACAGAGTCAAATGTGTCGACACTGCAGAAAATTCTTAAAGCGCTTTCTTGCGAAATTATTATCGTTCCGCTGCTTACGGAACCTATTGATATAATTCGCCATAAGCAAACCAGGCGCGTGACTGAAAATAATATACGCTATCTTCAAGTTACAATGAGTTTAGAAGGACAAGAGCCAGATATACAATTTATTCAAGCACTCATTAAGGAGGAAGAAGATGAATTATTGAGATCCCATAAAGGCAAATTTTGGCAGGAACAAGAAACTCACCTTACGCAGACATAGGTTTTCTTTGTGGATTACTTAACAGACCCACAAAAAGACCCTCTATTCTCAAAAATAGCCTTATTGAATCTAGTCGCAAGCTTGAGTTTCTGAAAATTAAGCATCAGTGATCAAAGCAAAAGCTATACCTGCATAAGGTGAGTAAGAAAGATCAATATATATGACACAGTTTGAATATGCTGAAGGCGCTACTCCAGTTCAAGACTACAGCTACTTCAAACTTGCTTGGATACAAACTCAAAAAGATCTTAATCGCGCAGAAGCGGAAAACATTGCGGCAGCACAAAAGAAATACTTAAACAAGCCAACATATACTCCTTTGAAATGGTTGGAGCTCACTACACTTAAGAAAATTCATAAAGAAATGTATGAGAATGTGTGGGAGTGGGCGGGAAAATATCGAAAAGAGGTCACTAGCATAGGCATTAAACCCTATATGATTCCGTCAAGACTTGCAGAATTATGCAGCGAAGTAAAATATTGGTTAACTAACCCTGTAGAACTTTCATTTTTGGAACAAGCCGCAAGAATTCATCATAAGATGGTTTCCATTCATCCATTCGAAAATGGAAATGGTCGCTTTTCACGCTTAATAGCAGATCGTTTCAAATGTGCAGATTGGGGCGATTATGATTTACTGATTACCTTCATGAGAAGCTTAGGGGCAAAAGAACCTTTGTTAAGTGAGCTTCTTACTTCAGCGATCTATCAAAATAAACTGACTAACTCACAGAAATTGGCTATGGTTAAGGCATTTTTAAGAATAGGGCATCAGATAAATAAGATTAAAAATAACGGTCATTACCCGCTTCATATAGCTATCAAAAAAGAATATCATAGCTTTGCTTCTTATCCATCATAAGGCGGATATCAAATTTAGAGATCGATCAGGCTATGATTCTTTTGAACTTGCTATTTCCACGGGTAATCTTACATTGGCTCATATTATTTACAAAGCCGGCTACCCCTATCATCGCGGTAGCCCACCGCCTTCCAAGCTTCTCAAACACCATAGAAAACTTTATGAATTTGAAATGCAACTTGATTGACCAGAGATCGCATATAAATATAAAATAGCTTCTCACGCTTAAGGTCAGCCAGATTTTACTGCAAAAGTAGAAATTTATCTTACTTTATAACAATCTTTAGAGAAAAAATTATACAAACAATAGAGAGAAAAGAGGATAAAAAAAATGTAATGAAAGGATTGATAATCAAAAATACCCCTCCCAGCAAAGGAGCTATAAGCATAGCCAAAGACTGAATAGACTGCGTTAGTCCCAAAACCTTTCCTTGCATGCTTTGATCCGTTAATTTAGAAATTTCTGACATGCAAGCCGGCCAGATTATACTTGCAAAAAGTACTGCAAAACCAAAGATGACTACATTAGCCCAAAGTTGATGGGGAACAGCCGTAAGACTAGACAAAATTGCAAAGGGAACAAAAGAAAAAATAAGAATATTTCTTATAGAAAAAAATCGCCTTTCAAAATGAAAGAAAACTCCAGATCCAATTATCCAAAAAACTCCCATCAAAGAAATAATATTTCCAATACTAGAATTAGTAATATTATAGCTTTTTAAAATAAATACAGGAATAAATTGATATAATAGATTCCAAGAAATAAAATAAATGAATAAAATAAAATACAGATTTGCAATATTTTTATTTGTAAAAGCAAATTTCAAAGTTTTAAATACTGTAAAAAAAAATACAGGCTGTTTTTTTATCTCTAATGTTTCTTTAAAAAATGCAAAAATACATATTGAATTAATCAGAGATAACACAGATCCAATAAGCATAGGGAAGCTAGGAGAGAAATAAGAAGAAATAGTATTGTCAGACAGTTTTCCTCCTAAAAAGGGCCCTAAAACAAAGGCTAAACCCCCTAGCATCGACCCTAGACTAAAATATTGCGCTCTCTTTTTCTCGTTAGCAGTCAGGTCAGCTAAAATAGCTAAGCAAACTGTAAAGTTTCCTGCTCCTACTCCCGTTATAATTCTCCCTACAAATAGAGAGGCGAGGGAATGAAAATGAATTCCAACGGCACAAAGAAAATATCCTATAGCCGTTGTAAGAATACTACAAAAAAGAACTTTCTTTCTTCCTATGCAATCAGCATAAGATCCAAGAAAAGGAGCGAAAAAAAATTGGGCCAAGGGAAATGCACTTAAAAAAGCACCTAGTAAGAAATTTCTCCAAAAAGTAGAAATTTCAAATAAAAAAAACCCTTGTCTTGGATCCAAAAAAAGAGGTACAAAAATAGGAAAAATAATAGTAGCACTTAATGAGTCAAGAGCAAAAGTAAAAAAAACAGAAAAAAATTCAGACCTTCTTTTTTTCATATTTTTTTTAATCACACTTTATTTTTTCTCTTCTAAACTCCAATTTATAAGATCTTTATTCCATTTTGTTAAATAAAAATTAATTTTAGAAAAATGGCGACAACCTGAAAAACCGGAGACAGAAAAGGGAGAAGGATGCGCAGCGCTGAGAATGATGTGAGGATGTTTTTTCGT
>Ga0206820_1075_pt1 | contig 19369 bp, 15 predicted proteins | sample Alteio_BWOrgCont_84_FD_152857 | JGI IMG/M metagenome (GOLD analysis project Ga0206820, IMG submission 152857) | Enriched cells from forest soil in Barre Woods Harvard Forest LTER site, Petersham, Massachusetts, United States -... | ecosystem: Environmental > Terrestrial > Soil > Temperate forest >...
CTGTTATTATTCTTCACGATAAGGGGTTATTGAAGTATTCGCAAACGGTCGATGAATTTTTTCCGGAATTTCCCTATAAGAAGATTAACATAAAGCAATTACTCACACACCGCTCTGGCCTTGCCAATTATATGTACTTCTGCGATAGCTTGTATTGTTGCCAGGATAGGCCTATAAGTAATGAGGTGCTACTTAAACTCATGATTGAAAAAAAACCGCCTGCCTATTCGCCACCCAACAAAAAATTTGAATATTGCAATACGAATTATAGCCTGCTGGTAAACATAATAGAAAAAGTTTCGGGCAAAAAATATGCTGATTTTATGAAAGATGAGCTATTCCAGCCTTTGGGAATGAATCATACCTGGATAAGCAATCCGGATACGAATAAATTGATTAAGAACAAGACTACAGGACATAAGGCTAATTGCAAACATTATGATGATGATTACCTGGACGGCATTTTGGGTGACAAAAATATTTTCACAACAATCGACGATCTTTTCTTATTTGACCAGGCTCTTTACAAAGGCAAACTGATAAAAAAGGAAAGCCTCGATGAGGCCTATACAGGGGCCAGCCGGGAACATCCCGGAAAACGAAATTATGGTTATGGGTGGAGAATGATAGAAGAAAAGAATGGAGATAAGATCATTTATCACAATGGCTGGTGGCATGGCTATAACAATGTTTTTTACCGGAGGTTAAAAGATAAAACCACCGTCATTATTTTGAGTAACAAAATAACCAGTGGCATTTATCATATTGATGATGTGATCTCTGTTCTTGACGGGCACGGTTCGCCTTCCAATAGTGTAGTTGACGAGGACAAATAAAACAGTTGGACTGGCTAGTTTTCGGACTTTACCCCACAACGATCTGACATATGTTTGCGAAATTTTTCACGTTCTTCCGGTGATAGTTTTGACATTTTATCCTCAAAACGTTCTTTCCACCGTCCATTTCTGTGTCCACATCCACAATTACCTCTCCAGCCTTTGCCTTTAAATCCTCCAAATAATATTTTAGATAAGATCAGCAAACCAAGTGCCTGAATATAAGTCAGGTGAGGACCGTGGAAGAGCTCAGGTACCAGGCAGTTCCATAATGACAGAACTATGTAACCCATCAAAAACACTCCTGCAATTACGAACAAGGCTATTTTTATTCCTTTTAGTATAAACCAGTTTTTCATTTGTATCTATTTTAATTGTTTTTAATTATCATATGGAATTACTGCGAAAATGGCTATTTCATGTGTCTGTTTTTTAATCTTTTCATTAATTAGTTAATAGTTCATTGTAGACATCCTTCAGGCGTTCGCGAAGATGGAGTACGGCATAGCGTTTCCGTGAAATAAGTGTATTGATGGGCTCTCCTGTCAGCTCAGCAATAGCCTTAAAACTCATTTGCTCCATTTCCTGCATGACAAAAACCTCCCGCTGCTCCTGTGGAAGTTCTCCTAAGGCCTCTTCTACCGTGTTCAGAATTACTTTTCGTAAAAAAGCCATTTCAGGCCCTTCAGATCCATCCGGAATAAAGTCAGTAATACTCAAAGATTCACCTTCTTCTTCACTTGCTTTACTATCGAATCGGAGACTACTGAAATTCACCGGTTTCTTCTTTCTGAACAGATCGGTTATTTTATTACGCGCGACAGTGAATAGCCAGGAGGACATCTGTTCAATTGGCTTCATTAGCCGGTAGCTTTCAGCCAACTGATAAAGCACATCCTGAAGGATGTCTTCCGCATCTTCCTGGGAAGGCACGCGTCTGCGGATAAAATCCAACAAACGTTTTTGTTCCCTTTGGACTATTTCGCCAATGCTTTCCTTTTGCTCAGCTGTCATTACGAGTGATAAGGTTGCTGTATTCTTCATTTGTTATGTCAGACGAAGAAGGAACATTAATATTTTAAGAGAAGTTAAAAAGCCTGCAAACTCTCAAAATTATGTGTAATTTAACATCCGTGAAATACAAAATAGACAAAATATGAAAAAATACATTCTTCTTCTGTTTACACTTCCTTTATGGTTTTCCTGTGGCAATGGCGGTAAAAGCGAAATTGAGCGGTTAAAAGACAGTTTGAACCTGGTTAATGGCAATCTCCATGGGGAAGTCGGAAAAAAAGACTCCACTATTGAATCATTTATTCGTTCGTTCAACCAGATCCAGGACAATCTTGACCAGATAAAGGAAAAAGAAAAAATTGTAGGAAGCATTGCTAAGGACGGAGATGTAAAAAGCAAGGAAAATCAGATTGTATCTGATATTCAATCTATTTATGACCTGATTAACCAGAACAAGAAAAAAATTGCAAGTATGGGAGTCCGGCTTAAAAATGCGAACATAAAAATCGATGAGTTACAAAAAATGATCGATCGCCTGAATAATCAATTGCAGGAAAAAGATGTACAGATCGCTGACCTGAAAAGTCAATTGGAAAAAATGAATGTAGAGCTTTCCGGTGTTCAGACAACATTGGACGAAACAAAACAGGAATCTGCATTGAAAACGGAAAAGATGAACACGGCCTGGTATGCATTTGGCACTTCTAAAGAATTGATCAAACAAGGTGTCTTAACAAAAGAAGGTGGGTTTATTGGCATTGGGAAATCAGCTAAGCTAAAAGATAATTTCAATAAAAATTACTTCACAAAGATTGACATCAGTTCAACAAAAGAAATTCAATTGGCCTGTAAAAAGGCCAGACTTCTTACCTCCCACCCTTCCAGCTCGTATAAATTTGAAGGTGAACAAGGCAAAAAGATCGAAAAACTCGTTATCAATAACAGTGAGGATTTCTGGGGTGTCGATAAATACCTTGTTATTATAGTTGAATGATTTACTCGTATAGCTGGTTTAGGTCACTCTGAGCTAATTCTATCAGCAGTTTAGCAACCTTTTCGGTAACGGCTTTAAAATACATTTCACCTTTTTCTTTTGTAGCGGCTCTGGGATTTCCGGTTCCGGTATCCTGGCTTATCTGTGACCAACGTCTTTCAGACCAAACCCAGCCCTCGGAAAACTCCTTTATTTTATGTTTTTTTTCTTTCCCATCCCCTGCTTCAGTTAATGGAAGGACTAATTGCGGAGCTAAATGCAAAAGCAAACTCGTTTCCATTTCATCGGCATGATCGCCGGCACAATCAAAATAATCCTTTTTGTTAAGGGATTGAAACCAATTACAGGTACATAAAAACATCTTTGGAAATTTGAGTCCTAATTCACGCAAAAGAGGTTTAAAATCATTTCCTCCATGACTGTTTAACAGCATCAATTTATGAATACCTTGCCTGTTCAGCACTTCAACAACATCATGCAGTATAGCCAATTGCGTACTGGGATTTAGATTGATGTCCAGCTTTATATCCGACTGCCCCGTGTTAACTCCAAATGGAATCGTTGGTAAAACAATTACTTTTGCTCCCTTTTTCCAGGCTATTCCTGCAGCTTCCGCTCCAATATGATCTGCTTCGATAACATCTGTTGAATAGGGCAAATGATAGTTATGGGCCTCCGTGGCGCCCCAGGGAAGAATTGCCAGATCAAATTCCGAATTTTTGATGTTTTTCCAGTTCGTTTCTGCTAAGATATAGGGTCTCATTATTTTGTATGTTTTTAGTATAATATTACGTCTTTAAGACAAAATGTAACAGGCCTTGTTATTAACATTCAATTGTTTACTTCCTTTTCCTGAACCTGCACGTTCAGCATTTAATTAGGCTTATTTTTGATTTGGACTGTAACCCAATCTTTGTCATGAAAAAAGTAATAGGAATCCTAACATTATTTATAGCAATTTCCTTCTGTTCATTGGCTATGGAGAACGAAAGTGCTGAATTTCTCAACACCTTCAATCAGGCCGTTATCGACCTTCGCTTTGAACACTTTAGCAAGGCCCTGCCCCAACTTTATGAACTGGATAAACTTGATCCGAATAATCCCAATATTAAATACCTGATTGGAGTTTGTTATATAGCCATGAACACCGAAAAAGAAAAGGCGCTCGAGTACCTTGAAAACGCTGTTAAATATAAAACCAACGAATATGCCCCCAGTTATTCATTGGAAAGGCGTACTCCCATCTATTCGCTTTACTACCTGGGCGTTTGCTATTGTAATCTAAAACGCTGCGAGGATGCAAAAAAAACATTTGATGAGTTTATCACTATTATAGGAGATAACTCGAATGATTATGTACAGGATGCCAAAGTGCGATTAAAGGAATGCGGCCCCATTGAAGAAGTGCACAAAAAAGATTCTGTTCAGACACCGATAAACCCCATGCCAACGCCTGCTGTTTCAGCAACGGCGGGTAAAATGGAAATAAAAGGTAATCCCGATTTATTGAAAGGGTTGAAAACACGCAAATTAATTATCCACCAGCAGGATCCATTGTATGCCGTTCAAATTGGCGCATTCGCCCAAAAACTTCCCACTACTAATTTTCCTAATTTGAAAAATGTGAAAAGTTTTGCTGATAAAGATGCTGTGATACGTTATATCGTGGGGGGAACACCCATCCGGGCAACTGCGGAAGCTTTGAAGGCAGCTATCCTAAGCGCAGGGTATAAAGATGCTTTTATCGTTGACATAACGGAAAAAGCAAAGTTTGACCAGGAAGTGCTGAATGCATACGACATGGAAAAGTCGGGTATTCCGATAAAGAAATGGGCAAAAATGGAATACAAGGTACAGATCGGGGCTTACCGGACCAGGGCGAAAATGAATGAAGACATGGCCTGGAAATTTATACAGATTGAAGGTATCAACCTTATTACAGAAGGAGACGTTACACTTCTGACAGTAGGTGGTTTCGGGAGCTATGAAGATGCGAAAAATTACAGGAAGATTCTAATTGAACAAGGCGTTGCTGACGCCTTTGTGATTGTATATAAGAACGGGCAAAAGACAAGTACCCGGGAAGCAGAAAGCTTTACAAGTAAAGACTTTTAAACCAGGGGGTATTGTACTACCTTTGTTCCGCTAATTATGAAATTACTCCTTTCCTATTTAAAAAAGCATTGGCCCTTGCTTATTCTGGCCTTGTTGCTGGCTTCTGTTAATCAATGTTTTTCTTTGCTTGATCCGTACATCGGTGGAAAAATATTAAACAAGTTTGGCGCTCAGCTGAAGGATTCCAAAATCGAGCGTTCATTTACCGTTTTTTTTAATCAGATTATTTTTCTCCTGCTGGCATCTATGGGTGTTGCAATGGTATCCCGTATCGCTAAAAATTTTCAGGATTACTTTACGAATGTCATTATACAACGTACGGGTGCTCAAATGTATACCGACGGAATCAAACATTCCCTGGAGCTTCCCTACCAGGATTTCGAAGATCAGCGCAGTGGTGAAACATTGGGTAAAATTCAAAAAATGCGGTCGGATTCAGAAAAATTTATCACCTCTTTCGTCAACATCGTATTTCAGTCAACAGTGGGGATTATCTTTGTGGTCTGCTATTCCCTGCGGGTAAATTGGGTCATCGCTCCTCTATTTCTCCTGACCGTCCCTGTTCTTAGTATGGTTAGTTCCTTATTAAGCAAAAAAATAAAGAAAGTGTCAAAAGTTATATTAGGGGAAACAACAGCTCTTGCAGGTTCCACTACCGAATCTTTGCGTAACATTGAACTTGTTAAAAGTCTGGGACTTACGCATCAGGAAGTTAACCGTTTGAATTCTGTAACGGAAAAAATTCTAAAACTAGAGATCAGTAAGGTTAAATATATCCGTAGTTTGAGCTTTGTACAGGGAACTGCGGTTAATTTTTTACGAAGCTGTCTTGTATTCATGTTATACTTCCTGGTCTTCCAAAACAAAATTAACATAGGAGAAGTTTTTACGCTCATGCTGTATTCCTTCTTTATTTTTGGCCCTCTACAGGAGCTAGGCAATGTAATTGCGATTTACCGCGAAACCCAGGCTTCTTTGCAAAATTTCGAAGATTTAATGGGCAAAGAACGGGAACCCCGGCCCTTACTTCCCAAAAAAATGGGACTGATCCATTCCTTGTCTTTTGATAAGGTCGTATTTAAACATCAAAGTGCTTCTGTTAATGCGGTTGACGGAATAAGCTTCGAAATCAAAATGGGTGAAACCGTAGCTTTTGTGGGGCCATCGGGATCGGGAAAAACAACGCTTGTGAAATTACTGGTCGGCTTGTACCGCCCGATTTCGGGAATAATTAAATACAATGGGATTCCCGAGCAGGAAATAGATACCTACGAATTGCGCAAACAGATAGGATTTGTATCACAGGATACGCAACTGTTTTCTGGAACAATTAAAGAAAACTTGTTGTTTGTAAATCCGGAAGCTTCGGATTCTGAATGCATGGATGCACTCCAGAAGAGTGCCTGTCAAAATCTGCTGGCGAGAGCAGAAAATGGTATTGAAACAATCATAGGTGAAGGAGGAATTAAAGTTTCGGGGGGTGAAAAGCAACGCTTATCCATCGCCAGGGCATTGCTTCGAAAGCCTCGTTTGGTTATTTTTGATGAGGCTACTTCTGCTCTTGATTCATTGACAGAAGAAGAAATCACCAGGACAATTCGTGATGTTTCTATAGGAAGGGATCACATGACCGTAATGATCGCACATCGTTTGTCTACCATCATGCATGCAGATCATATTTTCGTTCTGGAGCAGGGAAAAGTTATTGAATCGGGCGTGCACGACCAGTTGCTGAATCAAAAAGGCCTGTACTATGCTATGTGGCGCCAGCAGATCGGCGAACGGTTCGACACCCGGAAGCGACTGGCGAAAGTTTAACAACTTGGATTAAGGATAGAGCAGGTATTTCTTGCGGATTTCTTTGAATTTCATTAATCCTGGCTCCCAGCTTTTGCGAATGTCTTTTTCTGGAATTCCATCCATGATCTGTTGTTTTAATGTACCTGTACCGGCAAGCATATTGAAATAGGACAGGAAATAAGTTGACTTGTCAGGGCTGTTTTTATACGTGCCCTCTAACCAGTATAAGTAAATGCATTTTGTATTTTTAATATAAAGCTCACCAAAATTTCTAAGGTCGAAACCATAACAAACCTGATCCTTATAGGGAGGGTTAAGTGCACCCGGAGTACTCTGAGGTGTAAAACTAAATTTAGTATTTTGTAAGCCGGGATAGCCGATAACCTCAAAAGGCATATCAGTACCCCTTCCCACACTTACGACTGTTCCCTCGAAAAGGGCAAGTGAAGGATAGAGATAAACAGAAGCCATATTCGGAAGATTGGGAGAGGGTTTCACCGGAAGTTCATATAAATTACTATGCTCATATCCCTTGATAGGGATAACTTTCAAATTACATCGAACTCCACCCTTTAACCATTTTTCGCCGTTAATCATTAACGCGTATTCTCCAATCGTCATTCCATACACAATGGGTACTGGATCCAAACCGACATAAGATCTGTACTTTTCCTCCAATACAGGTCCATCAATGTAATAACCATTGGGGTTAGGTCTGTCCAATACAATTAACATCTTATTGTTTTCCGCACAAGCTTCCATTACATAATGTAAAGTCGAGAGATAGGTATAAAATCGAACACCTACATCTTGTATATCGAAAATGACTACATCAATATCCTTCAGATCAGCGGCAGAAGGTTTTTCCTTTTTACCATATAACGAAATGACGGGTAGGCCGGTCTTCGTATCCTTTGCTGTTTTTACATTATCACCTGCATCGGCCGTTCCCCTGAATCCATGTTCCGGTCCGAATACCTTATTTATTTTAACCCCCATGCTAAGCAACGTATCCAATACGAGTGTTTTCCCGATCAGGGAAGTCTGATTTCCAACCAACGCAATTGTTTTATTCTTAAGCATTGGGAGATACAATTCCATTTGCTGGGCTCCCGTTTTTATATCCGCAGAAGTTTTCACAACATTATCAATGCGCATCAACCCCTGGGAATTAACCTGGAAACAAATCAGGAACCATAAAAAGACAAAAAAACACTTATGCATACATTTATGTATATTAGAATGCACTAATATACAATGAATACAGAATTATTTATAGCCCGGCGCATTTTAAACGGTGACAAAAAGGAAAAGCAAATTTCAAAACCTATTGTCCGGATCGCCATTGCAGGTATTTCACTGGGATTAACAGTAATGATCCTTACCGTCGCTATCGTAAAAGGTTTTCAAAAAGAAATTCGTGAAAAAATAATCGGATTCGGATCACATATTCAGGTTACCAACTATGACAATAATACCTCTCAGGAACCAACTCCCATCGGCCGTAACCAGGATTTTCTGCCCGCACTTAAACAACTAAAGGGGATAAAACATATACAAATTTTTGCTGTTAAAAGTGGCCTGATAAAAACAAAAACGGACAATGAAGGCGTTCTTTTAACAGGCGTCGGAAGTGATTTTGATTGGTCTTTCGTTCAGAAAAATTTAAAAAAAGGCAGCGTTTTTCATGTAGCTGATACCGGAATAAGAAAAGAAATTGTTATTTCTGAGAAAATAGCCAAACGTTTGGACAAAAAAACAGGAGATCGTTTGCTCATCTATTTCATTACACAAAAAAAAGCCACTGATTCATCTGAAGCGATGGTGTTCGAACAAAGGGTAAAAGAGTTTTTTATCTCGGGTATCTATGATACCGGATTTGAAGAGTATGATAATAAAAAAGTGTTTGTCGATATCGCCCAGCTTCAGAAACTAAACTATTGGAGCAAAGATCAGGTTGGAGGATTTGAAATAATGCTTTATAACTTTGATGACCTGGACAAAATAGGGGAAGAGGTCGATGGAATGGTAGGCCAAAGTCTTGCAGCTCAAACCATACGTAAGAGCAATGAAACAATTTTTTCCTGGCTCGACCTGCAGGACGTTAATGCCTGGATCGTCATTGGATTAATGGTGTTAGTTGCTTCTATTAATATGATATCTGCATTACTCATCCTGATCCTGGAGCGCACGAATATGATCGGAATATTAAAAGCACTGGGTTCCGATAACTGGAGTATTCAAAAAATATTTTTATACAATGCCTCTTATTTAATCGGAAAGGGTATTTTTTGGGGAAATGTTATTGGAATTGGATTGTGTATTGTACAAAAACAATTCGGACTATTTACATTATCAGAAGAAACCTATTATGTTTCCGTTGTACCTATCCATATGGACCTTATTTACATTCTTTTACTGAATGTCGGAACATTGTTGACATGCCTTGTCATGTTATTGCTTCCATCCTTTATCGTTTCAAAAATTACTCCGGTGAAGGCGATACGGTTTAGCTAATGCGTATTATTTTGGTTTTTAAACTATTTTTTGCTCTTCAGGCAACGCGGAGACTATTTAGTGCATTATAGGTACAAGGATATGAACCATTTTAATGAATCATTTGTAAAAGATTGCTGTCAGGGAGATAAAATGGCCCAGAAACGCCTGTTCGAAGAACTCTACGCTCCTATGTTCCGCGTTTGCCTTCGTTATGTTAATCATATTGCAGAAGCGGAGGATTCTTTAATGAAAGGGTTTATGAAAGTTTTTCAAAATATCGAAGGATTTAAGTATAAAGGGGAACATAGCCTGTTCGTATGGACGCGCCGGATCATGGTGAATGAATCGCTTATGTTTCTCCGCCAGCAGAACAACTTTATGCTTACCCTTGATGAAACCATTCATGATATACCTGCTGATAATGAAATACTTGGTAAAATGAATGCGGAAGAATTGAATACCTTAATTATGAAATTGCCTACTGGCTATCGGACCGTCTTTAACCTCTATGTGGCCGAAGGATATGAACACAAGGAAATTGCTAAAATGCTGGGTATCAGTGAAAATACAAGCCGTACGCAATTGGCCAAGGCACGTAATAAATTACAAATCATGCTAAAACAACAGGAGGTTTCTTTTGAAAAACATGGATGATAAAGCGATCGCTAAAAAACTGGCAACACTGAATACCCTACCGGAGGGTTACGAACCCAACCTTCAATCGAAATGGGAGCTATTGGAAGGTTCTATGAATAGAGGTAAGAACTCAACTAAACGTATTGTATATGTATGGATGAGCATTGCTGCTTCTTTTTTTATTGTTTTGTTGCTTGGGACAGAACACTACTTTACGAAAAGCAATAACGTTCTTGTTGAACAAAAAGCCCTACCACGACCGAATCCGCCTGTAATCAGGAGTCAATTGACCCAATCTGAGAAAATTCAACCCTTAGTAGTTTCTTCTGTGCACGTTTCTGACAAACGTATGACGAAGGTAACAAATCAGCCCCTTCCTACGGCAACTCCTGTTGTCGAAAAAAATCAGGAATCTACACAAGAAGAAGATTCCCTCATTCGCCCTATACTAGAACCTGTCAAAACCACATTGTCCGCTCAACTGGATCCGTTAAAAAAAGTCAGACAACGATATGTACAAGTAGATTTTGGTGAACCTGTAAAACAAACTGTCGAAACTCAGGAACAAATGGCATCTGCTGTTGACTTGCATGTGAGAATATTCAATGGTGAAGAAAGCAATACTGCTGATAACAATTATTCAAGCGATCTGTCGCAGGAACCGTTTAAAATAAAAATCAACCATTAAAATCTATACATTATGAAAACTAAAATGCTATTAACAGCAGGGGCTTGCCTTGTCCTTAGCCTTCGCACAATACACGCACAAAGTATTGATACCCCGCCATCCCTAAGAGATACACTGGTGATTAAACTCAATACGGATGTTCAGATTTTTTTCGTAGGCAATAACTTGGGAAAGATGGTGAAGTATAAAAAAGCAGACTCGCTTAAAACGTTGTTGATTGCTGATTGGGAAAAAGCCAAACAAGAACCCTCGTATCCTGCCGCTTCAAAAATAACTCATTATTTCGTACATCCAAATGGCAAGCGTAGATTAAAAGCAGAGAATGCTGATTACCAGGAACCTTTATTGGATATTGAAAAAGAAAAACGGTCCTTGAGTCTTAATCTTCCTCCTTACGAGTATGTCATCTATGATCTCGCAAACAGTTATGAATTACACATCTATTTTAAGAATCCTGATCAGTTAGCATCGTTGATCAATATTAGTTTGAATAGTGCTATACATTCGATCGCCGGTAATGAAGAAATGCAAAACGGGTATTGCCGGGTCGATATTGAAAACAAAAGTGGGGAATGGAAAGCAGAAAAAAAATTCGGTGCAAAAACTTTAACAATCGGATTGACCACCTGCGCTAATTTAAATCTTATTGGCAGCCAATGGAGCCCTGGTCTTGGTGTGGGTCTAAGTGGAAGATTTACCGATAAACGATCCATTCCGGTCTTCGGTATAGATTTACTATTTAATGATAATGTACTGGCCAATTTTACAAGTACTGAGTTCACTAATTTTTACGAAATAGAATCCATTGACATGCGTGTATTTTATAATCCGAGGCACAATACACAGGGAAAATCAATCTGGATCGGTTTAGATTTCGGTTATGTGCTTAGTCCTCAGCTAGGCTTACTTAACAATAACTTCAAAGGCGGTTTTTCATTAAACTTTAAACAATTCAATTTGGCATTTGATGCAATTTATATTCATTCTCAACCTTCCGATAGAAATGGTATCTATCAATTTACGCTATCCGTTCCAATCGTCTTTATGGACTTGATTAGGAAAAAATTATCCCCTAAGGGATAAACATCCTTACATCATGTTTTGTATTTTAATCCATTCAGAATAGTAAATTTGTTAAAACAGATAACCTCATGTATTACAATAACATACTTGAAACCATAGGTCATACCCCTTTGGTCAAATTAAACAGGATCACCAAAGATGTTAAGGCCCTCTGCCTGGCAAAAGTGGAGACCTTTAACCCAGGCAATTCCATCAAGGATCGCATGGCGGTAAAGATGATCGAAGATGCCGAGAAACAAGGAAAATTAAAGCCAGGTTATACCATTATAGAAGGCACTTCCGGAAATACAGGCATGGGCCTGGCAATGGCGGCTATCATAAAGGGTTATAAATGCATCTTTACGACCACTGATAAACAAAGTAAGGAGAAAATGGACGCCTTACGCGCATTTGGCGCTGAGGTAATCGTTTGTCCAACCAATGTTGACCCGGAGGATCCCCGCTCCTATTATTCTGTTTCCTCCCGCCTGGAAAAAGAAACACCTAACTCCTGGAAAGCTAATCAGTACGATAACCTTTCGAATTCACAGGCACACTATGAAAGTACCGGACCCGAAATCTGGGAACAAACAGAAGGCAGGGTAACCCATCTGATTGTAGGAGTTGGAACCGGCGGAACGATCAGCGGAACAGGTAAATACCTGAAGGAAAAAAATCCAAAAATAAAAGTATGGGGAATTGATACATACGGCTCCGTATTCAAGAAATATAAGGAAACGGGGATTTTAGATAAGAACGAAGTTTATCCCTATATAACTGAAGGTATAGGAGAAGATTTCCTACCTCAAAATGTTGACTTTAGCATTATCGACCATTTTGAAAAAGTGACGGATAAGGATGCTGCCATTTATACCCGCGAAATTGTCCGCCAGGAAGGGATCTTTGTTGGTAATTCTGCCGGTTCAGCCATCGCAGGATTATTGCAATTAAAAAACAACTTCAAAAAAGAAGACGTAGTAGTTGTCATTTTCCATGATCATGGTACCCGATACCTGGCCAAAATGTTTAATGACGAATGGATGAGAGATCGTGGTTTTCTTACAAAAGATAAACCGAAGGCGATCGATTTGATTCGCACGCATCAGCACCAAAAATTGATTACGCTTGATTCGGAGATGTCAGTACACCTGGCAGTTGAAAAAATGTCCAAATACAATATCTCCCAGATTCCGATCACCCGAAAAGATCAATTTGTTGGTTCGATCAACGACTCACAGCTTTTCAGCAAATTACTTGAAAAGCCCGAACTGCGTAATCAGAAAATCGAATCGCTCATGCAACCGGCATTCCCTATTGTGGATGCACATGCTTCAATCGAGGAAGTATCCAAGAAAATAACAAGAGAAAATACCGCTGTCCTTGTAAAGGATGAATCCGGAGAACTTCATATCATCACCAAACATGATATTATTGAGGCAATCGGTTAATGAAGTCGGCTCTGGCAGAATCAAACCCAATCAATACCTTTCTTTAATAAAGACAATGTTTGTTCTTCCCTGCTGCCCTTTTCAGGAATATAATTATAGGTCCAGGATGCCATTTGGGGTAAGCTCATCAAGATCGATTCTATACGGCCATTGGTTTCCAACCCAAATCGCGTTCCCCGATCGTATACCAGGTTAAATTCTACATAACGCCCTCTTCTCAATAATTGCCATTGCTTTTCATTTTCACCGAAAGGCAGGGAATGTTTGTGATTCATAAAATGAGTATAAAGCGGAGCAAAACATTCTCCTACGGCTTTTACAAATTCAAAAAGATTCCCAATAGATTGTTCCGGACCGGGGTTCAGATGGTCAAAAAATATACCACCAATACCTCTGGTTTCCTTACGGTGCTTAATAAAAAAATAGTCGTCCGCACATTTCTTGAACTTCGGATAATAACCGGCATTAAATTTATCACAGACCTTCTTTAAACAGGCATGAAAATATTTTGCATCTGATTCGTCCACATAATGAGGCGTCAGATCAATCCCTCCTCCAAACCATTTTATTCCATTATCTGTTTCAAAGTACCTAACATTCATATGAATAATAGGTACCATTGGACTCCGAGGATGGATAACAATTGACACACCTGTTGCAAAGAACGCTTTGGTTTCAGCATTTACCATTCCATGCCCCCTATTGGCTGTTCGCTGTTCGCTAATCGCTATTCCCAATTCCTTTTTAAGAAAATCAGGAACGGGACCATATACAGCTGAATAAGCTACTCCTCCTTTTTCAATTACTTTACCAGCTTGGATAATACAGGTACGACCTCCACCTCCCTCTTCTCGTGTCCACAGATCTTCCTGAAATTTAGCTATCCCATCCGCTTCTTCAAGAGACCTGCAGATATTATTCTGTAATGTACCAAACCATTCGCTTATCTCTTCTTTGCGGAGCATGGTTCAATTAGCCTTTACTAATTTATAATCCCGATACATTAACATAAATACTGCTTTATTTTCAAAACCACTTTCAGGAGACACCTGGTAAAAGTCAAAAGCAGTTTGTAAACCGCTTTGTTTTGCTGTTGCTAACTTATTCTGAAAATTCAAACCGTAATTACGTAACATGTTTACATAAAAAAAAGCCACGTCAAAACCCTGAAAAGCAAAAATTCCCGGATCTGTTTTATACCGGGAAAGAAACTCATGGATAAACTCTTTCACCTGTACATTTTCATAATCAATAAATACTGGCGAAGGATAGTGCAATTGCATATTATTCAGATAATCCAGGTCAAGGTTGTCAAAATTTGTCCAGCTGTCCAAACCAAATAAAATAATCGATTTTTTTTCATGCAAAGGATTCAGTTTCGTTATAAAATCGGTAACGAACGTTTTGTTGTTGGATGGAACTACCACAACATTAAGTTTTGAAGGATGAACAAAATTTCCTATCCCGCCAAATCCATTTACTTCATTTATTGAATCTGCAAACGTCTTACCGAGTATCTCATTGGCTTTATTCATAAACGTTTTTACCAGAAGAGCATCTTTTGAATTACCACTATTCACAACAATAATATTTTCGTTTTTATACTTTCCTGCAATGTATTCTGCCATTTGTTCTGTTTGAGTAGCCAGGGACGCGGTAACTTTGCTTACATATGGATTATTAAATAAAATTTTATTTTGCTGAGATAAAGGAGAAGTAATAAATAGTTGATTCTCCTTTGCATATTTTGCAAACGGCACAAAGTTGGAACTATACAAAGGGCCGATCATTAAATCCATTGTCTGCAACTCCGGTTTTTTCAGGATGGCCTGAAATTGAATGGAATCGTTTTCATTCATATCATAAACATAAATTTTTGCAATGAGCCCATTTTTTTTCAATGAATCAACCGCCATCTGGACACCCTCATAGAATTGAATAGCTACTTCTGACTTCTCGGGAAGTTCAGGTTCCTCTTTCATTTTATCTGCATCTGGTTCATTGGTTTCTCCTACGTGAAAAGGCAAAAATAAAGCAATATTAAAACTATTCATTTTTTTACTGGCATCCGATTTTTGAATAGGTTTAGTTCCAGCACTACTTTCCTCTTTTTTTATTTCCGAATCATCACCGGTAGAACTATTTTTACCGTTGGCTTTTGCTCTGTCAGCAGGCATTTTTATTACTTGTCCGACCTTTAATCCTTCTTTTAGCTCCGGATTCAATTTATTTATTTTATCAATGCCTATTACATAAAATTTAGATAGGGAGTACATCGTTTCCCCTTGCTGAACCAGGTGAAAATAATACCTGGCACTGTCTGTTTTGCTCAGTAGTTCATTTTTCCCTTTTTCTTTCGGAAGTGGTATTCGCAGAGATTGTCCCGGTTTTATGCCATCAATTGAATTAGGGTTTTCGATAACAATATCATTGACCTTGAGCTCATACGCATGTGCAATGGCATAAAGGGTCTGCCCTTTACCAACAATATGTATATAATATTTTTTTCCTTCTATCGTTTGAACTTTTTTTGATTTTTTTACTTCCTGGGAGTAGGCAGCATTGCAGAAAAATAGCGAATAGGCAATAGCGAATAGCCAATAGGGAATATGCTTTAGAATGTATTTTCTCTTGTCCATTGTTATAGTATCTATTCCCCTTATTTCCTATTCGCTAATCGCTATTGGCTGATTTACTCCCATTCAATTGTCGCAGGTGGCTTTGAACTGATATCATAAACCACCCGGTTTATTCCTTTCACTTTATTAATAATTTCATTGGATATCCTTCCTAAAAACTCATACGGTAAATGACACCAGTCGGCTGTCATTCCATCCGTAGATGTTACTGCACGCAATGCAATTGCATTCTCATAGGTTCGTTCATCACCCATCACGCCAACAGACTGAACCGGCAAAAAAATGGCTCCAGCCTGCCAGACATTTTTATACAAATCCTCTCGTTTCAGGCCTTCTATGAACAAATGATCTGCATCCTGGATCATCTGTATTTTTTGTTTCGTTATTTCCCCAAGTATACGAATAGCCAGACCCGGACCGGGAAAAGGATGTCTTTGTAAAATAGCCGCCGGTACCCCAAGAGCCTTTCCTACCTTCCGAACCTCATCCTTAAATAATGTTCTTAATGGCTCAACAATTTTCATATTCATTTTATCTGGTAATCCACCTACATTGTGATGAGACTTGATCGTCGCTGAAGGACCTTTTATGGAAACAGACTCGATCACATCCGGATAAATAGTTCCCTGAGCCAGCCATTTAATATCTCCTATTAAGTGAGATTCTTTGTCAAATACCTCAATGAAGACACGACCAATAGCCTTCCGTTTCATTTCAGGATCGCTGATGCCGGCCAACTCTGCATAAAAATGCTCTTTTGCATCCACACCTTTTATCTGGAAACCCATTTCCAGGTAAGAATGAAGCACATTTTCATATTCGTTTTTTCTGAGCAATCCATTGTCAACAAAAATGCAATGGAGATTTTTACCAATTGCTCTGTGTAAAAGACTCGCCGCAACCGTCGAATCGACACCTCCTGATAAAGCAAGAACTACTTGATCATTACCCAGTTTTTCCTTTAACTCTTTTACTGTTGTATCAACAAACGAATCAGGTGTCCAGTTTTGAGAACAACCGCATATATCAACAACAAAATTGTTTAATAATTGAGCTCCTTGAGTCGTATGATAAACTTCCGGATGGAACTGAATACCAAATGTATTTTCTCCTTGTATACGAAATCCGGCAACTTTTACATCTTTTGTACTGGCAATGATCTCAAAATTATCCGGCACTTTCGCAATGGTATCTGCATGACTCATCCATACCTGGGAGTCTATATTAATAGAACGAAACAGGATGTCTTTATCATTAACAAAGGATAGGTGAGCCCTTCCGTATTCGCGGATTTTAGAAGCCTGTACTTCGCCTCCAAATTTCTGAGCCATTAATTGTGCTCCATAACAGATACCCAATAAGGGCACTTTTCCCTTAAAGTTTAAATCCGGATTGGGAGCCTGGGAATCCCGCACGGAAAAATGACTTCCGGATAAAATAACGCCTTTTATATCCGAACGAAGTTCCGGATAATTGTTAAAAGGATGTATTTCACAATAAACATTCAGTTCCCTTACCCTTCGGGCAATAAGCTGGGTAAACTGGGAACCGAAATCGAGGATCAGAATGGTTTCTTGCATGCGCAAAGATAGAAAAAGGGTTTATACCCGAACTCCGATTACGCAAACATCATCAATTTGTTGCAGATTGTCCTTCCAGTTTTCAAAAATTTCGTTGAGTGTCTCTTTTTGTTTAACCATACTGTTTCCGGAAATATCCAAGAGGGTAGCTTTCAGTTGTTTTTGCATAAATTTTTTGCCCCTGGGCCCACCAAACTGATCTGCATAACCATCGCTGAATATAAATACCGATTCAGCTTTCTGCAGTTGAAATTGATGGTTGGTAAATGGTTTTATAACATCCGTATAACCAATAGGTTGTTTATCTGCTTTCGTTTCTGTTAATTCACCATTCAGAATACGGTATATTGAATTATTCGCTCCTGCCCATTGCAATTCCCTTGTCTGAAGATTTAATCTTATCAGAGACATATCCATACCATCTCTATTCTCACCTGTTTTACCCGTCTGTCCAAGTTCTTTTATAATACGGATCCTCAGCTGATCCAGAATTTCGGCCGGAGTCAACAGTTCCTGCACCGCATTAATTTCATTCAGTAAAGAGGAGCCAAGCAATGTCAGGAAGGCTCCAGGAACCCCATGACCCGTACAATCAATAGCGGCAACATACCAGAAATTCCGTTTCTCCAATCCCCAGTAAAAATCTCCACTCACAATATCCTTGGGTTTATACAAAACAAAATGTTCGGGCAAGTGAGCACTTACATGATTCTGATCCTTCAGCAGTGCATCTTGTATACGTTTAGCGTAATGAATGCTGTCCAATATTTCTTTTTGTTTTTCTTCAATAATAAATTTTTGTCTTTGAATAATACGTACCCTGTTGAATAAAAAAACAGAAAACACCAAAAGCAGTATTAAGCCTCCAATCACGGAACAAATGATCACCTTTTGCTTTTTACTTTCAATATCCGCAACCTGCCGCTCTCTTTCTTCCCTTTCCTTTGTAGCAAGTTCTTTTTTATCGAATTGGTACTTCATTTCCTTACGCGTGAAAAAGTTTTGCTTTTCTTCGTTGAAAAGTCGGTCTTTTATAATGGTAAATTTTTTATAATACTCGTATGCCAATGCATACTTCCCCGTTTGCGCGTACAATTCACTCAGGTGCTGAAAGTCTTCTTTTTGTAAGTTCAGGACGTTAATACTGTCTGCAAGAAACGAAGCCCTTTTCAGATACCGTTCCGCCTCATCGTATTTTTTTTGTTTAGTGTAAATTACACCGATGTTCCCGAGATATTCCACAATAGCTCTTTTAGAACCGATTTCTGTTCCAATTTTCAAAGCTTTTTGATTATACTCCAGAGCTTTAAAAATGTCACCTTGCAAACCATAGAGAACTCCGATTTCACCATAATTGGATGCTATATCATTTTTATTCCCCAATTCCTCACTCATCGTTAATGCTTTTAAATAATAGTCCAATGCCTGAACATAGTTGTTTTGGTGTTTATATACACTTCCAATATTGGCGATGTTAGATTCACCCAAATTTTTATTTCCCAATTCTTCATTTATTTTCAATGCTTCTTTAAAATAATCAAGGGCCTTAGGGTAATCTCCTTGTTCGATACAAACACTTCCAATGTTACCCAAATTAAAAGCGATGCTTTTCTTATTTCCTCTTTCTTCATTTATTTTTAATGCTTTAAAATAATAATTTAAGGCAATGGTGTAATCCCCTTGCTCCTCATATACATTTCCGATATTTCCAAGAGTTATTGCACTACCTTTCTTATCCCCCGATTCTTCCTTTATTTTCAAAGCTTTTAAAAAGCAATTGAGCGCCTTCGGGTAATCTCCCTTCTCATCATAAAATGAACCAAGGTTACCCAATGTTTTCGATTTAAAGTTTAAGATTTCGGCTTTTTGATTTTTCGGAGCGGTTTTTTCAAGTATGTCCCATACATCAAGTCCCTTTGAATAATTCTCCAGAGCAATCCCATAGGCGCCTTTTTTTTGATATAAGGCACCTAATTCATGCCAACACCTGCCTGCAGCTATAAAATAAAAGAGTTGTTCGGCATTCGACAGTTCTTCTGGAGTTTTCCTTTTAATAAA
>Ga0206820_1041_pt3 | contig 19342 bp, 21 predicted proteins | sample Alteio_BWOrgCont_84_FD_152857 | JGI IMG/M metagenome (GOLD analysis project Ga0206820, IMG submission 152857) | Enriched cells from forest soil in Barre Woods Harvard Forest LTER site, Petersham, Massachusetts, United States -... | ecosystem: Environmental > Terrestrial > Soil > Temperate forest >...
GCCCAAAGACGTCTGCAGGCGCCCAGTAGAAGGCGCTCCAGTCGATGGCGAGGCGGAGATCGCTCTCACGCTGCGCGGTAAAGCCACGGATCGAAGAGCCGTCAAAGGTGAGGTTGTCAAAGCTCTTCACCAGGAACTTCTTGTCGTAGTCGAGCATGTGCAGACGGCCTTCCAGATCGCTGAAGATCACGGTGACGGCCTTGATGGACTTCTGGTCGGTCAGGTACTTGACCCGTTCTTCCTGGATCTTGTGCAGCGGCACGCGGTCCTTGCGCTGCTTCTTCGCCTTCAGGTTGAGCTCTTCCAGCTCCTCATACGACAGTTCGAGAAAATTACGCAGTTCGCTCATTGCAGTGAAGCTCCTTATCAACAGGGGCGCTCGCCCCAGAACAGAATTTACAGCACTCGCCAATCAGGATAACGCCTTCTGCCGGATTGCGCTGAGAAGGGCCCAGTATCACCGGATATTCATATCCCGGATAGAAATGGCGGCTTAAACACCACAGCCGGCTTCTCCAGGAGAGGCCGGCTGCGGCGGTAAGGAAACAGGTACGGATTAGGGCTTCGGTACGCTGTTGATCGTGTGCAGGATGACGGAGACGATCTGGTAAGGGTCGCCCTGCGAGTTCGGACGGCGATCTTCCAGATAGCCCTTGTAGCCATCCTTGATGAAGTTGACGGGCATGCGGATTGACGCGCCGCGGTCCGAGAGACCGTAGCTGAACTTGTCGATGGCCTGGGTCTCGTGCAGACCGGTGAGACGCAGGTGGTTGTCCGGGCCGTAGACGGCGATGTGCTCTTTGACGTTCTTTTCGAAGGCCTTCATGAGAGCCTCGAAGTACGCCTTGCCGCCAACCTCGCGAATGTACTTCGTCGAGAAGTTGGTGTGCATACCGGAGCCGTTCCAGTCGCCACGGATTGGCTTGCAGTGCAGTTCGACATCCACGCCCCACTTCTCGCAGAGACGGGCCATGAGATAGCGAGCGGTCCAGACGTCATCGGCTGCCTTGGCAGAACCCTTAGCGAAGATCTGGAACTCCCACTGCCCCTTGGCCACTTCGGCGTTGATGCCTTCATGGTTGATGCCGGCGGCGAGACAGAGCTCAAGGTGCTCTTCGACGATCTGGCGAGCGAGGCCGCCCATGTACTTGTAGCCGACGCCGCAGTAGTACGGACCCTGCGGTGTGCTGGGATAGCCGCTGTCCGGGAAGCCGAGGGGCTGGCCATCCTTGAAGAGGAAGTACTCCTGCTCGAAACCGACCCACAGGTCAGGATCGTTCTCGATGGTAGCGCGCATATTGGTGGAGTGCGGCGTGCCGTCCGGGTGCATGACCTCGCTGAGGACGATATAGGCGTCCTTGCGGCTGGCGTCGGGATAGAGCGCAACGGGCTTCAGGATGCAGTCAGAGCTCTTGCCCTCGGCCTGCATGGTGGAGCTGCCGTCAAAGCCCCAGAGAGGCAGATCAGCCAGAGTGGGCGGTTTCTCGAAGTTCTTGAGCTGGGTCTTGCCGCGGAGCTCGGGAACCGGTTTATTGCCGTCAAGCCAGATGTACTCGAGTTTGTACTTTGCCATGATTTTCGCGTCCTGTGGGTTGAAGTGGTTTTAGAGAAAAAATCACCATGTCTGCGCTCACTTTGCAGACAATTCCGGTGCAGGCTTTTGGAGGTTCAGAAGAAGAATAACCGCATCCCAAGGGCAGCAACATGCAGATAATAAAAACTTATCTCCCGCAGAAACAAATGCAGAGCGGCGGCTCCAGTTCCTGTGAACGAGCAGATGCCAACCCTGGGAGCATCTGCTCCATAAGCCGCACATTCGCAGGATTTTAATAGTGGGCTGAACACAGCGGAAGTTTGCGTGTAGTATTTGAAATTGGTGCCTGCGCGTTCCCGCTCCCGGCACCGGCATTTTCATCAGTTCCCGGAGGATCTTCAAATTGGGCAAAAGCATGGTTCCCAAGCGCCTTTTCTTCACCAAGGGCGTCGGAAAACACAAAGAACGTCTCACCTCGTTTGAGCTGGCGCTGCGCGATGCCGGCATCGCCGCGCAGAACCTGGTCCGGGTCTCGTCCATCTTCCCGCCCAATTGCAAGATGATCACCCGTAAAGAGGGCCTGAAGTATCTGCATCCGGGTGAGGTGGTCTTTGCCGTGATCGCGGAAAACTCCACCCGCGAGGCGCATCGCCTCTGCGTATCCTCGATCGGCGTGGCTATCCCGACCGACCGCGACACCTACGGCTATCTCTCCGAGCACCACAGCTTCGGCGAGACCGAGAGCCAGGCCGGCGACTACGCCGAAGAGCTCGCCGCCGAGATGCTGGCCACCACGCTCGACATGGACTTCGATCCCGACAAGAGCTGGGACGAGAAGAAGGAGATCTACCGCATGTCGGACAAGATCGTGCGCACAGCCAACGTGACGCAGTCCGCCGTCGGCGACAAGAAGGGCCTGTGGACTACGACCATCGCCGCAGCCATCCTGATCTTTGAGTGATTTCATTGGGCGCTTGCGCGCTTTAACAGCATTCAAGCGCCGGCTCAGACCGGCGCTTTTGCTTGCACGCAACGAATAACGTACCTGAGAATCAAATAGTCATGAATAAAGCAAAGAACACAGTCATCGGCCTGATCCAGATGTCCTGCGGCGCGGACACGGCTGCCAACCTCGACAAGGCCGCGGACCGCGTGCGCGAGGCGGCAAAGCTCGGCGCAAACATCGTCTGCCTGCCGGAACTCTTCGGCGCGCAATACTTCTGCCAGCGCGAAGAGCACGCACTCTTCGACATCGCCGAGCCCATCCCCGGCCCCTCTACGGAATGTCTTTCTGCCGTTGCGCGAGAAGCCAAGATCGTCGTCATCGCTTCCCTCTTCGAGCGGCGCGCGGCTGGGCTGTACCACAACACCGCAGTCACGCTGGAGACCGACGGCCGCATCAGTGACGTCTACCGCAAGATGCACATCCCGGACGACCCGCTCTACTACGAAAAGTTCTACTTCACGCCCGGCGACCTCGGCTTCAAAGCGCTCAAGACCACCTTTGGCACAATTGGAACTTTAGTCTGCTGGGACCAGTGGTATCCCGAAGGCGCACGGCTGACGGCGCTGCAGGGGGCGAATACACTCTTCTACCCAACGGCGATCGGCTGGCATCCAAGCGAGAAGGCCGAGTTCGGCAAAGCTCAGTACTCCGCCTGGCAGACGATGCAGCGCGCACACGCCATCGCCAACGGCGTCTACGTCGGCGCGGTGAATCGCGTCGGTCATGAACATGGCGACGTGAACAAGCTCAAAGGTCCCGAAGGCTCCGGCCTCGAGTTCTGGGGCGGCAGCTTCATCGCCGATCCCTTTGGCCGGCTCATCGCGCAGGCCTCGCACGACAAGGAAGAGATCCTCACCGCCGAGATCGACCTGAAGCTGCTCGAAGACACGCGGCGCAACTGGCCGTTCCTGCGCGACCGCCGCATCGACGCTTACGGTGGCATCACGAAACGTTTCATAGACTAAGGATTCACAATGAACGAGACACCGCGCCAACTCGGCTACCGCATGCCCGCAGAGTGGGAGAAGCACGCCTCCACGTGGATCGCCTGGCCGCACAACGCCAAGGACTGGCCGGGCAAGTTCCAGCCCATCCCATGGGTTTACGCTGAGATCGTGCGCCATCTCTCGCAGGTGGAGGACGTGCACATCCTCATCATGGACACGGCGGAAGAAGAGCGCGCGACGAAGGTGCTGACCCGAGCCGGAGCCAACCTCGCTCGCCTGCACTTCCACGAGTGGGAGACGGACCGCGTCTGGCTGCGCGACTCCGGCCCTATCTTCGTGAAGAAGGCCGAAGGCAAGATCGCGCTGACCGACTGGAAGTTCAACGCGTGGGCGAAGTACAGGAACTGGCGGCGCGACGACCGCATCCCCGTGCACGTGGCCAATCACTATGAGATGCACGCCTTCCAGCCGCATGTGCATCACGAGGGCTGCCCGCACCGGCTGGTACTGGAAGGCGGCAGCATCGACGTGAACGGCGCGGGCGACATGCTCACCACCGAGGAGTGCCTGCTCAGCGAGGTGCAGCAGCGCAATCCCGGCATCTCACGCGAACAGTTAGAGACGGCGTTCTCCGAATATCTCGGCATCGACCGCGTCCTCTGGCTCAATCGCGGCTGCGCCGGTGATGACACCCACGGCCACGTGGACGACATCGCGCGCTTCACCGGCGAGAACACCATCGTCACCTGCATCGAAGAGGACATCCACGACGAGAACCACCTGCCGCTGGCGGAGAATCTAGAACGCCTGCACGCCGCGCGCAATAAGCACGGTAAGCCGTTTAAGATCGTGCACCTGCCGATGCCCGCGCCGGTCGTCTTTGAAGGCCAGCGGCTGCCGGCGAGCTACGCGAACTTCTACATCGCGAACGATCTCGTCCTGGTGCCGACCTTCAACGATGCCAACGATCGCATCGCACTGAATATCCTTGCAGAGCAATTCCCTGCGCGCCAGATCATCGGCATTCACTGCGGCGACTTCATATGGGGACTCGGCGCGCTGCACTGTATGACGCAGCAGGAGCCGGCGTAATGCCCAAGTTAGATCTCGAGTCCGTGCAGGACCTCGTCCGTGCCGCGGATATCGAAGGCTTTATCGCCGAGGGCGACCCGGCCGACGAGTACGATCCGGAAGAGCGGCATCTCTTTGCCGCAATGGCTGCGTGGCCCTCCGCCACTTTCACCAAGGCGAATGTGCTGCCGGTGATCGTGGAGATCTGGCGCAAGAGCTTCTCGCTCGACGACGCCGACCTCTCCGAGCGGCTGGAGAAGATGGACGGCCTCGCCGCGCAGATCGTGCACTTCTTCGGAGCGCACAATGACTGAAAATATAACTTGGGAAGAAGCGACAGTTCGGAGCTTTATCGTTAAAGGCAAACGCGACCGAATACTGGATGCTCTCTCTAAGCCATCGAAACGCAAGAAGCTCTTGACATTGTGGTGTCATCACAACGACTTTGATCCGCGAAAAATTCAAAAGATCGAACCTCGCTTAACTAACGCGGAAGGCATCGGCCAAATTCTTCAAAGATTGGGTGCGGGTGAGACCTGTCATGCCATTTCAGAGCATTCTTCTCTTGATAATCAGGAACTTTCTCTGCATAAAGCTGTAAATGAAATCATTGGGAGAGGAATAACTACTTTGCTTTGTTGCATCCCAGGCAAACTTGCATATTTTGAAAATGAAGCAGAGCGCTTTATTTTGGTGTCCAATGACTAGCCAGACCGACATCCCCTTCATGCAAGCCGCCATCGAGCAGGCGCGCGCAGCCGAGAACGAGGGCGAGGTCCCCATCGGCGCGGTGATCGTGCGCGACGGCGTGGTGCTGGCCAGCGGCAACAACCGCGTGCTACGCGATCACGATCCATCCGCCCACGCGGAGATCATCGCGCTGCGGGAGGCGGGCAAGGTGCTCGGAAATTATCGGCTGGACGAGTGCGACCTCTACACCACGCTGGAGCCGTGCGCCATGTGCGCCGGCGCGATCATCCACGCGCGCATACGCCGCCTGATCTACGGCGCGGACGACCCCAAGGCCGGTGCCTGCGGGTCAGTGCTGGGCGTGCTGAACCATCCGCGGCTCAATCACAGGCTGGAGGTGGTGCCGGGCGTGCTGGCGGAAGAGTGCGGCGCGTTGCTGACGAGTTTTTTTCGCGCACGGCGTTAGATTTTGCATCGAACGAAGATAGTGTTGGCTCCGGGGCTAAAGCCCCGGAGTTCTGCATGGGATTCAGGGGCCTAAAGGCCCCTGCTCCCTCCAAACGACAGAAGCAGATTCCTCCGCTACGCTGCGGAATGACAAGTAAATTTTGGAGGCAGATATGCCAGGACGTCTCGCAGGAAAAGTCGCCATCGTCACCGGAGCCTCCTCCGGCATTGGGCAGGCTATCGCCACTCGGCTTGGCAGCGAAGGCGCGAGCGTGGTCATCGATTACACCGGCCAGATCGCCGGCGCGCAGGCGACGCTCGACCACATCCAGAGCGCGGGCGGCAAGGCGATCATCGTCGCGGGCGATATCACCAAGCCCGCCGACACGCAGAACCTCGTCGAGCAGGCATGGCAGCAGCTGGGCGGGTGCGACATCCTGGTCAACAACGCCGGCGTGGAAAAAGGCGCCGCCTTCTGGGATGTGACCGAGGCCGACTACGACCTTGTGCTCAACGTGAACCTGAAGGGCGCGTTCTTTCTCACGCAGGCCTTTGTGCGGCGGCTGCGCGATGCCAAGAAGCCCGGACGCGTGATCAATATCAGCAGCGTGCATGAGGACATGGTCTTCCCGAACTTCGCCACCTACTGCGCCTCCAAGGGCGGCATGCGCATGCTGATGCGCGATCTGGCGGTGGAGCTCGGACCGCTCGGCATTACCGTGAACAATATCGCGCCCGGCGCCATCATTACGCCCATCAATACGGCCTTGCTGAACAACAAGCCGAAGCTGGACGCCCTGCTCGCCAATATCCCGCTGGGGCGAATGGGCACGGCGGACGATGTGGCGGCGCTGGCTGCGTTTCTCGTGTCGGATGAGGCTGGGTATATCACCGGGTCGACGTATGTGGTCGATGGCGGGTTGATGCGCAATTATCACGAGCAGTGAATGCTCCGGGGCTAAAGCCCCTTTTCTCGAAAGCTATTTCAGGTGCCTAAAGGCCCCTGCTCCCTCCGAAAGACGATAAAATAGAGGCATGGGCCTGCTCGTATACTCCGCCACATGGTGCCGCGACTGCCGCGAGGCAAAGCGCTTTCTGAACCAGCACAATATTCCCTTCACCGAGATCGATATTGAAACCACCCCCGGCGCGGCCGATGCCGTGATCGAGAACGTCGGCAAGCGCGCCATCCCGCAGTTCGTCCTGGATGGCAAGTGGATTCAGCCGTACAAGCCCGGCCGCGGCTTTCTGCATGAAGAGATGAGCCAGCTGTTCGGCGTGTCCAGCTAACAGCGTTAAATGCTTTCTGTTGCAAAAGATTTATAGGAGCCGTCCGTGATCGCTCGCTACACCCGCCCGGAGATGGGGGCCATCTGGTCCGACGAGAACAAGTACCGCTGCTGGCTCCGCGTGGAGCAGGCCGCGTCCGACACCCTCGCCGCCGCCGGCATTGTGCCGAAGGAGGCCGCCAAGGCCATCCGCGAGAAGGGCAACTTCTCCGTCGCACGCATCAACGAAATCGAAGCCGAGGTCCGGCACGACGTCATCGCCTTCACCACCGCCGTCGCCGAACACATCGGCCCGGAGTCGCGCTGGCTGCACTACGGCCTGACCTCGACCGATGTGGTAGATACGGCGCAGGCGTTGCAGGTGCTCGAAGCGTCGAAGATCATCCGCAACGGCATCATGCAGCTGACCGATGTGCTGCGCACGCGCGCATTGGAGTTCAAGCACACGCCGATGATCGGCCGCACCCACGGCGTACACGCAGAGCCGACGACCTTCGGGCTGAAGCTGCTCGTCTGGTACTCCGAGATGCAGCGCAACCTGGCCCGCTTCGACGCAGCGGCCGAGGATATGCGCATCGGCAAGCTCTCCGGCGCCGTCGGCACCTTCGGCCACCTCAAGCCCGAGTATGAAGAGAGCATCTGTGCAGAGCTCGGCCTCAAGCCTGCTCTTGTAGCTACGCAGGTAGTCCAGCGCGACCGCCACGCGGCGTATCTTGGCGCATTGGCCGTGCTGGCGTCTACGCTCGACAAGATCGCCACGGAGATCCGCCATCTGCAGCGGACTGAAGTGCGCGAGGCCGAGGAGTTCTTCTCCGAGAAGCAGAAGGGCTCAAGCGCGATGCCGCACAAGCGCAATCCCATCACGTGTGAGCAGATCTCCGGACTGGCGCGCGTGGTGCGTTCGAACTCGCAGGCGGCACTGGAGAACGTCGCGCTGTGGCACGAGCGCGACATCTCGCACTCGTCGGCTGAGCGTGTCATTCTGCCGGACTCGACCATCCTCGCTGACTACCTGCTGCACAAAACCACCGGACTCATTGCAAAGCTCTTCGTCTACCCCGTGCGGATGCTGAAGAACATGGAGTCCACCGGCGGGCTGATCTTCTCGGGGCAGCTTCTGCTCGATCTCGCCGAGGCCGGCATGTCCCGCGAAGACGCCTACAAGCTCGTCCAGACGCACGCCATGCGCGCGTGGAAGGAAGACCTCGTCTTCCGCGACGAGGTGAAGAAGGTGCCCGAGATCACCAAGCTGCTCTCGCCGGAGAAGCTGGACCGGGCCTTCGACTACAAGCGCCAACTGGCGAATGTGGATGCCATCTTCAAACGCGTTCTCGCCTGATCCCTATGCAACAAACTAACGATGCCGCGGATGCCACGCTCGTGCAAATCGTGGATGCTGCGCTCGCTGACTCTGCACGCCGTAGCGGCGACTACCTCGTTTGCAGGCCAGGGTGCTTTCAGTGCTGCGTCGGCGTCTTTGCTATCTCGCAGCTCGATGCTCTGCGTCTGCGCGACGGTCTCCGCGCACTGGAGACCACCGACGCCCCGCGTGCTGAACGTATCCGCGTCCGCGTAGCCGATTCCCTGGCCCGCATCGGTCCCGAATTTCCCGGCGATGCAGTGACGGGCCTGCTGCCGGAATTTGATGAACCCTGCGAAGAAGCCGACGCCTTTGAAGCAGCCTTCGATGAGTTTGCGAACGATGAGGTCTGCTCGGTGCTGGATCCGGCAACAGGCACATGCGACCTGTATGCGGCGCGGCCGATTCCCTGCCGCACGTTTGGCCCGCCTGTACGAAATGCAGAAGGCGGTCTGGGTGTCTGCGAGCTGTGTTTCCATGGAGCGACAGATGAAGAGGTAGCAGCCTGCGAGATGCATCCTGATCCCGATCACCTGGAAGAGCATCTGCTGGAAGAACTGCGCAGGACAACTGGTGCGCACGGTCAGACGATCATCGCCTACGCGCTTCGCGGCTGAGCTGATCATTTCTGTGTTTCATCAGCTGATTTTTACTGCGTCTGCTTTGCCGCCGGAGCAGGAGTTGCGGCAGGCGCGGAGTCCGGCGTTGTGGCCGGAGAGACGATCGGCGGAGCGCCGGGCACAGGCGCGGTCAGGGAGTTTGTGCCGCTCGTCTCCGCCTTTACCAGGGCGCTGCCGCTCAGCACGGGGGCTCCGGTGGGAAAGGTGAAGCGGTCTTTGGTGACGTAGGTGATCGCCATTGCGCCTGTGACCTCCGGCGCAATGATAGTGAGCGGGATCACGTACTTCTTCGACTTCACCACCGCCTCGGTGACGCCATCGATGTGGCGGCTGCGTTGGATGGTGCCGGGCACCTGCGGAATGACAAAGGCCGAAAGACTCACCTCAGGATGCTTCTTGCCATACTTGACGATGGATTTCGCCGCCTGCTTCGGCGTCATGATGCCGGCGTCGCCGATGAAGTTGCGGTGTATGGACTTGGGGTAATAGATATCGAACACGGTGCGCGAGAAGTCGGCGCAGTTGCGATAGAGAATATGGAACTTGCCGGTGTTGCTGCGGTCGTTGAAGATGGCGATGAAAGCGGCGTCCTGTTCGGCGGAGGTACGCAGGTTCAGCCCGTAAATTTTACGGTCGTACGATGCACCGACGAGCTGCGTCCAGTCGCCCGCCGGCATGGCACCGTTGGGGCCATCGGGGATCATGTCACTGAGGTAGCGGCGGCGGTAGGCATCGCGCAGGTGGGCTTCATCATCGGCAGTGGCCGAGACCGGGATCTGCGAAGTCTTCTCGACGGCGTAGAGATACGGAATAAGCGGGATGGCGACCCAGTCGTAACCGGCGACGCGATGGTAGCGGCTGATGACGACGCCGGCCTCACCGGGCTTGCAGGGGCGCAGCTCGATCGGCGTGGCCGCACAGATGTGATTCAGATAGACGGCGGCGTGGCCGGTGGGATTCATGTGGCCGAAGGTGCCGTAGGGCTCTTCCATCAGGATGGCGATCTCAGCATGCGCAGGGCTGCAGACAAAACCACAGACGAGGAGAGCTATCGCGCTTAGGAGGAAGATACGGCTTACTTTTTTGACGAATACAGCGCTTTGCATATCTTTATCTAAGACCCCGGTTCACGCGAAATGTTACTGATTATTGGATAATGAACAGATGCCTTCGAAGCAAAGCCCCCATCTCGATCCAAGCCTCACTCTGACCCTTGCCATTACAGGAGCCAGCGGTGCGGTCTATGCACGTAAGATGCTGCAAAGGCTTGTCGCAGATGCCCGTGTAGGCCGAATTCACCTGGTTGTGTCAGAGAACGCCCTGCGCGTGTTTGCCGAGGAATTGCACCTCAGCGGGCGGAACGATCTCGCAAAGAAAATGTTCGGTACACAACATAAGGGATCGCTCAAAAAGGTGAAGCAGCACGCGCCGGAGGACATCGGCGCCTGCATCGCCAGCGGGAGCTACGCTGTGGACGCGATGATCGTGCTTCCCTGCTCCATGGGCACGCTCGGCGGCATCGCCAACGGTCTGGCGATGAACCTGATCCAGCGCGCGGCGGACGTCTGCCTGAAGGAGCGGCGTCGGCTTGTGCTCTGCGTTCGCGAGACGCCGTTCACCACCATCCACCTGCGCAACATGCAGTACGCGGCCGAGGCCGGCGCGACGATCTATCCGGTCATCCCCACGCACTATAACCATCCCGCGAGCGAAGACGAGATGGCGGAGCAGTTCGTCTGCCGCGTGCTGGCTCACATTGGATTGCCGCAGGATGATGCGTATGTGTGGAAGGGCGAGTAGAGATCTTTAGGCCAAAGCAGAGCTGAGACCGATTATTTTGTTGCCGGAAACATCTGATCAGCGAGAATCTGCAATTGATGGATCCACTGAACCATTAATTGGCTTGAATCATTCTTTCTGCCTGATTCCTGAACAACAGTCTCAATATGCTCGTAACCATCGTTGTCATACATGACGTGGAATTCGGGACTATGAAAAATTATTCGTCCTCCGTGGACCAGAACAGTACCGTATCTTTTTTGAGCATCTTCCATCGTTTGCGAAAGTGTTGCCGTAAAAGAACGATGAAGCGCCGCAAATTTGTCCGAACTAATTTCTACCGTCTCCCAATGAACCGAGATTCGCTTGGCGGCGATATCTGCACTGACGGGCAACTGGCACGACACGGCAAGCTGATTCAGTATTTCAAAGAGCGACTGTTTGTGGGTTCCGCGTAGCAATTCAAATTTTTTCCCATCCATTGTTCTTAAAATGAGTTTTGATGCGCTGCCAGTAGAAACAGAAATCATAATGACTGGACCCCCGGGAATGTCGGAATCGGGCATGACTAGCCGCCAAACATCCCCGGCATACAGTGCAGTGTCCGTGTTATCTTCCAGCGAAGGGCACGCCTTCGATGGAGGTGGAGCGATAGTTTGCGCCCAGAGCATGGATGTCTGCGCCAGCATAAGAACCAATAGAAATCGAATCATTCCGTGCTCCTATCAAAGCCGATTGGCCTGCGGGGCGTAGCGCGCATATTACATGATTCACGCAACAATCCGATAGTCAGCGTTCCACTGGCACTGAAATTCTAGGCCAATTGCTTCACAATGGATCTAATCTATTTTCCCGCTAAAAAATCTTCGATCGGCGGCAGCGCCTGCGCACTGCACTCCACCGGCACAAGATGTCCGCAGCCCGGGAACTCTACATACTGCGACTGCGGGATAAGCGCGTGCATTCTGTGGCCTGTGTCTACAGGGATAAGCCGGTCGTTCGTTCCCCACTCGATGAGCACGGGCTGGCGCAGATCGCCGAGACGGAAATCGAGCAGGTCCTGGCCGCGCAACATCGAGCTGACGCTGCGGTTCACCACCCAGGCGCGCGCCTTCAGGTGGCGCAGGGCGTCGCGGCGCACAAAGTATGGCAGCGTGCGGTCGCCGGGCTCCAGGTAGTGGAAGAGCTCGCTCATCTCGTCTTCGGTATTCGGAGCAAATATCTCGAGCGGCATGCCGGGATGGAAGTAGATGCCGGCGGAGTCGATCAGCACCACGCGGCGCACGCTCTGCGGATGGTCCATCGCCAGCTTCAGGGTGATCCAGCCGCCCATCGACCAGCCGACGACGTCAGCCTGCGCGATGCCGCGGCTCTGCATGAACTTTGCGATCATGTCCTCTTCTTCAGGGATGGAGAAGGTGGCATCGACGGGCTGAGCGGAGATGCCGTAGCCCAGCAGGTCCGGCGCATAGACGTGATAGCCCTGGGCTGCGAGCGCAGGCAGAAAGGCGGTCCAGTCCTCGGCGCGGCCGCCGAGACCGTGGATAAGCAGTACCGGCGCGTCGTGCGTCTGTGTCCTGGGTATCGCTTCAAAGTAGTGGATACGGTTGCCATCGACCACAACCGATTCGTTCTTAACGCCCTCCTGCCAGAGCACAATGCGCGCCGTCTCCTCGCCCACCCAGACGGGACGCACAAGGGCGACCAGCGAGGCCAAAGCTCCGAGAACCAGCGCCACAAAAATGACTCGGCCAATGCGGCGGCGGGCTATATCTGTCATGCTTGTACCGTATCCATCCTGTTGAATGCCTTCTCGATGGCGTCGAATGTGAATCCGGCCAGCGCGTACTGTTGCAGATCGCTGCGGCGCGCCCAGCAGACCTCGGTGGCATCATCGCCTGCACGCAGTTCCCCACCACTTACAGTACAGATCCAGTCCACAAGAACATAATGATAGCGAACAGCGCCTGCTGCATCGCGATCTATCAGGTCATAGACGCCGAGGAACTCCAGCGGCTCCACATTGAGCGAGGTCTCTTCCCGCACCTCGCGGACGATGGCCTGCTCGACCGTCTCGCCCAGCTCCAACCGTCCACCGGGGAGCGACCACTGGCCTGCGAGCGGTTCGCCGCCGCGGCGCACAAGCAGCACGGCGCCGCCGTCAAGAACTACGGCTCCGGCGCCGACTATGGGTTGGGTTGGATACTGACGCGACATTTTGGCGGACAGAGAACTCGAACAGCGAACTCTATCCTCCTATTCTAGTTCGGCGCGGCGGTTGTCTGCATATCTGCGTTGCCGGTGTGAGCGCCGTGGGAGCTCTTTTGCGGATCCAGAACGAAGCCGGTGCGGATCAGGCTCTGCGTCGGATGATGGATATCGACCTCCATCAGCGTGTTCTCCGCATCGGTGTAGACGGTGTACTCATGAATGCCGAAGAGGAAGCCATACCGGTGCACCGTCACAGGCTTGCCATCGAGCGTACCCGTGGCGTCTGCCAGCGTATTCCACTGGATGGCTCCGCTCTCGATGGCGAAGGCCGGCGCCGGTGCTGCCAGATAGTACTGGCCATTTACCGTGGGATGCGTGGTCGCCATGTAGACAAGCGCCTGGATCGGGCTGGCGTCAAAAGGAGGCAGAAAAAGACCGCCGGACTGGAACGGAAACTGCGTGGAGATCGTCGGCTTGCCGGGGTGCTGACGATTCTGCGTCAGCTGCGTGCGCTCCTTGTTCAACCCATACGTCATGGAAAGCTCGGTCTTCAGGTTCGCCAACTCGCCGGAGGCGTAGGCATATCCCGCATCCAGGGTGTACGTGTGCTTCAGCTGCATGTCCTCTGTGTCCGGCGCATTGGTGACCGTGCTGCTGCCAGGACCCGTATGCGTACTGGTGGCGTTGCCGAGGCGGAGGCCGACCGTGTCCGGACGCGGGGCCACGCTGTAGTGGTAATTACTGTCGACCTTGAAGCCGTTCTTGGTCTTATCGAAGGTGTAATTCTCTACACCGATATCTTCATGGTCCCGCTGGATCGTGAAGTTGTTCTGCTGGGCGTATGCTGCGGCTGCGGCGAAGAAGAACAACGCCACAAGCAAGGTTTTTAGCTTCCATGTCTTGAGTTTCACGAACGGTCTCCTCAGGCTGCACCGGAATCATACTTGACCGGACGAGAGGTGCCTAGATGGAATGGGTTTATTTCAGCAGGTTTTCCGTATTTTCACTTCAGAGGCTTGCCGTACTCTTCGCCGAAGACAGTGTGCGACATCTCAAAGCGGCCGCCGCTGAACTTATCAGGCCCCTTTAAGTGGCCGAGAGCCAGCAGAGCGACAACATGGTAGCTCATCGGCAGGCGCAGCACCTCGTGCACCTTCTCCTGCTCGAAACCTTCCATAGGAGCGGTGTCGTAGCCCATCACCTCGGCCATCAGCATCATGTGGGTGACGGCGATCATTACCATCTTGTTCAGCCAGCCCTTCATCTGCTCGCTGGAGAAGCTCGACATATAGTTCGGCACCGCAGCCTGCGCCTGGTGCGCATAGCCTTCGGGCATGCCGCCCTCGCGGCCCATCCGCAGCATCTCGTCCAGGTCCTTGCGCCAGCCGTCGGCGTCCCCGCAGGCAACGATAACGGCGGATGCCTCTTCGACCTTGGGCTGGTTGTAGCTTGCGCCGCGCAGACGCCTCTTCTGCTCCGGCGATTGCACCACGATGAAGCGCCAGGGCTGCATGTTGTAGCCGCTGGGCGCATCCAGGCCAGCCTGCAGGATCTGCTTCAGGTCAACCTCGGGGATGTTAGCACCGTCGAAGCTGGGGGTGGCCCTGCGTTCGCGAATGGCCTGCGCCAGTGTCTTGGGTTTTTTATTGCTCATCGTATCGCTCTATAGACCCGGCTTCGTTATGCGCGATCGAGCTACGCTGGAGGAAATACATGCCGCGAGATTGACCATACCACGCAGCGGCCTTTATGGCATGGCTGGAGGGAGTGGGTTGAACTCGAGGCCAAAGGGGCTCTGACCCGGCGCGTCGGCATAGACCCAGGCGCCGGTGAATGCCGTGCGCAGCTCCGGATAGTTGACCAACAAAACTCTGAGCGCCTTCATATTGCGCTCTCTAACTGCCGCGGGGTTACCAACCTCCGTTGCAGTTATATGCACGGCAAGCTCCAGTGCTTTGCCATCAAAAGATTCCTGCGTTCCGAGCGCCGTGAAATCGTAGCTCGGCAAAGGAGGAGATACTTTCGGGCATCCGTCTGCAGGACATAACAGTGCAACCATACACTCAACCACGCGGCCCATACCATGTGAACATACGTCCAATTGCAGCGGATGCTCCGCGCTGACACCGTTCGTTGCCAGTTCCTTTGGCTGCGCGGCCTGTTGCTCAGCATGGAGCTTATCCCGATTGGTGCTGTTCACAAAATCGACGGGCGAGAGTAGAGCGTCCGCCTCAGTGTAGTAGAGCCACGCGTTCCACTGCTGGTTCTGTTTGGCGTAGATGCGCGCCTGCATCCAGTACCAGAGACCATCATGCCCGGCGGCCGTGAGCGGTCTGGAGATGAATCCTGCGAGCTGCCATGCGCTGCCGCTCTCTCTCAGCACAAAGCTCAGGCTCCATGGGTTTTGTCCGTCGGCGTGAACGATGGCGAGGGCGTAGCGGGCCGCGGGGAGCGCGGGCAGGCTGAAGACCACCTCGGCCGCAGAGTTGTTCAGGCTGCAGTAGAACTGCGTGTCCTTCACACCGGAGTTGCCGCTCGCATCGAGAATGTAGAGCGAATTTACGCTGAGTCCCTCACCGGCGAGCTTCGGTGCGGTAGAGGTGATGGCGGCGGCGATGCCGTCGAAGTTCTGCGCCACATCCGGGATGGTGGACGCCCTGATCCCGGCCACGTCGTTGATCTTCACCCAACCGGCGAAGCTCAGGGCCGCTGCCGAGAGCGCGCTGCGGGTGACGGGGACCATCTGCGACTGCGTTGTGCAGGTCTCAGCTTGTAGCTGGATGGAAACTCCAGCCGCCAGCCCCAGAAACAGCAGCCAGCCTGACATACGGCGGACACTGGCCGGTAAGGCCAGCAAACTGCGGCGTTTCGGGGACGATTCAGCCATGCTCTCCATTCGCGGCGAAGGCCTTCAAGGCGTCTGCGATCACTGCTAGTCTAGTACACGGACCCGTTGGCCACATTGCTCTCCTTCATGCCATGAAATGAGTCCAATAAAAGCGGCCGGCAAGTTGCGGAACGCTATAGATTAAGGAGCTGGATGCATCTCAGGGGAACATGGAGAACCGCCGGTAAAGGACTGTGCCTGTGCACAGCCCTTGCGGCCATGCTGCCCCTTGCACTCGGAGCGCAGACCCAGCAGCCACCGCAAAACCAGCAACCACCGCAGGGCAGACTGCCCGTTGGATTTCCGGGCTTCCGCGGCGGCGCGAACTCCCGTCCTGCTCCGGTAGCACCAGCCCCGGCAAAGCCATCTGCTGCCACTCCAATGCCAGCCTCAGCAGCCGTACCGGCATCGCAGCTTCCCGCTACGCCGGTGACGCAGACTGCGATAGTGGCTCCGGTAACACCGGCCGTACCGCTCACACCCGCTCAGAACCTCGCGCACCGCGCCACTGTGACGTATGAGAACGGCAGGCTGACCGTGAAGGCCCACAACTCCAGCCTGAACCAGATCCTGCGCGCCATTATGCGTGAGACCGGGCTCCAGGTAGACGGCGGTGTGCTCGATGAGCGCGTCTACGGCGTCTACGGCCCGTCTCGTCCGTCGGCGGTGCTTTCGAACCTGCTTACCGGGACCGGCTCCGACATGCTCTACATCCCGGCATCAGGTGATCAGCCCGCACATCTGACCCTGGTATCCCGCGATGGCAAAACCTCTCCGCCTCCGCCAAGCGCAAGCGCAAGTGACGATCTCCTGCCGGATGGGCCGGAGGAGGATCCGGCGCCATCACAGGCCTCTGTGGCGGCCCTCAAGCAGGCCGATCCCGTTCAGGCACCAGCGAGTACGAGTAATGGGCCACCACCCGTCATGCCGCCGGGAACCTATCCCGAGCAGGTAGAACCTCCACATAAGAAAGTCACCTCGCTTCCACCGCCCACGGTGGACCAGGTCTACCAGCAGATCCTGCAACTGCATGATGCCGAGGCGAAGCTGGCACAGCAACAAAAGGCCGCAGCCGCAAACGCTCCCGCGCCAGCAGCTACACCGGCTGTGACTCCTGCAGCCACCGCTCAACCGGGCATTTTGTCGGCACCTGTGCCTGCCGCGGTGACAGCTCCGAAGCCACCTGTGGCTCGCGAGTAGTGGAACGATTCAATTGTGGGGAAAAGGAAAGATCTGAAGCTTCAGTTGCCTGCGATGGCTGCCTGACGGGCCGCAGCTGAGGCTACATTCCGGGAGTGGGTGCGGAAGGCCGAGAACATTGAGATGCAGATACCATAGGCCAGAACGACGCCGCCGGCGAGCGATGCAAGTACCGCACAAATCAATACGATCCAGTTAGCCATCTCACGCCTCCTTAAGCCATTGTTGCGAGTGCATTGCAGCAAATCTTCAAGCATCGCTTGCAGTGTTGCCGCTACTTCACTATCTATTCTTGCAAAGAATCTTTCGCTTGCCTATCGCAAAACCCTGTTCGGAGCCGCTCCGCTATTGCTGCTCTGGGTACCTGCGCGGATACCCCTGCGGAACCGGCTCTGGAAGTAGGATGCGCGATTAGCCCTTCGCGCACGAGTCACGTAATCTATATCTTTGCGGCAACTTCGCCGTTGTCACTCTTTTATCCCTGCATGAGCATTACGTCCATTACCGTCCGCGGCGCGCGCCAGCACAACCTGCGCAACGTCAACGTCAGCATTCCGCGCAATACCCTCACGGTGGTCACGGGCCTCTCGGGATCGGGCAAGTCCTCGCTCGCCTTTGACACCATCTACGCCGAAGGCCAGCGCCGCTACGTGGAGACGCTCTCCGCCTACGCCCGCCAGTTCCTGGATCAGATGGAACGGCCGGATGTGGACTCCATCGAGGGGCTTTCGCCGGCCATCTCCATCGAGCAGAAGACTACCAGCCGCTCGCCACGTTCGACGGTGGGCACCATCACCGAGATCTACGACTATCTGCGTCTGCTCTATGCCTCGGTAGGCCAGCCGCACTGCCCCAACTGCGGTCTGCCCATCTCGCGGCAATCCGCGGATCAGATCGTCGAGCGCATCATCGCGCTTGCCCCGGGCGAACGCGTGACCGTGCTCGCGCCTATCGTCCGTGGGCGCAAGGGCGAGTTCCGCGAAGAGTTAGAGGAGCTCGACCGGCAGGGCTTCCGTGCTCGCATCGACGGTGTGATGCAGGATGTGGTGGAAGGCATGCGGCTGGAGAAGCGAAAGAACCACACCGTGGAAGCGGTGGTGGATCGCATCGTGCTGAAGGCCGAAGCTAATGGGAGCGAGTCGCCGGGCGCGAGCGGCGCAAAGAATGGCGCCAGCAGCAAAAAGAAGATCGACCCGCGTTATATCGCGCGACTCAACGAGGCCGTGCAGAAGGCGCTCAAGATGGCGAACGGCCTGGTGCTGATCGCCATCGCCGGCGCGCCGGCATCCGAGGCGGAGACACTCTACTCGTCTTCGATGGCCTGCCCCGACTGCGGCATCAACGTGCCCAAGCTCGAGCCGCGCAGCTTCAGCTTCAACTCCACCTACGGCGCCTGCCCGGAGTGCCACGGCCTCGGCAGCATCTACGACTTCGATCCCGGCAAGACCATCACCGACTGGTCGAAGCCTCTGCTGGATGGCGCGATGGGACCGGGATCGGCCTCGCAATATCTGCTCAAGCTGATCAAGATCGCCGCCGAGCGTTACAAGATCAACCTCAAGGTGCCGTTCGAGGATGTGCCCGAAGCGCATCAGAAATTGCTTTTGTACGGCCCGCCGAAGGGTGAGACGACGCGCACCGGCTTCCACGGCATCTTCGCCTACCTGCGTGACACGCTCGAGGAATCGAAGTCCGAAGGCTATCGCGAGTACCTGATGAACTTCATGTCCGCGACGGCCTGTCCGACGTGCAAAGGCCGCCGTCTGCGGCCTGAATCCTTGGCCGTAAAAGTGGCTGGTAGATCTATCGCCGAGTTCACGGAGCTTCCGCTGGAACGCGCCCTGCCCGTTGCACGCAACCTGAACTTCACCGGACGCGAGAAGCTCATCGCCGACCGGCTGCAGCGCGAGGTCATTGAGCGGCTGGAGTTCCTGAACGCCGTCGGCCTCGGCTATCTGTCTCTGGATCGCAGTGCCGCAACGCTCTCCGGCGGCGAAGGCCAGCGCATCCGTTTAGCCACGCAGATCGGCTCGCGGCTGCGCGGCGTGCTCTATGTGCTGGACGAGCCGAGCATCGGCCTGCACCAGCGTGACAACATGCGGCTCATCGCGGCATTAGAACGCTTACGCGATTTAGGCAACACCGTGCTCGTCGTGGAGCATGACGAAGACACCATCCGCAAGGCCGACTACGTGCTCGACCTCGGCCCCGGTGCAGGCAAGAACGGCGGACATCTCATCGCCGAAGGGACGCCGCAGCAGGTGATGGACAATCCGAACTCCGTCACCGGCCAGTATCTCT
>Ga0206820_1076_pt1 | contig 19249 bp, 17 predicted proteins | sample Alteio_BWOrgCont_84_FD_152857 | JGI IMG/M metagenome (GOLD analysis project Ga0206820, IMG submission 152857) | Enriched cells from forest soil in Barre Woods Harvard Forest LTER site, Petersham, Massachusetts, United States -... | ecosystem: Environmental > Terrestrial > Soil > Temperate forest >...
TAGCTGTGTTTTGCGCTGAGCTTCGTTGAGTCCGGGAATGTTCACCGTATTGGTTGAATTTGGCGCATCGGCGTAATAACCGCCACGCGTGCTGGCCGTTAGATCAGGATTGGCGAGCCGAATGGAGATATTGCGGTACTTCGCTGGATCGATGCTCTCATTAGAAGGCGAATAAGAAAGTGTGTAGTAGGCCGCGCCATCCCCAATGGCTGTTTTTAGCTTTACATCGACATAGTTGCCTTGCCGCAGCTCCTCACCGCCGGTGATCGGTGCCAGGTAATTGAAGTTGGTCGTGCGTCCGCCAAAAGGGTCTTTAGGATCGTAAGGGTCTCGATTGTCAAAGGCGGTTGTGGCAGTGTTTGCCGGATTGATGAAGTAGAGTGTGACGCGCGACTCAAGCAGGGTCTGGGTCAGATGCCGGGTGAGCTGTTGCAGTGCGGAAGCAAGATGAGGGGGGCACTTAGCGCTAGTAGGTCCACACTGGTTGGCAGCATTATGGCCGATCCAGATCACGTTCTTGCGGCCGGGGATGCCGCGCATCGCTTCGATGATCTGGTTGAGCGCCTGCGTGGTCTTCGCGAGGCGATTCATTCCTAGAAGACCATTGGATATAGACACGCCGGTACCCATATCCTCTGCATCGCTCGGATATTGAGGGAAGTAGGCCTTGAGCGCGGCAAGCACTGCGGCACGGCTCTGGGTAAAGTCTTGCAGTAAGAGAAATTTTGTAGTGTCGAGGGCAAGCAGCGCGGTGGGCTGCGGAAGCACCTCGGGTTGCGTGAGAAGGTACTTCTGTAGTGCGGTGCGGCCATAAGACATGTCCGAGAACTGCGTGTTTTCGTCGTCCAGAATAAGAATGTTCACCGGAGCATTTCCGATCTTCTTCAAGTCCTTTGAAGAGGTGACAATCGGCTGATCATCGGGTAATGGCGGCATGGCATGCGCGCTGGGCGGCTCAAAGCTCTTAATGGTCTGTGGTTGATCGTCTTCGAATATGGTGAAGTCGCTCTGCTTCAGATCGGTGATGACATTGCCCTTCTTGTCCGTCACCACCACGTCAAGAATGACAATGCGGGTATTGACCTTGAAGACCGGCTGCTCGCTCTGCTGTGCGTTAAGCGTCACGCCGGGTAGAAGAGCCAACAGGAGCGTTACTGTAACTTGTGTGCGGGCTGGAACGCTGTGGCGGAAGCGAGAGAGCATGGTCTCCATCCAAAGAGACTAAAAATGACCCTGCCAATCATACGCCAGCGCTTACTGCGGACGCTTTGAAGTATCCACCGGCGGGAACTTGCGCGGCCGTATGAACGATAGCGCAGGTTGCTTCTCCGGCGCCGGCTGCGGCTTTGCCTCCGCGGGCGGCATGGCCTGCGCCGCCTGCTCGGCCGGAGTCTGCATCATCTTCCTCACATCCTCACGCTTGTGCGCCGGCTTCAGCATCCGCGTCACGCCCTGCACGGCTCGGCGTATGCCGGAAGGCTGTCCTGGATCTCTGCCTGCTCTGCGCCGCATCACGCTGGATTCGGTCAGGAAGTGCTTCGGGCAGCTCTCCACATAGAGCAGAAGATCAAGCACGGTGCGTATGGCCTCAGGATCTGACTTGATGTTCTTCTTGCGATCGCAGTGGCGGGCGAGGTTGCCCATCACATCCAGCAGATGGTTCGGCTTCCAGTGCAGGTCGCGGCGCAGATCGTCGTTCAGGTTGACCTTCATCGAGTGGCTGTAATCGTGATGCAGAAACTTATAGGTCTGGTGCGCGACCTTGGTGCTCACGCCATGCGGCGCCGTGAGTGCGATGAAATCATTGTCGGAGAGAGACTTTCTTCCCGCCACCATGCTCTTCTTGGAGCTTGCCTTCATGGCATCGGCCGTCTTGCCCCAGAGCCACACGCAGAGGATCAGGACCACAATGCCGCCGCCGACGATGGGCGCATACTGCCAGATCGTCATCGCCGTGTCGCGCTGGTTATCGATGGAGTGCGTCAGGGCGCCGAAGTAGGTGTCCAGCTGCGGCAGCAGGCCGAACATGTACGCGAAGAAGATCAGCGCCACGACGACCAGAAGCAGGGACCCGGGATGGCTGAGTGCACCGCGTTTGCGTGTAAGTGTGGGATCGAGCGTGCGTGGAGTATTGCCGCCTGCTGTGTATTTCATGTAGGCCTCACAAGACCAGGGAGAAGTGGGACGGGAATCAGTCTTCTATCATGCTCGTGGCAGGGCGGCAGGGTCAAGCAAAAGGTGGGGATGTTGCAGAAAAGCTAGGAGGTGGGACGTTTGCTGCAGCGGCACTTTTCCATGATGGCGGCACGCATCTTGTCGCGCAGGCTCTCCGGCATCTCGTACGCGTAGATCTCGTGGTTGCGGTAGATGTGGATGGTCTGCTTGGTGGTGTTCACCGTGACCTCGCAGTGGCTGCACTCTGCCATATGGATACGGATCTCCGTCAACAGCGGCTCCACGACTGTGCCGTCAAAGTAGTCGGTCATCTTCGCCAGAAACTCAGTGCACGTCACTTCGATACACCATCCTTCACCTTCATATACCTGCTCAGCCGCTCGCGCAACTGTAAACGCGCGCGCAACAGCCTGGACTTCACGGCAGGCACGCTCAAACCCAACGCCTCTGCCGTCTCCTCCGTCGATAGGTTCTCGACGTCGCGCAGCGTAAACACGCTGCGGAAGCCCGGCGGCAGGCCGGCAATGGTCTTGCGCAATATCTCGCCCAGCTCGCCCTGCCCGTATTGCTGCTCCGGGTCCGGCGTCCAGTCCGCAAAGTCCCGCGGCACCGAACCCTCTTCCGTCTGCACGTCCTCGTCCATGGAGACGGTCTTGCTGTTCCGCCGCTTGCGCAGCCGCATCAGGCTCTCGTTCACCGCGATGCGCACCAGCCAGGTATAGAACTTCGAGTTTCCCTGGAACTGGTCGAGTTTTTGATACGCCTTCAGGAACGTGTCCTGAACAATGTCTTCCGCGTCTTCCTTGTTCTGCGTAATGTGCCGCGCAATGCGGAAGATCTGCCGGTCGTACTGGCGGATGAGCTGCTCAAAGGCAGCTTCATCCCCACCCTTGGCCCGCGCAACAAGCGCGACGTCGGGGTGGATCTCTTCCGTTGCTGAGAATTGGATGGCGGCCATAGGTCGGGTGCTTCAGAAAGTTACAGAAAAGGTGCAGAAATCGGTGCAAAAATCACGGTATGTTCTGTGGGTTACTTTAGCAGGTTCAAAAGGGGCTGCTTGAGACATAGTAAATCGCCCCTCGCCTGTGCGTAAAATCAGCCGGTCGTTAGGCTTGCGGGGACAAGGCAGGGATCAGTGGGCACCAGCCGGGATAATGGATCCTGATAATTTGGACCACTCCACGGGATGCGCGTAGTAACGGACCCCGTTCGGCCACGCGCCCGGGTGGTGTGTGAAGGAGAGCGCTGCGATGGAATCGTCATGGTTTGTGGCCCCTGCCTGCGTCACCTCCGGCCCATCCTGCTGCAGCTGGTCCATTGTCTTCTCCGACGGCCGGATGACCGCGATGTGTCCCGGCTTGTGCGGATCGGGGCTGATGTAGTTCACCACAACGAACTCGCCCAGGTTGGCGCGTTGCTGCGCTTCCATGGCGTCCACGGGAACCCAGCCTGCCTCCTGCCCATCCTTCGATGCAAGCCATCGCCCCTGCGCGCTGGCCAGCAGGGTAGTGCGATGCTCCGGCGGGCGCAGAAGATAGACCTCCAGCCTCAGGCTGACGGCCGCGGAAAAGGCGCTGCAGTGCGTGTCATGCTTGCCGCCATCACCTCCGCGGTTCTCCTCGCCGGTCTTCCAGTCGATATGCTCGCGCGCAAGCCAGTGGTGCTCCACGTCCAGACTGTCGAGCAACGCTATCAGGCGATGACCCTCCGGCGTAATGACGCCGCAACACGGCTGCGTAACCGAGTTGGGCGTTGCAGCTCCAGAGACTATTGGAGCAGGCGCTTGCGTCTGTGCCGAAGCACCGCAGGCCAGCAACAGAGCGCAGGCAAGAGCCGGCAGGTGTAGGCGGAGCCGTGAAGGGAACATGCTGTCTCCTGAAACTCAATTCATAGTCTAAATAAACGTACCTCCGCTGGTTCCGTCTATTCTCCGGAAGGCGTGTTGCACAGCGGCCGCGCGCTTAGAGTGAGAGAGTGAAGATCAGTATTCCATCGGGCCAGCCATCCTCGTGCCGCCTCCGGCACGGCTTTGCGCTTCTAACGCTTCTCGCCTGCACACTTGCACTCTCCGCGCAGAGCTCTTCCACCACCTCCTCGAAGAAAAAGACCGCACACCCGCCGGCAAAATTAGCCATACATGCAACAGGCAAGACGAGCGCCGCTACCCGTAGCGCGCGGCGTCGCGCCGCAGCCGCGAAGGTGCCCAAGGTTCCGGCGACCGCGCAGAGCATCCGGTTGCACTCGGCCTTCGTCGCCTCCGCGCAACTGCGTCCCATGGCGCAGCAGCTTGCGGCCACGCGTTCTGTGGCGGCCTATGCCGGAGTCACCAACTACGCACGTAACCATCCCGGAGAAGGCGCAGCCGCTGCCTACCTCGCGCTTGGCCACGCCAACATGCTCGATCACCGCTTCGCAGATGCAGCCGCAAACTTCCAGGCCGCAAGCGCGCACGGCAGCGCACTGGCCGACTACGCAGACTATCTCGGCGCGCAGGCTGAGCTGCAGGCCGGCGGCCACGCCGCAGCGGCCTTCGCTCTTCTGAGCAACTTCGCTGCGCGTCATCCGGACAGCATCTTTGTCGCGAATGCACCCATGTTGCTGGCGAACGCCTACATGCAGCAGGGCGATGCGCAGAGCGCTCTGCGTGTGCTGACGCCGCTGGCCAACACCGAGCAAGGCTCGCACTCTGACTTCCAGTACGCCCTCGCTCGCGCCAACCAGCTCTCCGGCAATTCAGCCGAGGCGGCGCGTCTCTACCGCCAGATCTACATCTCGCAGCCGCTGCAGCCGGAGGCGGCGCAGGCCCGCACCCAGCTTGCCTCGCTCAATATCGCGCCTCTTACCGCAGCCGAGCGCAAATCGCACGCTGACCAGCTCTTTCTCGCGCACCGTTACGCCGAGGCCGAAGAGGAGTACGACGCCATCAGCCGTAACGACGGCTCACTCAGCTCCGCCGACCGCGACGCGCTGGCCATCTACTCCGCCGTCTGCCAGCTCAAGACGAAGAAGCTGACCGGCCGCGACGCCGAGAAGCTGCCGGAGACGAGCGATGACAGCGGCGCCGCGCGTCTCTACATCCTCGCCGAGATCGCCCGCTCCGACGGCAACGACGCGCTTGATCGCCAGTACATCGACACCCTGATGCAGAACTTCCCGCACAGCCACTGGCTCGAAGAGGCGCTTTACTCCGCCGGCAACATGTATCTGCTCAAGCATGACTACGCCAACGCCATCGCCCAGTACACCTCGCTCGTGAAGCTCTTTCCCGGCAGCAGCTATGCTCCCTCCGCGCACTGGCGCGCCGCGTGGATGAACTATCGCTTGCGCAACTACCCGGAAGCCGCGCGGCTCATGAACGAACAGTTGCAGAGCTATCCCGGTGGCGCTGAGATCCCCGGCGCTCTCTACTGGCGTGCGCGCATGTACGAGGACGAGGAGCACAACTACGGCCAGGCGTTGAACTATTACCGGGCTGTTACCTCTGTTTATCCGAACTACTACTACGCCATCCTCGCGCGCGAACGCATCGCTTCACTCGGCAACCAGACCACCGCCACAGCGGCATCTACGCCGTTCCTGGCGTATGTGCACGCGCCGGAGACGCCGCCGCTGACCGACGTGCTGCCGGAGAACGACATCCACCTCATCAAGGCGCGCCTGCTCGCCAACGCCGCGTTGAACGAGTACATTGCGCCGGAGATCCAGGCCGGTGCAGGCTCAGCCACATGGGGTCTGCTGGCCCAGGCGGAGATCTACGCCTCCTATGGCGAATACTTCCGCGCGCTCGAGACCATGAAGCACAGCAGCCTGCACTTCTTCAACTACGAGCTCGACGATGTGCCCGTCGCCTACTGGCATCTGCTCTTTCCCCAGCCCTACTGGACCGACATCGTGGACAACGCGGAGAAGAACCAGCTTGACCCGTACCTCGTCGCCTCGCTCATACGGCAGGAGTCCGAGTTCAACCCCGGCGCACTCTCGCGCATGAACGCGTACGGCCTGATGCAGCTGCTGCCGTCGGTGGGCAAGTCTATTGCGAAGCATGAAGGCGACAAGCACTTTGCTGCAAATCAATTGTTGGACCCGCCTACGAACATCGAGCTGGGCACGGCCAATCTTAAAGACGTTCTAGCCCGCTTCGGCGGCCAGCCCGAGTACGCGCTCGCCGCCTACAACGCCGGCGATACACCCGTGCACCAGTGGCTCGCCACGAACGACTACAAGGACATCCCCGAGTTCGTCGAGTCGATCCCGTACTCCGAGACACGCGACTACGTGCAGGCGATCCTGCGCAACCGCGAGATGTACCGCCAGCTCTACCCGACCCATTAGGTAAAGAGATTTGCAAGAGAGATCGCGGCGCTTGCGCCCGCGTTCGTTTACGATTGTGAAGTCGCCCGGGTGGTGGAATCGGCAGACACAGCGGACTTAAAATCCGCAGACCAGAAATGGTCGTGGGGGTTCAAGTCCCCCCTCGGGCACCACGTTAGTCAAAGCGCAGAAACATCCTGAAAATAGAAGATAACGCAGTGCGTCATAACTAGATGGATACCATCACATCTTTGGGGGATGCGCTGCCGCCGGCTACTGCAATACTGTTTCACAGTATCAAAGAATCGCGGGTGCATCTTCTAATTTCAACCATAGCGAATGCCGTCGCCGATCCAGACGTCTCCTATAATCATGAAAGCGATCCCGCACACTTGCTTGAAATGAACTCCACACCGCTCTCCCACCGGGTGGATAAAGAGGTATAAGCGCCAAGCCATGCTCGTTCCCGAGGAAATTCAGCCTACAAAACCTATCCTGGATTCTTCCTCCGTGACGCTGGAAACGGAAGAACTTCAATTTAGATACGAGGCGTTAGTTACAGAGATCGTTCGTGGCACAACAATTGTCTGCGACTGGCATGGCAGACTCAGCACGCTCGCGAAACGGTCCGGTTACACAGAAGCCTTGGCAGATCTTCCTTATTTCGTTAACAAGCCTGGCGTAGTGGAAGGTATCTCTGCCAAGATCTCTCAGACAAACTGGCCTGGTTTTCTGAAGCCTGGACTCAGCACGTTGGTTCGCCGCCTGATCAAACGGGAACCGATCCTGGTCGTGGTGAGCGCGCCGCCGGCTGAGAACAATTCCACCGCAGAAGATATGGCGGGAGCCATCCTGGTCTTCGAGTACCGCGTTCTTGGTCTTCGCTCGCGCTTCGTCACGACCAACGACCGGTCTGGAAAACAATGCTTTGTCGCTATGAATGGTGCAGAGCCGGCAATTCTGGATGCCTGCATTGAAGCGCTTTGCGCAGACGGCGCAAACCTGCTCCTGCTCGCTATCCATCGCGAAGACGGGCAAGCCGGAGACAGGTTGCTATCTCAGCTTCGCCACAAGAAGGTCCGGCACAGGCGGTCCGCCGTACGGGAGCGCCGACGCAAGTCCTTTATGCCCCTCTTGGGAACGGTAGACGATACTTATGCCCAGCTTGGCCGCAAAACTCGAAAAAACCTTGGATACTATAAGCGGCTTGCGGAGAAAGAACTTGGTGCCACCTTTGAAGAGCAGGTTCAACTTGATCTGGAGAGCTTCCTCGCGATCAACCGGCGCTGCATGTACGCGGTTCCGGAGGACGTTGCGCGCTGGCGTCATGCGTGTCTCTCCGATCTGCCCTCAGCTTTCATGTCCGGAGTGAAAGACCGCGATGGCAACTGGCTCAGCCTGATCGGGTGCCGCAGATGGGGAACAACGGTCGAGATCCTTTGGCAAATGAACATCGATGGATATCGCGATCTTTCCCTCGCCATCGTCGCGAGATCGTTCCTCATCGAGTCGGAAATTGCGCTTGGCAGCACCAGGCTCCAGATCGAGGGTGGGGCAGCCCATTCTCTTTACGGGTCTTTCGAGGAGGAGAATATTCTGGACTTTGTCCGTATGCGCGAGACCCTGGCGGCCAGGATGCTTCGCTTCGCGACCCGGAGAGTGGTTCAGGATGGCGATGAACTTGGTCTGATGCTCTCCCATTCGGATCTGGACGCGCCAAAAGCCTGATGTTCCCGGGCTCATTAACGCAGGAGTCTCATGCCAAAGTTCAAACACCACGTATTCATCTGCGCCAATGAGCGCGACGGGAGCGCCGCTCGCCCCAGCTGCGGCAAGAAGGGCAGCAAGCTGAAGGACGCATTCAAGGATGCGATCAAAGCCGCCGGCCTCAAGCATGGTGTTCGCGCTAATACCTCTGGCTGTCTCGATCAGTGCGAGCATGGGCCGACCGTCGTGATCTATCCCGAGGCCGTCTGGTACGGCTTCGTTCACGTGCACGATGTGCAGGAGATCGTGAGCGAACATCTGGTAAAAGGGAAGCCGGTGGCGCGTCTGCAGCTTCCGGACGCCTGCCTCAATACAGGCCACTGCCCACACCGGCCCAAAAGCGAAGATAAGGCTTAGTTTATGAGCGCCCTGAGACCGTTCAGATTCGATCGCCGCAAAAAGCTCTGCTTACTTGCAGTGTCGATGATATGTGTTCTCTCGACGGCCTTCAGCCAGATGGCCACTCCAGCTCCGATCCCAGCGGATGTGCATCCATCCTTCGAAGCCGCCACCATCAAGCCCAGCGACCCCAACGCTCGCGGCCGGAACTTTCGCATGAACGGGCGGCACATGCTTATAGAAAATGCAACGGTGAAAAGTCTCATCACATTTGCCTATGCCATCCATGACAAGCAGATAGCGAATGATCCCGAGTGGCTCGACAAAGAACATTACGACATCAATGGTGTACCCGACATAGAGGGAACGGTGAGCTTTGAGCAGTATCAGAAGATGGTCCAGAAGCTGCTTGCGGATCGTTTCGGCCTGAAGTTCCATCGCGAAAACCATGAGCTCTCCGTCTACGCGATCACAATAGCGAAGGATGGTCCAAAGCTTACAAAGAGTACCAGCGACCCGAATAGTCCGCCTGAGGCAAATGATGCTGATAGGCGCGCGAATCAGCAGGGAATGGTATTCAAGAATGCATCCATGGAGCACTTTGCTCTTGTAATGCAAAACTTTTTTGCGGACCGTCCCTTGGTCAATCAGACCGGTCTCTCCGGCAAGTACGATTTCTCTTTGCACTGGACGCCCGATAACGTCGAACCCACTGATCCCAATGCGCCGCCGGGACTCTTCACCGCAATACAAGAGCAACTCGGTTTAAAACTCGAACCCGTTAAAGCCCCCATAGATATTCTCGTCATCGACCACGTTGAGAAACCTTCGCCGAACTAGCTCTTCCGCATCACCCGGGCAGCTGCGTTGACCTGTAAAGTTCTATAGTCTAGCCTGCAAAGAATGGCGTTACTGGAAACACATTCTGATCGCAGCGCGCTCCAGAAGAGTATCGCCATCGGATTTATTCTTGTGGCGATGGTCTCCATCCCCTACTTTTTTCCGGTACCGCTTAGCATCTCCAGGTCTTATGTCGCCGGATTCAGCAACCGCACCGCTATTCTGATCATGCTGTTTGGAACGGGCCTCTTTGCTGTATTTGTCCGTGGCCGGATTGCGCCCCAGGCCGTCAAAGACAGCCGGCTGAGCTGGCATTCCTTGCTCTTCGCTCTTATCCTTACATTGGCACGCTGCCTTCGGCTGTGCGCGTTTCCTGTAAAGCTACCGGGTAGCGAGGCCGATTACTTTATCAATCGCCTGCAGTTGCTCGCTGCAGGACTGCATCCCTATCAGCAGTTCGAGTTCGTATACGGACCCTTTCTCCTGTACCCCATACTCTGGGTACAAAAACTTCTGCACGTCTCTTCCACTCAGGCCTATGCAGTGACCTGGACCATCTTCTGGCTGGTGGGCGTGTTCATGATCTGGGTGGTCGTCCGCGAGATCGACTTTCCCATACCGTCGCGAGTCAGCGTATTCGGCCTCCTCGTTATTACCCAGCTGATCTGGTCGGCCTATGGCGGCCTGAGCTACACATCGTTTCGAGCCTACTTCGCGGCATTTTGCATCACGGTGACCTATAGGGTCTGGACACGGTTCAGGCGTCCATGGCTCGTCTGTCTCTGCGCCGTCCTGTGCATAGCCCTGGCCATCTGCTGTTCGATGGACCAGGCAGTGGGTGTGGCCATCGGGCTCTTTGCCTTCATGATCCATCTGGCGCTCACGCAGAAACGGGAATTTTCCTGGCAGCCTTTTGCTCTCTGGATGCTGGCAAGCGCTGTATGCTTCGCCCTGGCCGACCGCGGCGGTCTAACGCTTCCTCTGCGCTCCTTCGGCGGCGGTGGATACGCTTATCCGCTGCTTCCTTCGATTCCGATCTTTATTACTTTGTTCATTTACATCGTCGCAGGATGCGCGCTGTATCGCGGTCTGTTCGCGGCCTGGCTCAGGAAAGGAGAGGAGGGTATCGGCGATCCTCCACTTTCAGGTTCGGTGCTGGTGCCGCTCGCCCTGGCCGGCTATTCCATGATCCCGAACGCGCTGGGCCGCTGCGACATTCTCCACATCACTGCCGCGATCCCCGCTTTTGTTGTGGGAGTTGCCGTCATTTGCGCCATGCCCACCGTCTGGCGCTGGTGGTTTCCAACGGCGATCCTCGGCCTGGTCCTGCTTCCTGTTCTCAAGAGCTATATCTTTCAAAGGCTGGAACCCCCGTCCAGTCCAACTCCGATCCCTGGCGGATATATCGCGAACATGAACGACAACCAGTGGTACGTATCGCCGAGCGATCTTTCCGCGAGTGAGCTTCCCTGCGACAGGCAATACTTTTCGCCGTCATTTATGCCCGTCCCCACAGAAAAGTTCCTTCCTGCCTGTCTGGACACGGGTTACTTTCTCGGATTTACGGATGTGATCACGCCCAAGACCATCGAGTACAAGATCAACGAGCTTAAAGAGCATGCATCCGAGCCGCTGCTGATGGAGAATAGTCCTTTGGAAGCGCAACTCCCGCGCCAGCTCGCCACGATGAAGACTCTCTATATAGAGTGCGAATCGTTTTGGGTGCCGCCGGTGCGCCATGAGCCCCTGACCTACGCGCCGATCATAGAGTACATTCGCAAACATTACGTCGAAGGCCCGCCCATTGCGGACGGGCGTCTCCGTATCTGGTACCCCATCGCCGCGCAACCCGCCGGCTCGTAGCCTGCTATGCGCTGCCTTCGGATCTGCGGCGTTGCTCTTCACGAAGCCAGTCTGCAACCACGGAATGCGCATCGAGTTGCGGATGCCATCCTGGAAGTATTTCGCCTCGCCACGGATGAAAGACCTGTCCGGGCCAGTAGGGGATCGCGCCCCATTCAAAGATAAGATCGAGTCCTGCCCGGCGGTGCCACCGCTCAAGCATCTCGCGAAGCGTAATGCGCTCCTCGGAGCGGACAGCATAGGTCCCATTCAGGCCGTTTCCGGCCATGAGCATGTTGGCAGCGTGCAGGAAGGCATGTGCAATGTCCTCCACATGCACAAGCTCAATGTACTGGCGTCCTTCGGTAAGTGGAAAGCGCGATCCGGCAGGAGCGTGGAGCAGCTTCGTCCATAGCTTCGGACGCGTGTCGTCGCGGCCGAAACTATCGTAAAGGATCAGCGTCATCGAACGAATGTCATGGCACCGGCCGAAGTATTGCATCAGGTCATGGAAGGCCTGCTTGGTGGCTGCATAGAAGGTCTTCGGCGCGTACTCTTCCTCTTCGGTGAACTGCCAGTAGCTTCCTGTGTTGACGAAGACGGGCTTGCGCTCAGTTCTTGTCGCGCCATGCAGCAGGGCCGTTCCCACGCGGATATTTGTCTCCACCATCGCCATCAACTCCGTCAGGCTGGCGGGCTCATTGTGGATGGAGGCGAGATGAAAGATGGCGTCGGGCTGTAGCTCCTGTACCAGATCGGAGAAGAAGTCGTCGCTGCCCCCGGCGCGATGGATCCGTTCCGCCGGAAGCAGCTTATCCAGCTGGTCGTGGTTCTGATGCGCGATAGCGTGCGCCTCAATGTCATTGGACATTAATGATCGCAGGAGAGCGGCGCCGATATATCCATTTCCGCCTGTGACCAGTGCCTTGCGAACAGTGTTCAAAAGTAGTCTCCGCTTTGATATCTGATGCGCCGTGGAGCGTGATCGTCGTCTTTGTTCCCGTCTATATAACTAACGCTACATTGATTTTAGCTTCCGCCCTTCCGCTTCCGCATCACCCATGTCGTCATACAGCGATAATCCTGCACGATGGTCGTCTTCAGCGGATCGACGAGGATCGCATCCCGTTCCTCCGTCCACTCCATCAGCATCTCCTCATCCACCAGGAACCACTTCGATCCGTCGCCGACGATAAACAGGTTCTCGCCCACCGGCTCAAAGTCCATCCCGATCCGCGAGCCCAGCCGGCAGAACAACATCCCGCCCGGCTTCAGCACGCGCCACAGGCCGTCCAGCATCGCGCGGAAGTGGTCCTCATCCCGCGCGAAGTGCAGCACCGAGTTGCAGAGCACCACATCCGCCAGCCCATCCGCGAACGGCATCTTCTCGATCGCGCCGACCCGGAAATTATCCGCAGGCAGCTCGCGCCCCAGAGACGCAGACAGCTTCCGCACATGCTCTACGCCGCCCGCATCCGTATCCATCGCAAAGACCTCGCAGCCTTCGCGCAGCAGATGCACCAGGTTGCGCCCGTAGCCGCATCCGGCATCCAGCACGCGCATGCCGCCGGTGATGTTGCCGCGCAGGATCTGGTCGAAGACGTAGATATCGATCTGCCCGAACTGCTCCTGGATCGTCATGGAGTTTGCCATGGTCTAGTTGTACCAGCATGCAAGACTGTTACGCGCGCGTGGTGACTTCATGTAAAGTGGCTGGCATGAATCGTCGCGACATGATCAAGCTCAGCGCAACCGGCTCTATGGCTGCGCTCACCTCCGCCGTTTCCACCGATGTGCTCGCTGCAACCAAGCGCGCCTCCGCATCCCAGGCAACCGTTCCGCAGTGGGAGATGTTCGAGATCACGCTCGACGGCCCCGCCACCGGCAATCCCTACGTCGACACACAGCTCACGGCCATCTTCTCGCTCGATCACCGCACCCTGCAGATCGACGGCTTCTACGACGGTGAAGGGAAGTACAAGCTGCGCTTCATGCCGGACACGCTCGGCGATTGGTCCTACATCACCGACAGCAATGTGCCTGCGCTTGCAGGCAAGACCGGCCGCCTCACCTGCATCGCGCCGCTTGCCGGGGTCCATGGCCCGGTACAGGTGCGCAACACGCATCACTTCGCCTATGCCGACGGCACGCCGTACTTTCCCTTCGGCACCACATCTTATGCGTGGGTGCACGAGCCCGAGGAGTTGCAGGAGCAGACGCTCGAGACGCTGCGCGCCTCCTCCTTCAACAAGATCCGCATGTGCGTCTTTCCCAAGAGCTATGAATACGTCCACAACGAGCCGCCCATGTATCCCTTCGAGCGCGACGCATCCGGTGTGAGCGACTTCGCCAAGTTCAATCCCGCCTACTTCGCGCATCTGGAGAAGCGCATCGGCGATCTGCGTGAGTTGAACATCGAGTCCGACCTGATCGTCTTTCACCCCTACGATCGCTGGGGCTACTCCAGGATGCCGGCAGAAGCGGACGACCGCTACCTGAAGTATGTGCTGGCTCGCTTCTCCGCCTACCGCAACATCTGGTGGTCGCTGGGCAATGAGTTCGACCTGATGCGCGCGAAGTCCGTGCAGGACTTTGATCGCTTCTTTCACATCGTGGAGACGCATGATGCGTTCAGCCATCTGCGCTCGATTCACTCCGGCAAGACGCGGTATGACTACAGCAAGCCCTGGGTCACGCACGCCTGCATGCAGACCTCGCAGCTGGAAGCGGCGACCTGGCTGGAGGCGTTCCGCAAGCCGCTCGTCTTTGACGAGGTCGGCTACGAGGGCAACCTCAACCGCCGCTGGGGCACGCTCTCCGGCGAAGAGATGCTGCACTACGTTTGGCTCGGCGTCATCGCAGGCTGCTATGTGACCCACGGCGAGACGCTGCTCGATGAAGACGCCGAGATGAGCGAGGACACCACGCCTCTGCTGTGGTGGGCTCGCGGCGGCAAGCTGAAGGGCACAAGCCCGGCGCGCATCTTCTTTCTGCGCAAGCTGGTGGAAGAGACCGCCACGGCGGGTGGGCCCAGCTCCAAGCGCACCGGCCTGACGGCCAGCGCGGACGATTACTACTCGAGCGCTACCGCGACCGACGACACCGGCAAAAAGGTGCTGCGGATCCTCTACTATATGAGCACCCACCAGCCGCTCTGGTACGAATTCCCGCTGCCGGAAGGCGAGTTCACGGCGGAGTTCATCGACACCTGGGAGATGACGATCACGCCTGTGCCCGGAAAGTTCTCCGGCAAGACGAAGTTGAGGCTCCCGGTCAAGATCTCCCAGGCGCTTCGCTTCACCCGGATCGACGCATAAACCGGCACGGCGCATAATTCAGTACGATGTTCAGGTGAGAACTCCCATGCACTCGACCTCCCGTAGAAAATTCCTCGCCGCGGCTGTAGCTCTGCCGTACAGTCTGAAAGCATTTGCTGACGCAACCGTCGCAATGACGTATCTCGACCCGGTCACTGTGCAGGTTTACTTCGGCACGGATACCGATACAGACGACAAGAGTTCCAAAGGCGTCTACACCTCGCTCTGGCACACAAAGACAGGGAAGTTCATGGCGCCGAAGCTTGCGCTGAAGTCGGTCCGGCCGACATTCCTCGCGCGCAATGGCCGTGCGATCTACGTGCTTGACGAGGTCGAAGATGGCGACGGTGTTCTCATCGCCTGCGCACCCAGACCCGACGGAACTCTGCGGCAGATAAATGCCGTCTCCGCAAAAGGGCCCGGCTCGGCGTATGTGGCCATCCATCCCACAGGCCGCGCAGCGTATGTGGCGAACTTCGCCGCCGGCAGCATGACCAGCTTCGGCATCCGTCCCGATAGCCGCCTCACCGAAGCCGTATCCCACTTCCAGTACACCGGACGCGGTCCCAATCCGCGGCAGGCCGCGCCGCACGCGCACAGTACCGTCGTCTCGCCGGATGGAAATTTTCTCCTGGTCAACGATCTCGGCCTTGACCAGATCCACATCTATCGCATCGACGCCAAAGACCCAGCAAAGCTCGTCGACAACGGCACATGGCACGGTACGCCCGGCTCCGGCCCGCGGCACTGTGTCTTCTCGCCGGATGGCAGCACCGTCTACAACATCAATGAGATCGCCTCGACCATCGACATTCTCCAATGGAATGCCTCCGCGGGCACGCTGACCACCATCGGCTCGCCGGTCTCCACGCTGCCCGGCGACTTCAAAGGCACGAACACCTGTGCTGAGATCCTGGTCTCGTCCGATGGCCGCTTCCTCTACGCCAGCAACCGCGGCGATGACAGCGTGGCCGTTCTCAGCATCAACCAGCAGAACCATGGCCTGGCCCTCCAGCAGAGCATCAGCACGGGTGGCAAGACGCCGCGTCACATCACCCTCTCGCCGGATGGCAAATGGCTCATCGCCGCCAACCAGGACTCCTCGAATGTCACCGTCTTTCGGCGCGATGCGGCGGCCGGCGCGCTCACTCCAACTGGGAACACCATCGCCGTCCCGCATCCGATGTTCACGCTCTTCGCCTAAACTGGATTACGGGCCTAACGAAAGAGTTTTGTCTTCGCAGTAGACGCTTTGCACCAGCGTGCATCTAAATTTCATACAGGAGATACAGACCATGGCAGGCAAGAAAGAGAAAGCGAAGAACGCAAACGCAGTCAGCAAGGCAAAGGCAGTCAGCAAAGAAGAGCTCATCAAGGGGCTGAACGAAGATCTCTCGCGCGAGTACCAGGCGATCATCGCCTACGTTGTGTACTCGCAGACGCTCAAGGGCGCGGAGTATATGAACATCGCCGCGGAGCTTGAGGTCCACGCTGGCGAAGAACTGCAGCACGCTATCAAGCTAGCCGATCAGATCGATTACCTCGGCGGCAAGCCGGTCGTCACACCCAAGACGGTGAAGACCTCCGACAAGGCCAAGGACATGCTGCGTTTCGATCTCGACAACGAGAGCGAGACGATCCACAACTATCGCATTCGCGTGAAGCAGGCTGAGGCGCTGAACTACTTTGCCCTGGCGGAGACGCTGCGCGGCATTCTGGTGGATGAGCAGGACCACCACAACGCGCTCGCCACAGCCCTGGGTATCGACCCGCCTGAGATCAATTAGCAAGCCGCAGCAGGGAACGCGCCGGTGAGACTCTCGCCGGCGTTTCTCTTTGCGTGTGCATGTTCTGTCTCGCTTCGCCGCGCAAAAAGCAGTATTCTGGGCGTGAGTCCACTTGTTCAAGATGCCCAGCCAAACTCTTCGCTCTCTCCAGCTTGCTGTATTGTTCGCGTGCATGAGCACGCTCGCCTTCGCCGCGCCTCCTGCCGCCGCGCCCGCTCCTGCACAACCTGCAGCTCCGGCAGCCACGCCTCAGGCATCCAAGCCTGACGCAGAGAGCAGCAAGAAGTCCGACAAGCCTGACGACAAAAAATCCGACACCGACAAAAAGTCCGACAAGCCCGAAGAGCCCAAGCCCATTCCGCCTGAGACCACCAGCGTCACCCATCACGATGGCACCTTCGGCGGGCGCACCGTGCACTACACCGCAACCGCTGGCAACCTGCTCATCCACAATGCGACCGGCGAGAACGCCGAGGACAGCAAGCCCGACGCCAGCATCTTCTACGTGGCCTATACCGAAGACGGCGCCGATCCCAAGACCCGTCCCGTCACCTTCTTCTACAACGGCGGCCCCGGCTCGGCGAGTCTCTGGCTGCACATGGGCTCCTTCGGCCCGGTGCGAGTGGTCACGCCCAGCCCGCAACCTGCGGGTAATCCGCCGTATCAGCTTGTGCCCAACGATCAGAGCCTGCTCGACCAGACCGATCTCGTCTTCATCGACGCGCCGCTCACCGGCTACTCCCGTGCCGTAGGCAAGGGTACGCTCAAGGACTTCGCCGCGACCGATCCCGACATTCGCGCCTTTGACCGCTTCATCGTGCGCTACATCACCGTGAACGAGCGCTGGAACTCGCCCAAGTATCTCTTCGGCGAATCCTACGGCACCACGCGCTCCGCCGGACTCGTCGATGCGCTACAGGCCGACGGCGTGCAGTGCAATGGAGTCATTCTGCTCTCGTCGATCCTGAACTACGGCATCCGCGCGCAGGGGTATGACAGTGCCTACATTGGCTATCTACCCAGCTACGCCGCCATCGCCTGGTACTTCAACAAGGTGAAGCATACCGTCGAGCTGAAGGACTGGGTGCAGCAGGCGCGCGTCTTCGCGCGCGGCCCCTACGCGCAGGCTCTCTTTGCCGGCGACAAGTTAACACCCGCCGAATTCGACACCACAGCCGAACGCGTCGCTTCCTTCACCGGCCTCTCCGTAAAGTATGTGAAGGAGGCCGATCTGCGCGTTGCGCCGGCCCGCTTCCGCAAAGAACTTCTGCGCGGCGATGAAGGCAAGACCCTCGGCCGCTACGACGCGCGTTACGAAGGCTGGGATGAGGACTCCGCCGGCGAGACCCCGGACTACGATGCGTCGGATACCGGCATGTCCAGCGCCATGGTCGCGCTCTTCCATGACTACATCGCGCGCGAGCTGAACTACACCACCAGCGACCAGTTCTTCGTCTACGGCCCCGGCGTCATCGCCGCATGGGAGTTCAAACACGTCTCGCCCGATGGCCCCCAGCCCGCCGCAGACACCGCCGTCGATCTCGCTGACGCCATGCGCAAGAACCCGAAGCTGAAGGTCTTCTCCGCCAACGGCTACTTCGACCTGGCCACGCCCTTCTTCGTCACCGAGTACGATCTCGCCCACATGCAGCTTCCCGCTGCGCTACGCGAGAACGTGCAGTTCGGCTACTACCCCTCCGGCCACATGGTCTATCTCAATCCCGACGCGCTCAAGCTGCTCCGCGCCGACCTCAGTGGCTTCTACAGCAGCACCAGCAAGTAAGCTCTGAATCAGCAGAGATAAAATCTTAGTGTCGTCATTCTGAGCGCATCGCGCGAAGAAACCGGCATTCATGAAGGATCGGCCATCCATCCTGAGGAAAGTCTCTGGCAAATAGCCACCTCTCAAGCGCCGTCATTCTGAGCGCATCGCGCGAAGAAACCGGCATTCATGAAGGATCGGCGATTCATCCTGAGGAAAGTCTCTGGCAAATAGCCACCTCTCAAGCGCCGTCATTCTGAGCGCATCGCGCGAAGAATCCAGAGGTTCTTCGTGTCACCCATGCCGCTCAAAGTTTCCTAACCGCAATGCAAAAACCATCGTCGCGTAAGCGGCGATCGGAGGGAGCAGGGGCCTTCAGGCCCCTGAATAATGAAGCTAATGAAAAGAGGGCTTTAGCCCCGGGCCTTGGCGTTCAATCTTTACGAGCTATTTAAAATCGAAACTGCATTGCAAGTTTGCCTTGCTTAAGGAGACGGCTTTTAGCCGTCGCGTAACAGCTCCAATAACTCGGGGCTTTAGCCCCTGAGGGTACGCTTTGCTTTCAAATATTTAGGATGTAACCCACGACCGCTCAAATATTTACAGCGAACTTTTTGCTAAAGCTCCTCGAATGAGATTTTTACAAAACACCAGGGGGAGGGGGGTAGGTACTCCCTTGCAGAGCTTGATTTCAAGCGGAAAACCCTTTAGAATAAGAAGGTTGGGCAATCCATCGCCCGTTCCAGAGATAGAGGTAGATATGGCAAAGCGTCGTGGTAATCCAAACTGGGGCAAGCCGGAGCCGATCGGTCCCGTCGTCCCCACCGTTACATCTTTCGAGCTCGTGGTGAAGGAGTTCAAGCTCACCCCTGACCAGTACGTCCGCTCCACCCGCCTGCGCGAGTGGGCGCGACGCAACAAGAACTCCAAGTACATTCCCGAGGCGTTGCTCGAGGCCTGGGGCTTTGAGATCGAGTCAACTCTGTAAGAACAGAGCAAACGCTCTTTAGTACCTGAATCGACAACCTGCAGTGCGGAATCGAATCCGTATTGCAGGTTTATTCTTTTAGCAGACTAACTATGCCGCAGACCGAGAAAACGCCCGATAA
>Ga0206820_1070_pt1 | contig 18999 bp, 16 predicted proteins | sample Alteio_BWOrgCont_84_FD_152857 | JGI IMG/M metagenome (GOLD analysis project Ga0206820, IMG submission 152857) | Enriched cells from forest soil in Barre Woods Harvard Forest LTER site, Petersham, Massachusetts, United States -... | ecosystem: Environmental > Terrestrial > Soil > Temperate forest >...
TTCACAAGCCTGGAAAAAGGGGAACAGGTTTTTATCATCCAGGTTCCAGTCATTCACGTGTGAACCAATTTGTACACCCGCAAGACCAATTTTTTTGCAGCGTTCCAGCTCTTTAATGGCGAGCTCAGGGGCCTGCAAAGGAATAGTGCCCAAGCCCACAAAACGTTTGGGATATTTATGGACAATACCTGCTATGTGGTCATTCAAAAACATGGAAAGTTCCAGGCAATCCTGAGGCTTTGCCCAATAGCTGAACATAACAGGAATAGTCGATAAGACCTGTACATCCACCTGATGTTGATGGCATTCTTTGATACGTTTTTCTGCATTCCAGCAATTGTCTTCCACCTCCCGAAAGAATTTATCATCTACCATCATGCGTGCACAACATGGCTTGTGGTGATCTAACTGGATGAATCCTCCGTATCCAAATTTCTCTTTCCAGTTTGGGATCTGTTCGGGAAGAATGTGGGTGTGAATGTCGATGCTTAGCATAAAAGATCCGGTATAATTTTTAAATACAGTTTATTAATCAGTGAAGCGAGGGATTCAAACGTTTCGCCATATCAATGTATTGATTCGCATGCGCTTCATCACCGATATTCCTATATGTGAGGCCCAGCATATAATAACCCGAAGCATATTCAGGAGCCAGTTCAATGGCTTTTTTAAAATTGCTGATCGCAGTTTCATAGCTCTTTTGAGCTTCTTCTGGCTTGTGTTGAGCAACCAATTGTTGCCCCATTGTTCCATAAACACTTCCCAGGTTGCTGTAAGCATCGGATTGATTGGGATTTGTTTTTAAGGAAAGTTCAAATTCTTTTCGGGCTTCTTCGAGCCGACCTTGATTAAACAATACCGTCCCGTAATTATTCAGATACATGGAATTACCCGGATTAAGGTCAAGCGCTTTTTTATAATAAAAAGCCGCACTGTCCATTTGTTTTTCCAGGAGATAAATCTTCCCGATTTTATGAAAGGCATCCGCATAGAGTGGATAAATCTGAACGGTCCGGCGCATTTCTTGCATGGAAGTATCCAGCGTCGCTTGTCGGGCAACAGGATCTTTTATTTTAGCCAGGTATTCATCCTGAGTGATGATGTTTCCATAATAATAATGCGCCCGGGCACTGTTGGGTGATAGTAGCACATCTGTGGAATGCAAGGTGTAATTGCTTTTCCAGGCTTCATTGCGGGAATAAGTTTTTGCAAAGAAAAGTAAAAGAAGTATACTGGTAAGTGCGACGAGTTTCGGATACTGCTGAAGGAAGGAAGGAAATGACAAGGCATCTTTTTCTTCCACTTTGAAAAGCCGGGTAAGTCCGTATGCCAGGATCATGCAAAAACCCAGGGAAGGGGCATACAAAAGACGTTCACCGAAAGAAGTACCAATGAGCATAACAATGTTGGAAGCTACGGATATCGTGATAAAGAAAAATAAGATTCCAAATGAAACCATGTTCTTTTGTCGGAACTTCAGAAATGCAAGAACAGCGAGACTGGTATAAATAACGAACGATAAGATAAAATGCCAGTCAGTCAGACCCGCAAGCGGCAATTGATTAAATGAATAATCCGAAACGAGCGGATGAGGAAGGATCAATAATTTTAAATAAACACCCAGAATGGCAATAGCCGTGGTAACCTGTAATAATTTGCTATGCGCCCCAACCAGCAGGTTGTCCATAATAGAGGGATTAATACCAGGCCCGCTTCCCAATATCCTCGCCCGGATAATAAAAAAGAGCAGGGCAATCCCGGCTAAAACAGATGCCAGCAAAACTTGTTTTTTTTTTGTAGTTTCCGTAAAAAAGTAAGCCATTAGGGGAATAGCGGCCATAAAGGTAATGGCCGATTCTTTGGAAAGCAGGCATAAGAAAAAGCTGATCCCCATTGTCGATAACCAGATCATTCCAGCCGTTCGGATGTATTTGATAGCAGCCAAAGCACAGAACAGAAAAAACAGAAAACTTAAAATCTCATCCCTGCTTTTTATATTGGCCACTACTTCTGTATGTACAGGATGGGCAATGAAAAGAAGAGCCGTCAGCGCGCAAAGCCACATCCTGTCCGGCAGGTATAACAACAGCACATAAAAGAGCAGAAACCCGGTAAGCGCATACAGCAAAACATTTACCCAATGCGACAGAGCGGGTTTATCGGGCGCCAGTTGCCATTCGACGGCGAACATAGCTTTGGACAAAGGACGGTACAGATCATTGTCAGGCAAATAATAGCCCGTACGGTAACTGCTGGTAAATATTTCCTTTAAAGCAGCCGTTCCTTTCTTGGTCTGGAAATTTTCTTTGATCAGGGAAAAGTCATCCAGTACGTACTCATGGTGAAGCGTATTTGCATAAAAGACAAAGCCAAGAATTGCAATTATCAGCCCAATGCTCAGGTGGGTCTTTTTTAATGCCTCCACTTTCGGAGTAAAAGGTACGGCCTCTGACCTAAGAGGCGCTCCTTTTTGTTGGAGCGCAATTTTTTCTTTCCGTGTTAATTTTTTCGGCATAAACACGCGTCTCCCTTACACAGGTTTCGCAGGAGGTTCCATCACGTAGCCGCATTTTTTACAGGTGCGTAACTCCTTGCTGCCATAGTATTTTGCAAACACCGTCTGAAATTGCTCTTCGATATTGGTCAGTACAAAATATTCTTCGTACAGTTTGTGATTGCATTTTTCACAAAACCAAAGCAGCCCGTCCTTTTCATTGGCCTTACGTTTGTATTCAATGACCAATCCTACCGTATCAGGTCCCCTGCGTGGCTGATGAGGCTCTTTGCCTGGTAATAAAAAAATTTCTCCTTCCTTAATCGGAAGATCAACGGCCTTTCCGTTTTCCTGTATGCCAACAACAATATCACCTTCCAGCTGGTAATAAAATTCTTCACTCTCGTTATAATGATAATCCTTGCGGGAGTTGGGGCCCCCTACCGCCATCACAATAAATTCAGCATCCTTGTAGATAACCTTATTGCTCACAGGTGGTTTTAATAAATGCCGGTTATCAGCAATCCATTTTTTGATGTCAAGCGGACGTGGGATCATGGTGTTTCGATTTAGGATTTAGGATTTGCGATTTAGGATTTTACAATACGCTAAATTTTACAATGCACTAATTTAAGTATTTATACCTGATTTTTCATTTGATTCCTGACTTAGATTTAGAAAGTTTCCTACAACAGGAAATCAAGGTTCAAAAATGGAGGAATCCTTAAAATATCAGATAGCTCTTACGCTCATTCCCGGGATAGGGGACGTACTGGCTAAAAATTTAATAGACCATTGCGGAAGTGCGGAAGGTGTATTTAAAGAAAAGAAGGGAACGCTTCAAAAAATAAGGGGTATTGGAGAAATCTTAGCCGATGCTGTCAGCCGGTACCAGGTCCTGGATAGGGCAGAGGAGGAGGTAACATTTATTCAGCGTTTTAAAATAACTCCTTTGTTCTATCTGGAAGATACTTATCCGCAGCGGCTCCGGCAGTGTCACGATTCACCGGTGATGCTTTATTACAAAGGAACCGGGGATCTGAACGCGAAACGGATCCTGAGCATTGTAGGAACGAGAAACGCTAGCTCATTGGGTAAGAAATTATGCCAGGATTTAATTCAGGATCTCCGCGAATACGGTGTTCTCATTGTCAGCGGGCTCGCTTATGGGATTGATATCTGTGCGCACAAAGCAGCCTTAGCAGAAGAATTGCCCACAGTTGGAGTTCTGGCACATGGTCTGGATAAAATATATCCTGCACTTCACCGTTCGACAGCAGAAAAGATGCTGGAACAAGGAGGATTACTAACCGACTTCCCGAGCAAAACCATACCCGATGCACCCAATTTCCCCAAACGCAATCGTATCGTGGCGGGCCTGTCGGATGCAACAGTTGTTGTCGAATCAAAAGCCAAAGGAGGATCACTCATCACTGCGGATATCGCTAATTCATACAGCAGAGATGTCTTTGCATTTCCCGGCAGAGTGAAAGACGAATGCTCCCTCGGTTGTAACCAATTGATAAAGTACAACAAAGGGGCATTGATTGAATCAGGCGAAGATATTATCCGGATGATGGGCTGGGAAAAACCAAAGAATAAACCTAAAGTCGTTCAGCAAAAATCACTGTTCCAAAATCTAAGTCCGGAGGAAGAAGTTATTATAAACCTGCTGAAAGAAAAAACCGATAGGGGATTAGACGAATTGTGTTTTTTAGCTAAGCTCAGTATGAGCAAGGTTTCGCTTTCCTTGCTCAACCTCGAACTTACCGGCCTTATACAGGAGAAGCCCGGGAAAATTTATTCCTTGAATTAGAGAAGTAATAAATGCTTACCTGGTTTCCGGCAAGGTATATTTCCTGCCGGCGTTTGCTTTTTTTAGATAATCCATCAAGGGAGCAAAATAGTCCAGCATCGCCCGTGCACTTAAATCTTCCCCGGTCTTTTCTTTCAATAATTTTCTCCAGTCACCGATCGCTCCGCTTTTCATAACACCCCCGATGTATTCTCCAATCTGTTTGTTTCCATAATAATTGGTGGCGCGGGGATTCTGATGCAGGATGTTTTTCGCAATATAATCATGGAACTGAAACATAAGTACAGAAGCCAGGGCATAATCATAATACTGTCCCGGATCGTCGATAATATGGGTTTTGGTGGCAGCATCGCAAAAATTTTCTCCACGTTCAGAGGGAGGTACAATACCCTGTTCCTGTTTCACGAGTTCCCACCAGCGTTTATTAAATTGATCGGCCGGCAGATTTTTACTGTACAATTCATATTCAAACTCACTCATCGTACCTGCTTGCCAGGTCAAGGCCACAACCGAAGAAAGTGCTTCCTTTAACAAAGACTGTATGGAATCCGTGTGAGTGTTGGGCGCAATAAGACCGAGCCCCTCCAGGAAAGGTTTCTGCATTGCGGCCATTCCCATCATACTGCCGAGTGCCTCATGGAATCCACGATTGGCCCCTTCCCGCATCACAATCGGAACCTCCGGAGTACTGTAAGCCATATAATAATAAATATGGCCCAGTTCATGGTGCGTAGTCTCATACCAATGTGCATTGGGTTCAATGCTCATCAGGGAGCGAACATCCTTGTCCAGGTCCATGTGCCAGGCCGAAGCATGGTTATTCTTCTTGTGATCGGCATTCGCTTCCAGTGGATACAAATCAGATTTTTCCCAGAAAGTTTTTGGAAGACTCGAAAAGCCCATACTCACATAAAAACGCTCGGCCTGTTCAACAATCCATTCCTTCGTGTACTTTTTTTCCTGGATGATCTTGTCCAGGTCAAATCCTTTCACAGAAACGATATCACCCCAATCCTGTCCCCAGCGATTCGGCATCCAATGGGCAGGTAAATAGTCCGGAACTTCTTTAGCTCCATATTTTTTAGCCAATTCGTAACGTGCATAGGTATGAAGCTCCCGGTACAAAGGATAAATTTCCTTGTTTATTTTTCTAAGCAAGGCCATCATCTCATCCGTGCTCATTCCATAATCCTCCACCTGGTAGGTATAGAAGTCCGGAAAATTAAGACCCTGTACCGTTTTGTTTCGTAAGTCGCGTAATTTTACCAGGTCTTGCTTAAGCCCGATGCCCACTTCCTTACTGCATTCCCAGGCTTTCAGGCGCTTGCCCAGATTGTTTTCTGATTTCAGGATGTTATCAATCCCGTTGGTAGTCACTTTTTTGCCATCCAGGAGGTAGGTAAAGCCATACAGTTTTTCCGTAGCCGCTGTTTCTGCTTTGATCCGTTCTTTTACAATATCCGCAACGGTCTGCGGATTACCTCCAGCGAAATACAACATGTGTTCCAGCTCTTCCTTTTGAAGGTCATTCAGCTGATCCTTATGTTCCAGGAATGATTTTATTTTCTCAATATTCTCTTTACTTCCTGTGAAATCCGCCAATATCTGTGAAGCCCGGTTGGTCGCATTCGCCGTGGCGGTATCCCCTTCTACAATATAAATCTGGGCTTTCCACTGTGCCTCATTGGCAAGCGTTGTTAATTCCTGGTATTTCTTGTTGTAGGAATCAAGGAAAGCATTTACATTCGTTGGATTAGTTGAGTTTTCATCTTTTGTGGAAGGACTTCCGCAGCCCAAAAAGAATAGGGAAGGTAGCGCGAACAATAATTTTTTTTGAAACATATACCCGATTTAAATTTTTGATAACAATCAAATTTAGGTGTTTTATGTAACAAATGGAAGATCTGTCAGAAAACAGCCTCTAAATAAAAAAAATGAAAACAATATCAAGGAAAGAAAAAATTCAATTCGCTCTGGACGACTATTTTTTCGGGTATGGGAAATGGACAACATTTTTACGGATGTTCGGTGGTCCATTTCTACTGTTAGCGGGGATCTACCTTTTGCAAACGGAACTTTTGATAGTTTTTGCAGCTTTTGGCGGAATTTTCATTTTTTATGGAATTTACATGATTGTAAAACCGGCTTTATTGATTTTGTTGAGACTGGAAAATTACAAAGCTGAAAATATAGAAATTGCTATAGATGGCGAATACTTGATTATCAAAAATGAAAAAAATGAATCCAGGATAAATTTTGATTCTTTTCTAAAAATAAGGGAGCGGAAAAAATACTACGCATTTGTAATGGGTAAATCACACAGATTAAAAATACCCAAAATATTTTTCGACGATGAACAGATTAAAGTAATTGAAAAGAAACGGAAAAGGTAACTAACTCACACTAATTTTTGCCGCAATCGATTTCGCTTTTTCTACCAGAGTGGAAATATTCGAACCGGCTACATCATGTGTTAAAGCTACACCCATTCTGCGGAAAGGTCGGGTGGAAGGCTTTCCGAAAACACGCAGGTCAGAATTTGGTGTTTGCAAGGCTTCTTCCATTCCTTTATAATTAGGGTTCTCTCCATCCCTGGAAGCCAATATAACAGCGCTGGCACCGGCCTTTTCCAACAAAATTTCCGGAATGGGTAAGCCCAATACTGCACGCGCATGTAATTCAAACTGAGAAAAATTTTGTGTGCCGGCCAGGGTCACCATACCCGTGTCGTGGGGACGTGGAGAAAGTTCAGAAAAATAAACACCTTTCTCCGTGAGGAAAAATTCGACGCCCCATATTCCGGCACCCGTTAGCGCTTCGGTAACTTTAGCAGCCATTGCTTTGGCTTCCTGCAAATCCTTCTCCCTTAGGGGGTGAGGTTGCCAACTCTCCTGGTAATCTCCCCGTTCCTGCCGATGGCCGATGGGGGCGCAAAACAAAGTGGGACCTTTTGATTTCCCATTTGGGGAAATTTTTTGAGTCACCGTGAGTAAGGTAATTTCAGAAATAAAAGGGATAAACTCTTCTACGATCACTTCCTTCAGATCGCCCCGGGTTCCCGTCATGGCATAACTCCAGACTTGCTCCATTTGTTCCTTTGCCTTTAAAACTGATTGCCCTTTTCCGGAAGAAGACATCAAAGGTTTGACCACACAAGGAATTCCAATTTCTTCAATGGCCTTTGTAAACTCCTGGATCGTTGTTGCATAGGCGTACTTGGCAGTTCTTAAACCAAGCTCTTTGGCAGCCAGGTCCCGTATGGCTTTCCGGTTCATGGTAAAATTGGCCGCGCGGGCACTCGGAACTACCTGTATCCCTTGTTTTTCATACTCATAAAAACGTTCGGTACGTATGGCTTCAATTTCCGGAACAATCAGATCCGGTTTGTGTTTGGCAACAATCCGGTCAAGCTCCGACCCATCCAGCATATTGATCACCTCTCGTTCATCTGCCATTTGTTGCGCGGGGGCATTGTTGTACGAATCAACTGCAATCACATAGTGTCCAAGGCGTTTGACGGCAATGGTAAATTCTTTACCCAATTCTCCCGAACCTAAAAGCATTATTTTTTTCATTCACGATCTTTATTTAACAACACAAAATAACATTAAATTCACGATATGGAATCATCCTTTTCTTTTTTATGTACCTATGAAGCCGAATAGAATATATTCTCTTGATCTTCTTCGTGGCATTGTGATGATTTTAATGGCGCTAGACCATTCCCGGCATTTTCTGCATAACTCATCTTGCGACCCTGAAAACCTGGAATGCACAAGTCCCATTTTATTTTTCACCCGTTGGATCACACATTATTGTGCACCCGTATTTATTTTCCTTGTGGGAATATCGACTTATCTGTATACAGAGAAGAACAACAAGGTAAAAGCCACAAAATTTTTGTTAACAAGAGGCTTGTTTTTGATTTTTCTTGAATTGGTCGTACTTCGGTTTGCCTGGTTCAAAGATTTCACAAGGCCGGTAATCGTTTTGATGGTGATCTGGGCAATAGGGATGAGTATGATTTTTCTTGGAATGGTTTCCAGGTATTTGAACTCTAAAACACTTCTGATCATAGGTGCCTTGCTGGTGTTCGGACATAATCTGTTGGATCGCTTTCAACCGGATCCAAGTTCTTTATATGGAAAATTGGGGATTCTGCTTCATTACCAGGAACAATTTAAATTAACAGATTCCTTTTCCGTGTATGTACTCTATCCTTTATTACCTTATTTCGGACTTATTTCTCTTGGATATTGTGCGGGGCAACTTTTTTCAAAAACGTACAATCCTGAAAAAAGGAGAAATTATTTGTTAATCGGAGGAATTGCCTGTATCGGGCTGTTTATCCTTCTAAGGCTGCTCAATCAATATGGAGATCCAAAACCCTGGGTTCCGCAAAAAAACATAGTATACACCATTTTAGCCTTTTTGAGAACGACCAAATATCCGACATCTTTACTCTATCTTTTGATGACAATAGGGCCGGCACTACTGGTACTTTATTGTTTTGATAAAAAAGTACCCGGAACACTTAGGCCGATCATTGAAATTGGTCAGGTTCCGATGTTTTTTTATATCGTACACCTTTTTCTGATTAAGTATACTGCCATATTATATGGAGGCTTAGCAGCCTTATCACTCAAAGAAGTGTATGGGGCATGGATTATTTATATCCTTGTCCTGTATGGGCTTTGCAGGTATTACGGAAAGTACAAATTTGCACATCCCGAAAAGAAGTGGCTGAGTTATCTGTAAGCAGATTAAAGGGATAGGGCTTTACCTTATTTTATTCTGTAATAACCGCTCCTCCCTTATACAGCTGTTTCCTGTATTTAAGCGAAGGGGAGGGAATGAAATTTCCTAGCCCCAACTTCCCCCATTTTTCGTCAACGTTTTTTATCGTTGCCTCGTCTGCACAAATAATATTCGGCCAGGGCCGGTCAAAATTATCCAATTCTTTTGTTTTACGCGTACCGTCAAAACCAATATGAGAAATGGAATTTGTATCCACGGCAGGAATTACATAACTGTCCCTGCGTGCATCAATGTTATTTGCAAAACGCCAGATCACATCCGCAATGTCAGCAGCATCCACCGTATGTTCAACATAGATGATAATTTTTACATTGCTGAACTCTTCCAATGCAAACAATTGCCCGTTCAGTTCCCGGATATGGTTTTTCCTGTTTTTTTTCACCGAAATAAACACGGCAGAAATACCTTTTGGTACTAAGGAAGCATTGATGCTCTCCAGTTTAAAGTTTAACGTTTCAAGTTTTGAATTAACAGTCTTTAGTTTCAACTTCTCCGCCTGGTCTGGGACGAGCAAAGTTTCAAGTTTTGAATGAATAGTTTCATTTGAACTTTGAACTTTAAACTTTGAACTAACCATTTCTTCCGGAAACTTCGTCGTAGCATCCACACACATCTTTCCTCCAAAGGCAAACTTCGAGCAGGAATGATCCAACACATCCATCGGGCCCTGGCTGAAGTAGATATCATTTGCAGGATCCGTATGCATACTGATGGCCTTTGCAACGTCCACATAATTGTGAACATTCACACCTTCATCCACAATCACTAAAATTTTATTGAACATCATTTGTCCCGCGCCCCACATCGCATTCATCACCTTTTGAGCGTGGCCGGCATATTCCTTTTTAATTTTTACAATGGTCAGGTTATGGAATACACCCTCGATTGGCAGTTCCATGTCCAGTATTTCCGGTAGCAAGGTCATTTTAATAGGAGCCAGAAAAATACGCTCCGTCGCCTTGCCAATCCAGGCGTCTTCCTGAGGAGGAATGCCTACAATGGTAGAAGGATATACTGGGTTTGCCTTATGTGTAATACAGGTAATGTGAAATTTCGGATACCAGTCGGCAAGGGAGTAATAACCCGTATGATCTCCAAAAGGCCCCTCCCAGAGCAGTTCGTCCTGAGGGTCCACATACCCTTCGATGATGATATCGGCATCTGCAGGCACCTGAATATCCTGGGTCAGGCATTTGACAAGTTCTACTTTTTTCTTCCGGAGAAATCCCGCCAGCATATATTCATCCACATTCGGTGGAAGAGGAGCGGTAGCAGCATAGGTATATACCGGGTCACCTCCCAGGGCGACCGCCACCGGCATTTTTTTACCCAGCTTTTTATATTCGTTAAAATGTCCGGCAGATACCTTGTGTTTGTGCCAGTGCATACCGGTCAGCTTTGGTCCAAAAACCTGCATGCGGTACATACCTACATTGCGGATCCCCGAATTCGGATCCTTGGTATGAATAATGGGTAAGGTTAAAAATCGTCCGCCATCTTCCGGCCAGCATTTCATGACCGGAAACTTTGTAATATCCGGATCAGCCATCACAATTTCCTGGCACTCCCCTTTCCCTCCGATAACCTTCGGCATCCAGGAAGAGATCTCACTCAACATGGGAAGCATTTTCAGTTTGTCTAGAATACCTTCTTTAGGCCCCGCCAGCTTTTTGAAAAGCTGCTCGATTTCTTTCGCAACATCATCGAGCTCACTCACACCAAGCGCAATACAGATCCGCTTATAGGAACCCATGGAATTGATCAGCAGGGGAAATGCAGTGCCGGTATTTTCAAACAGCAGTGCTTTGTTATTGCCCGATTTAGAAATGCGGTCAACCACCTCAGCTATCTCCAGATCAGGATTCACATATTCCTTAATGCGGATTAGTTCAGCCGAAGCATCGAGTTTTTCTACAAAGTGCCGGAGATTTTTGAAGGCCATTACTTAACTGCCATCGCCGCGATCTTTTTCTTGATACCTTCTGTCGTAATAGAACCGGGGCGCTCGATCGGATGACCCAGGGCGCGATCCCATACCAGGGAAGCAAGGACCCCCAAAGCACGGGAAACACCAAACAGTACGGTGTAAAAATCGAACTCAGTGATGCCGAAGTGCATCAGCAGCGCACCCGAATGCGCGTCTACATTCGGCCAGGGGTTCTTGATTTTTCCGGTGTTTAATAAAATCGGAGGAGCTACTTTATAAATCGTTTGTACAATTTCACAGAGATCATCTTTTTTTCCATCTATAGCGATGTAACGGTGGTAAAAATCCTGTTGGGCGCTAAAGCGGGGATCCGTCTTGCGAAGCACCGCATGTCCATAGCCCGGAACCACTTTTCCGTCCTCTAATGTTTTCTTGATGAAATCTCCAATCTGTTGTTCTGTAGGAAGACCACCCCCTAATTGTTCCCGCATGTGCATGATCCAGGCAATCACTTCCTGGTTAGCCAGCCCATGCAAAGGACCTGCAAGACCATTCATGGAAGCAGCAAAAGATAAATACGGATCACTCAAAGCAGAACCTACCAAATGGGTCGTATGAGCGGATACATTGCCGCCTTCGTGGTCGGCATGGATTGTCATATACATACGCATCAGGCGTTGCACATTAAAGTCTTCGTATCCCATCATGTGCGCTATGTTCGCAGCCCAGTCCAATTTAGGATCCGGTTCAATGTGCACGTCATTCTTGTATTTTTTGCGGTAGATATAAGCTGCAACACGCGGAAGGCGCGCAATCAGGTTCATGCAATCCTCATACGTATAATCCCAATACTCTTTTTTGCTGATCCCTTTTTTGTAAGCAGCGGCAAATACTGACTCCGTCTGCATGGCCATGATACCGATACTGAACATGGTCATTGGATGTGTAGATAGCGGCAAAGCATCGATTGTATCAAATACATGCTTCGGAACAATACTCCTGCGGGCCCAATTATTGGCAACATTCGTCACATCTTCCAGGGTAGGTAATTCCCCCACCAGCATCAGGTAAAAAATGCCTTCCGGTAAAGGCTCGGTGCCCCCGTTAACGGATTTCGGTAATTTTTCGCGCAGTTCAGGAATCGTATAGCCTCTGAAACGTATTCCTTCTTCGGGATCCAATTTGGATGTTTCCGTAACAAGCCCTGTAATGCTTTTCATTCCCTGGTAAACCTGGGCAATCGTATACTCTCCCAGTTTTTTATCACCATGTTCCTTAATGAGATTTTTCACCTCAACAGCCATTGGCAGGGCTTTCTCGGAAAATTTTTCTTTCAGTGTGTCCATTTATTTTGAAATATATTTAAAATTCTTTCCGATGAATCGTGCCGCTTCTCCTAATTGTTCCTCTATGCGCAGCAATTGATTGTACTTTGCTATCCTGTCCGAACGGGAAGCAGAGCCTGTCTTTATTTGTCCGCAGTTCATGGCAACGGCCAAATCGGCGATTGTAGTATCTTCCGTTTCTCCCGAGCGATGACTCATGATACTGGTATAGGCGTTGGTATGTGCCAGCTGAACCGCATTGGCCGTTTCCGTCAGGGTGCCGATCTGGTTAACCTTCACCAAAATGGAATTCGCAACGTTCGTATCAATCCCTTTTTGCAAAAAGTTAACGTTGGTAACAAACAGATCGTCTCCCACCAACTGTATTTTCTTGCCTAATTTTTCAGTCAGCAATTTCCAGCCATCCCAGTCATTTTCAGCAAGGCCATCCTCAATCGAAAGGATGGGATATTTTTTCACCCAATCCACCCAGAAATCGACCAGCTCGCTTGATTTCAATTTCTCACCGGAAGATTTTTTAAACACATAGCTTTTTGTTTTCGCATCGTAAAATTCCGATGCAGCTGCATCCATGGCAATGTAAACATCCTCCCCTGGTTTATAACCTGCCGTTTCAATGGCTTTCAGAACAATTTTAATAGCTTCTTCATTCGACTTGATGTCCGGAGCAAAACCTCCCTCATCACCGACATTAGTAGAATAGCCCTTATCCTTTAAAACTTTTTTCAGGGTGTGAAAAATATCCACTCCCATGCGTAAGGCTTCACCGAAAGTTTCCGCGCCCACCGGCATGATCATGAACTCCTGGAAATCGATGCTGTTATCCGCATGTGCTCCCCCGTTCAAAATGTTCATCAGTGGAATCGGAAGTGTATTCGCATTTATTCCTCCCACATAGCGATAAAGCGATTGACGCGCTTCTTCGGCAGCAGCTTTCGCAACGGCAAGAGAAACACCTAAAATAGCATTGGCCCCCAGGCTGCTTTTATTATCCGTACCATCCAGAGCAATCATTTTTTTATCAATCGCATTCTGATCAAATACATACATGCCATTGATCTCCTCTTTAATAACAGTGTTTACGTTATTAACCGCTTTCAGTACACTTTTACCCATGTACACGCCTTTGTCCCCATCCCGTAATTCAACCGCTTCGTGTTCCCCGGTAGAAGCTCCGGAAGGTACAGCAGCACGTCCCATGATGCCGGTATCGGTAATCACCTCTACCTCAACAGTAGGATTACCACGTGAATCAAGTACCTGACGAGCTTGTATGCTTGCGATGAAACCCATACTCAAAAGTATTAATTTAAATGATAAATGCGGGGCATTAAAGCTAATAAAATTTTCTATTTTTGAGAGAGTAATTATGGCAAAGCCCAAACTGATTAAGCCTTCTCCCAAACTGCAGGGACGATTCGTTGGCATTATTTTCATTTCTGCATTTCTGATATATGCCAATACACTCAAAAACGATTATTCCCTGGACGATGATATTTACACGAAAAAAAACCGTTTCATTCAGCAGGGATTTTCCGCATTAGGGGATATTTTTGACAAAGGTTCGCTTGTAGGATTTAACAATGCCAATGAGTCGAATTATCGCCCGGTGGTATTGCTCAATTTTATGATTGATACCCATTTTTTCGGGAACAATCCACACATAGAGCATTTGGTGAATGTTATCGTGTTTGGATTATCCTGCATCTTGTTATTGTTGCTACTTCAGAAAATTTTCAAAAACTACAACGCTTATATTCCCCTGGCTGTCACCCTGATTTTTGTATTCCATCCGGTTCATACCGAGGTAGTCGCCAGTATCAAAAGCAGGGATGAACTACTGGGATGGTTATTCGGCCTGTTATCATTTTATTACTTGTTTAAGTACACGGAGAATCAAAAGATCAGCAAAAACCGATACACGTCCGTGTTTTTTTTCCTGGTGGCTATTTTATGCAAAGAGAACAGTTTGACATTTGTGCTTATCGTTCCCCTGATGCTGTATTTTTTCACTGAAATCCCCTTCAAAAGAGTGCTCATCATCACGGCGCCTTATGGGGCGCTCATTCTGCTTTACCTGGTTGTCCGTACCGGGATCCTCGAAAGTAATACCTTCAAAGACAAAATAGTCGTCATGAATAACGGGCTAATGGCTGCAAAAACAAGCGGGGAAATGCTGGCCACCAATTTTGTCATCCTGGGTAAATACCTCTGGCTGCTATTAGTTCCCATCGACCTTACCTGGGATTATTCTTTCAGTCAGATTCCAATTGTTCCCTTTTCGGATTGGAAAGCCATCTTATCTCTTCTCGTATACCTGGCAATGGGAGTTTATGTCGTTTTGAATTTTAAGAAAAAGGACATCTTCGTCTTTGCCATTTTGTTTTACCTCATCACCATTTTTCTATCTTCTAATCTGGTCGTCAAAATCGGCGCTACCATGGGCGAACGTTTTCTGTATGTGCCCTCGCTTGGTTTCTGCATCGCATTCGTATTCCTATTGCTAAAGCTATTAAAGATGGAACCTCATGCGCTCAACTGGTCAAACCGCGCAACATTGTTTTCAATCATAGGCCTTGTATTGTTTTTATACGGATTCAAAACCTTTGACCGCAACAAAGCCTGGAAAAATAATTTCGAATTATTTACCGCTGGATTAGAAGTTTCCACCGGAAGTGCCCGGGCCCATTATGCAGTAGCCAGTGAATACCGGGTAAAAGGAGAAGCAGAACGCGAGCAGCAGAAACGAAAAGAGGATCTTCAGGCATCTGTGGATGAATATTATAAAGGAATAAAGATCTACCCCGACGACGCGGAAGTCTGGTACAATTTAGGCGTAACCTATTATGATCAGGGAGATACAGCCAATGCCCGCAAGGTATACGCAAAGGCGATCGAGCTCCGTCCCAATTATAGCATGGCAATGAACAATACCGGAGTTATTTATTTTAATCAGAAAAATTATTCTAAAGCCCTGTATTATTTCAAAAAAATTGTAGAAACAGACTCCTCTTTTACAGATGCTTTTGGGAACATCGGAGCGGCTTACCACAATATGGGGGACTATAAAACCGCTGCTAAATTTTATGAAAAAGCACTGGAGAAAGATCCCCGAAATAAAAGCACGCTAAATAATATTGCCCTGGTATACAAAATAATGGGAGATACCCTCAAAGCCAATTCATTTTTACAAAGGGCATCCGCTATTCCATGAATTTCGAACGAACCCACTATCCCTGCTCTGTTTGCGGAAGCGAGCAGTATACAATCCTTTACAAAGTAAAAGGATTTGACATTGTACAATGCAAAAAATGCGATTTTGTTTTTGTGAATCCCCGTATAAAAAACGGCGATCTCTATAAGCTATACACCGACAACTACTTTACTAGTCAAAACGAGGGCTATGGTTATAAAGACTACGAGCTCACGTCTCACCTGCGTATAAAAACGTTTCAAAAGTGGATTGATAAAATCAGTCCTTATTTGGGAACAACAAAAGGTTCCGTACTGGATATCGGAAGCGCCTCCGGCTATTTCCTTGAATTGATGAAGGAAAAGGGTTGGGACGTAGAAGCCATAGAACTGGATAAACAGATGATAGCTACATTAAAGGCCAAACATATAAAGGTATTTGAGCATCCCTTTGAAGAATTCAGCTCCGGAAAAAAATACCAGCTCATCACGATGTTCGATGTGCTGGAACATATTCCCGACCTGAAAACGGCGTTCGAAAAATTTCAGGAACTGCTGGACGAAGATGGAGTCGTTGCCCTGATCACACCCGATTTCAGTTCCACCCAGCGAAAATTGTTTGGCAAAAGGTGGTTTCAGTATAAGCCCCAGGAACACATCCAGTATTTTTCACCGGCCACCCTGGCCAAAGCCATTGAGCCATATGGATTAGTGCTGGTACATTCTTCGCCCAGTGGACAATATGCGGACACTGGATTCCTGCTGGACCGTCTGGACCGCTACAATTTTAAATTCCTGAAAACAATTGCCTCCGGTCTGGTGAAATTGTTTGGGTTAAAAAACAGGTACTGGTACCTGGATACCGGAAGTTTTTTTGCAATCCTTAAGAAAAAGAAAAAATAACTGAAATTTGAACGAATTCTAAATCCAAAAGTTAATCGCTTTCGTATATTTGGTCAGAAGAATACTAAACCAATTAAAAACAAAACTATGAAAAAAGTAATTCTAAGCGTAGCTCTTGCAGCACTTATATTTGCTGCGAACACCAGCGTAAGTGCGAACACTTTAACAGGCCGTACCACTATCAGCGTAGCTGATTGGGCTAAATCAAAAGACGGAACCTGGGCAGGTAACAACAAAACCTGGTACAAAATTGACAAAGACGCAAAACTGTGGAAGTCAATGGATGGCAAAAAATGGGAAGCAGATGCAAGTGGCATGTGGCAGGACAAAGACGGCAAATGGCTGAAGATCGACAATAAATCATTGAAATGGTCAGCAGACGGAGGCAAAACCTGGTCAGAAGTTCCTGAGTGGAAATGGCAAGGATCCGATGGTATGTGGAATAAATTTGACAAGACCTGGAGCCTTTGGACAATGAAAGGATAATTGTAGTTTTTTGTTTTTTTGTTTGAGAAAAAAGGGCTGGCTTATAAAAGCCGGCCCTTTTGGTTTGAAATGATTTTATATATTTACCACCAGATTCGTTTTTTACAGATCCAGTTTGTCGCATAAAAAAAGACATAGCATTTCCGAAGAAGACCTGGTAAGGATGCTTGCTGCAAGGGAAGAGAAGGCCATTGAAATTATCTACGACAATTATTCTGCAGCTATCTTTGGAGTCATTTTCCGTATCATACAGGACAAAGAAATAGCAGAAGATGTGTTCCAGGAAACATGCATTAAGATTTGGCATAACTCACTTCAATACGATTCCTCTAAGGGAAGGCTGTTTACGTGGATGATCAATATAGCCCGGCATCTGGCGATTGACAAGATTCGCTCAAAAGATTTCAGAGGCAGTTTGAAAAACCAATCTTTGGAAAACATCGTAAATAGTAATATGGAGGGTAAGTCGTCTGATTCGACAAATCCCGAGCTGGTTGGACTGAAGCTGTTGGTGGAGAAACTGGAGCCGGAGCAAAAAAGTATAATTGATTTATTATACTTTGGTGGTTTTACTCAGGAAGAAGTATCCGAAAAGCTGGCAATCCCACTGGGAACAGTAAAAACAAGATCGAGGAATGCTTTGCTTTCATTAAGAAAGCAATTCGATGTAGCGGAAAAATATACATGAACGGCGAAGAATACATATCCTCCGGAGTTTTAGAACTCTACGTAATGGGAGCCTTACCCGAAGCAGAAATGCAGCAGGTGAGGGAGATGGCGAGGCGTTTTCCGGAAGTGACGCAGGAGATCGAGAAAATTGAGGCTTTGATGGAGTCCTATGCGCTGCTAAATGCAGCAGAACCTCGAATTGAATTAAAAGAAAAAGTGATGAACCGTATTAAACAGGAAACACTGCGAGTCATCAAAACGGAATCCCGAGATGAGAATGTTGCTATAAAAAAATTAAATGCGAATGAATCTTCCCGAAATTTTTATGCTTATCTGGCAGCTGCATCCCTTGCCTTATTAATTGTCAGCAGTGCGTTTAACCTATTCGTCTGGAAAAAACTAAAAGAATCCGGAGAACAACTGGCCGTCATCAGGAGCGAAAAACAGGAATACGGTAACCAGCTGGCCACTGTTAAATCTTCCTACGATCAAACCCTGGCCGAGATTAATATTCTGCAAAACAAAGATTACAAAGCGATTGAAATGAAAGGCTTGCCGGTAGCTCCCCATGCACTCGTCAGAGTCTATTGGAATCAGCAAACCAAGGAGACCTTTGTTAACATTGCTGATTTACCGGCTCCTCCGGCCGGAAAACAATACCAGTTATGGGCCTTGGTAGATGGAAAACCCATCGATGCGGGAATATTTGAAGGCAAAGCCTCCATGCAAAAAGTGAAAAGTGTTGAAAATGCTCAGGCTTTTGCCGTTACCCTCGAACCGGAAGGTGGAAGTGCCGTTCCTACATTGACAGCCATGTATGTAATGGGAAATGTTTGATAAAATTGCCAAAGCTCTTTTTTTTGCTTTTCTGATCTGGCTGGCGGTCCACCTTTTTTTTATACAGGTTTTACATGTGCCCAGTGCTTCTATGAAGCCCACTTTAAAAGAAGGTGATTACATTGTTGTAAACAAGCTGTACTTTGGTGCAAGAGTTCCGAATACTCCTTTATCACTGCCTTTCGCTGATTCCAAAGTTTTTTTGGATTGGATAAAACTCCCTTATCTGAGATTGCCTGGATATTCCAGGCTGAAACACAATGATATAATTGTCTTTAATCTGCCCACAGAAACAGAACTTCCGGTCGATGAACGAACCCTGTATGTAAAGCGCTGTGTAGCTTTACCGGGAGATACACTTGTAATTGACAGTTCCCATGTCTTTATTAATCACCAACGTATTCGATATCCCGACGAAACAGAAGAAACTGCAATTGCAGACAAGCATTTTTATAATCCAAATATTTTTCCAAATTATCCTAATCCTAAGTGGAACCTCGATTATTTCGGT
>Ga0206820_1077_pt1 | contig 18899 bp, 11 predicted proteins | sample Alteio_BWOrgCont_84_FD_152857 | JGI IMG/M metagenome (GOLD analysis project Ga0206820, IMG submission 152857) | Enriched cells from forest soil in Barre Woods Harvard Forest LTER site, Petersham, Massachusetts, United States -... | ecosystem: Environmental > Terrestrial > Soil > Temperate forest >...
TATGGGTGCGGGTGCTGCTTTAACTTTGGGAACTTCGGCTTCAGGAACTGTTGTTAATTTCCCGACAGCTTTTATTTCGGCTAACATCACGCTTAATTCCACCAGTACAGTTACTTATCAATGCAATGCGGCCCAGGTTATTTCCAGTACACCCGCTTATGGAAATCTTACTATATCAACAGGTGCATCCACTGTTACCAAAACATTGTCGGCTTCACCACTGGTGGTAACAGGTAACCTGGTACTTAGTAATGGTGTGGGAGCGGTTACACTGAGTGCGACTACGTCAACTATTAATCTGACAGGTAGTCTGACTGGTTCGGGGGCTCTGAGTTTTACAACCGGTACGCTTTCTATAGGAGAAGATTTCAATTTAACCGGTACATTCACATGTGGGACAGGATTGGTCAGTTTTAATGGATCTCTTACACAATCCATTGGTGGAACCAGTACGGTTACCTTTTTCAATATGAATGTGGGTGGCTCCGCACATACGGTCCAGCTGACCAATACGGTAAGCCTCATTAATCAAATTAATGTTCTGAACAATGCCACCTTCACTACGAATGGACAAACGTTCACTTTGTTGTCTACCTCAACGTTAAACGGAAATACTTTTACAGGAGGTGGCACTGCACAAGTGGGTGATCTGAGTGCAGGAACTTTTACGGGTAATGTGAATTACCAGCGCCATATAAATGGATATACCGACTGGAGATCTTTGGGGTGGCCAATTTCAGGAACTAAAACAATTGCGGACTGGACCTCTCAAATAGCTACCAGTGGGTTCACTGGTTCAACTGATCCGAGTAACAGTTTTGTTTCTATCTATACTTATAATTCCGTGACCAAAGCTTACGTACCTGCCAGTAATACGTCCAATCCAATATCTGCTGATGCTTTAAGTGGTGGTGGATTAATGGTGTATGTTGGTAATACTTCTCCCGGAAAAGTGATGAGTCCCGAAATTACCCTCCTTTCTACAGGTCCAATTATCAGCGGAACTCAATCTCCTCCGATTACTTCAAGTGGGACAGGTACTTATAATTTTATGGCTAATCCCTATCCTGCCCCGCTTTTATTTAGCGGCTTCTTTTCCACGAACAGTACAAAAATTACCAATTTTTATTATGTTTATGATGAAACTCAGGGAGCGTTTGATACCTGGGATGGAGCTCTTGGAAGTAGTTCAGGAGGCCGGACCAGCGGGACGATTGCGAATGGACAGGCCTTTTTTATTCAGGCGACTTCCGGCTCATCTCTTACGTTTAATGAGAATCATAAAGCGAACAGTGCGGATGGTAATTTCCTGAAAATGAGTGCGGGAATGTTTAAAAAAATGAGAATGACCATTTCAGGTACGGCTAGTCCTTTTGTCAGTTCCATGTTGGTAGCATTTTCTCCGGGAACCAGTAATAATTACAATGTAAATGAAGACGCACTGGCGCTTGCTCCTTTTGAGCCTTCTGCGCCTACTGTAACTTCTTATTCTTTCGATGGAAAAAATTTAGTTGTCAATAAAATGTCTGATTTAACTCAAAAATTTGATATTCTGGTGAGAGCTACGGTGGGAGTTTCGGGTGTTTATACACTTACTGCCCCAGATCTCAGCGATATTTCCGGTTCTTGTATTATCCTGGAGGATAAATTAACAGGGACCTTGACAGACCTGAACAGTACCAATAGCTATACTTTCAGCATTAATGATACGACCAATACAGCCAGGTTTGTTCTTCATTTCTCTGTTCCTATAACTATAACAACACTTGCGCTGAATCCTTCCTGTTCGAAAGCGAATGATGGAATGTTAATTGCAACTCCTCCGGGAGGCACAGGACCCTGGACCTATTCCTGGAAAGATAGCAGTGGGAAAGTGTTGCGAGCGATTACGGAGAATACCGCGGATACTTTGGAGATGCTCTCAGCAGGGCAATACCTGGTCGACATTTCTACTCCAACGGGCTGTGCGGATCAATTTGAACAGTCATTTACACTTATTGATCCCTTGCCTGCTATTGCGGCTTTTACAACCAGCCTTACAACCATTCCGGTTGGCGATACCATTGTATTTATCAATACATCTGTGAATGCCAGTTCCTATAGCTGGAGTTATGGTGATGGTTATTCTTCCAATCAGGTAACGGGAACGCATAGCTACGCTTTACCAGGTATTGATACTGTCAGATTAGTGGCTGCTAATGGCACCTGCAGTGCAGATACAACACAGCTAATAATAAGAGTATCGCCACCTACCGGAATTCATAATTTAAATGGTAATGCTGCTGTTTCAATCGTTACCCTTGACAACACCGGAGTGTTGGTTCATCTTAATTTTAGTGAGATGAATGGGGGAGGGATAGAAATGTATACTCTATTGGGACAGCTGCTTTCCCAACAGAATTTTACAGCAGGGCAAAATCTGATTCGATTGAATTTTCCGGATAAATTAACTCCGGGTATATACCTGGTAAAAGTTACTACTGCCAGTGATTATTTTGTAAGAAAGGTATACCTGAAATAAGAAAGAAGATGTAAACTATTTCGATAGTTCAAGGGCTTCCTGGATAGTGATGTACTGTCCGTTATAAAAAGCAATGACAAAGGCATCTCCTAATCCCCGCTGTTTCATTTTATTTTTTAATGACATGGCTTCTTTATAATCATTGGTGTTTCCTACTGTAAAACGAATGAGACCCGTAGACGTACTTTCCTGTTGAACAGTTTCTTTAAGAGTTTTATATTTCGCTTGTTCGTCTGCAGGTGGCTCATTCTTATAGACACCAATTTGTACTTTAAAAACAAGGGACTTTTTATTAATGGAGTTAGCGGGTTTTTCAGGTGCATTAATATTTTCTTTTATGCTTTTTTTACCGGCTGCAGGGGTTGCTCCTACGGAGGATAAAGCTACCCGTTTGCCATCCTTGTAAGCAGCAATGAATGCGCGGGGATATGTACTACTCAAGTCAACTTTGTTTTTTGCAGCATCATTAAAAGACGCATAAGAGCCTGTCATGTATTTGTATAATCCATCTTTTGTGCGTATTTCGATTAAGTCCGGAACATTACCAAATACGGCTTTAGAAATCCTTTGTTTGTAAGCACCCAGTTGGATCCGGAAAACAACGCCTTTGGTATTCGCTACCAGTAAAGAATCATCTTTGTCGATCCCTTCCGGAGCGTATTTATTGCTTCCTTTGTTTAGTTTCGTTGCTCCTTTTGTCAAAGCTTGGGTTTTTTTGTCTTTTTCGGAAAGTTCTGCAATAATATCACTGGTAGCTTCCACAAATTGTCCGTCCTTTTTATAGACAATTTTTGCATCTTTCATACCTTCTTTAACAGAGGTCCGCTTGCGGCTCTGGGCATCTGCAAAATTTGTATAATGCCCCACCGTATAGGCGATGGAAGAGTCTGGAAGGGGAGTTGTTTCTACGTCACGGATACTGAGGAATTTAGTCATTGTCGTGTTCGGTAAACCTGATTTGAACACTCCTATCAAAATCAGGTATTCTTGTGGAATGAATTCGCCATTTGCTGTTTTTGCCATAGCGGGAGTGTTGTGAATAATTTGTCCCTCGCCATTCAGATCATAGGGCCCATGAAATTTAGCAATGATTTCGGCATTCTGGTTGGCTGTATCACTGAATTGCCGGTAACGTTGTCTGACAATAGAATCAGATAGTGTTACTCCGTTCGCATCAACAACAGCATTCGGTTTGCTGTTCAATTCCTTATCTGCATAATCAGGTACTCCGTCGCCGTCACCATCTGTAGGACAGCCTTGAGCATTAACGGAAGCTCCCGGAGGAGTGCCCGGACAAAGATCTGCCGTATCACGAACTCCGTCTCCGTCACTATCAGCGGACTCCAGGGCTGCAAAATCAACGTTATCAAACCAATGGACATCAAGCGTATCTATCGGGCGTTTTGGGCCCAGGAGATCCCAATGCAGGGAAAAACCAGTCATCATGAACTTGTCTTTTCTTCCACCCAGGCCATCAATGTAATCGGTGAGTGTGAAATGCATAGTAGTGGCAATATTAAGATCCACACGCTCACTGAGATGGAAATTTGCACCGATACCAACAGGTATGGCAAAGGAATTCATGCTGTATTTTCCGAAACCATATTGGTCCAATTGACGGAGATCGGTTTCGTAGGTATAATTACGTACCAGGGTAACTGCATTTGCTGCGTTGGGACTATTTTGAGGCATATTTTTTACGGAACCATCTGTCCAGTAATAGTATTTGTTGCCGTTTTTGTCATATAAGTCAGTTTTGGAATCGAAGCTGAAACTTTCAATTCCACTTAGGATGAAAGGTTCTATGTTCCGGTTTTTAGGCAGCAACTGGTCAAAATTGTACTGAAGGTTAATGCCTCCCAGGAAAATCTGGGATTCAAAGTTGGCATTTCGCGCTGGAGCGTTTTCATCCTGTGCAACACCCAGTTTGCCGTATAAAGCATAAAAATTGAACTGCAGAAAACTGTTGAGTTTTTGAGATACTGTAAAATCATACCCAATGCGGCTGACAGACGGATTTTGCATGAATGATTTGGAATTAATTTCACCACTGAATGAAAGCATACCCGCACCAAATCCTATAATAGGTTTTAGCACAGAAGAGCCCATTGGTTCCTCCCTGTCTTTTTTTTCCGGTTCAGCTTTAGCTGCAGGTGTTTTCAATGCAGTCGTATCACGGGAAGGGGCAGGCATCAATGAAACTGCCTGAGAATAGAGCAAAGAACTTACCCAAAAGCACAAAATAACGGTAAAGATGGATTTGCCCATAGAGACAAATTTAGTAAAATCCAGTTAACTGATTATTATGGATACCATTTTTGACTGGTAATCATTAAGGCTTCCTGCACAGTGATTCGTTTTCCCGAATTATAGGCAGTTACAAAAGGGTTTATTACGCCTTTTGTACGAACCTTTTCGCGGTAATCCCTTGCCGGTTTGTATTCCTTAAAACCATCGACTACCGTATATTTCGTCCATCCTTCGTGTAATTCCTGCCCGACGTTCAGCCCATAACGGGTGGAAAAATAAGAGACACTCACCGGCGTTTGCTTTAAAGCGCAGACCTGCACTTTAAAGTTTACAGCGGTTTGTGGGGAAGGTACCATAGGCGTTATTAAATTGCTATTGTTTGCAGAGGTATTCGTTTGGCCGATAGTTGCCGCATCCGTTTTATTTTCTGAAACTGCTTCTGGTTCTGGTTTTGTTTCAAATTTTGTATTCGCTGCGGATAATATGTATTTTTTGGTTTCGTCATTCTCAATATAAGAGAAAACCCCATCAATGGAAAGATTAGCTGCTGGCCCGGTAACTTTATAGGAAATCTTTACTTCTGTTTCCAAGGGAAGATTAATCCATACCATTTTTACCTTTTGATCAGTAAAGCTGAAAGAAGCTCCATTATTTTGTAAAGCTGAAGCAGAAAATCCGGGAGGTAAGTTTTCCTGTAACTTTGCAAAACCTGTTACATTCCCTCGAACTATCGAAACTTCGACGGTATAATCCTTTGATCCATTAGCAGTTATTTTCCTGGAACCATTTATTAAATCTCCGACTTTACCGGAAGATGCTGGTGGAGCATTTTGATCCGGCACAGGAAGTGTGGGCTGAAGAGCTACTTTCGTAGTATCCGTGTTGGTCGAAGTCACCGCAGCAATAGCCGTGTCGCTTTTGTGCAGATCCGCCGGACGACTTTTCGTGGAATCTGCTGCAGTTGTGGTAGCTTCTCCCCCGATATTGAAATTGCTTTCCGGAATATCAACGGATTGTTTGACATTATCCGTTACATAAAAAAACTTACCCGACAATATGTTTGGACCAAGGGTGGCTTTACCGGAAACAGAGATTTTATAGGAGATTTTAAACTCCGCATCCGAAGGCAAAGAAGTCCATATAAATTTTACGGCATTCCCGCTCATGGAAAAAGAAGCACTTTTACTTTCTACCGGAGTTGCTGTACAACCTTGCGGGAGTTCCTGCTGCAGTTTGGCAAAACCGCCAATATTACCTTTATTAATGGTTAGTTCAACTGTATAATCATTACCGGGCATCATATCTGTCGGGACCGATTGACTAACGGTGACGCCACTTGTAAAAAACAGTTGGTAGATAAAAAAACCAAGCATGTTTAGAAGAAAGATAGCATAGCGGATCATATCGTAGTTAGTTGGTTACTGTTCAAAGAAGAAGTCTATTAGGCGGTTAATTTTTTCTACCGTAAAGTCGTTCTCCCCCGAAAAAAATCCATCAATGGTCTGATTTATTTCTCCTACCTGAATGAATCCGTCCTTATTATAATCGGCGCTCTGAAATTCGGCAGGCAAGCTTTTTGAATTTCCATTTTCTTTTTTATTCTCAATTGCTTTCTGTTCAATTTGTTGAATGGTCGTTTGTGAGGGATTCGCGTTGAAGGCCTGGCTTCTTTCAGCAGCCCCAGCATCCCATTCAGCTTGTTTTTTAGCTAACATTTCATCTGTTTGTGTTATGCCGTTTGCATCCACCACTGCACCTTTTTTGGAATTAGGTTCTTTGTCCAGGTAATCCGGAATACCATCTCCATCACTATCCAGGGGACAGCCATCCGCATCAACTTTCACGCTTTTGGGTGTTCCCGGACATTTGTCCTTGCTGTCTTTTACCCCATCTCCATCACTGTCTCCATTATCAATAGCAGCAAAATTAACTTTTGCATAACGTTTGTTTTCAGGGCCTTTGTTATCGGCTGTTTTATCGGCGTGTCCGAATTTATAGGTTAAAGAAACATTCGTATATAAATAGGCATCCTTTTTTCCGGCGTTAACATTGTCAATCGCATTGGTAAAGGTGAGGAAATAGGTGGCGCCAATCGCTGCAGAAAAATTGTCCAGGATTTTTAAATTGAAGCCGACTGTTATGGGAATGATCAGGGAAGTATGCGCATATTTTCCCGTACTGTCTAATTTTGTTTCATAAACATAATCCCTTTGCAGAGGTTTTGCATTAGCGGAACCTTGGGGCGCGTTCATAATGCTTCCATCCGACCAGTAATAGTATTTTTCCCCATCCGCAGCTCTTAAATCGCCATATGGGTTAAATCCAAGGTATCCGACACCTGTGCCAATGAATGGCGTAAAATTTGCATTCGGAAATAGCTCGTCGGTTCGAAAGATCAGGCTTAAATCGCCTTGTTGAATGGGGGATTCAAAGTTTAGATTATTTGTTATAGAACGTTCGCTTTCTGCCAGTTTCCCAAATAGCCCCGTTGCCCTAAGGCTGAAAACTTTTCCTAATCGCTCTTCCAGAGAGAGCTGGAAGCCTGCCCTGATCTTGCTAAAGGAACTTAACGCGTCACTTTGGCCAACATTGCCATAATAGGTCAGAACACCTGTTCCAATACTAATAGAAGGAAGTTTATCGGATGTCGACTGTGCAAATCCCGTTTTGCAAATGAAAAGCGTAATTAATCCAAGTACTATTTTTTTACTATTCATTGTCTATTGACATACAAACTGGTGAGTGTAAAGTCCATATAGCTACAAAACTATTTTAAATTGGATCGTACACTACCGACGTTGTTTGTAAATTACCAACACGGTTTTGTTAATAAGGAAGAATTGCTAAATACACAGTAGATGCCTGGAGGTTTCTAAAAATTCGGCTTAAGCAAGTATTGAGAATAAAAATCGACAATCACTTTTACTGCTTCGTCCGCATTGTCAACCACCTTAAAAAGGTCAAGATCTTCTACACTGATATTATGTTCTTCCAGCAACATGGTTGATTTTACCCATTCCAATAAACCCGTCCAATATTTTTTTCCAGCAAGGACGATCGGGAAATGAGCTATTTTGTTCGTTTGTACGAGGGTTAAAGCTTCGAATAATTCATCCAGTGTTCCAAACCCTCCGGGTAATGCGATAAAACCCTGAGAATATCTCAGAAAAATGGTTTTACGCACAAAAAAGTAATCAAAATCTATGATTTTATCTTTGTCAATAAAGACATTAGATGATTGTTCGAATGGAAGCAAAATATTGAGACCTACAGATTTTCCTCCTCCGGCTTTTGCTCCCCGGTTGGCAGCTTCCATAATGCCCGGTCCTCCACCTGTAATAACACCATAACCTTCCCGGGTTAGTTTGAATGCGATCTCTTCTGCAAGTTTGTAATATTCATTTTCTGGTTTGGTGCGTGCTGATCCGAATACGGATACGCAGGGTCCTATCTTGCTCATTTTCTCAAATCCGTCTACAAATTCTGCCATGATCTTGAAGATCTGCCAGGAATCGGCGGCTTTCACTTCTTGCCAGGTTTTGTCAGCGAATGCTTTCCGGATTTTTTCTTCTTCGTTAGCGTTGTTCATAGTTCTTTTTTTAGGTATTGAGCAGTAAAACTTTGTTTATTTTTTATTATTTGTTCAGGAGTGCCTTCGCATATAACAGAGCCTCCTCCTTTTCCTCCTTCAAGACCAAGATCAATAATATGGTCCGCCACCTTAATGATATCCATATTGTGTTCGATAACGAGAACCGTATTTCCATGTTCGACCAGTTTGTTTAATACTTCCAGCAGAATGCGGATGTCCTCAAAGTGCAAGCCTGTAGTGGGCTCATCCAGAATGTAAAAAGTATTTCCGGTATCGCGTTTGGATAGTTCTGTAGCTAGTTTTACGCGTTGCGCCTCGCCACCCGATAAGGTGGTGCTTTGCTGGCCCAGCGTCAGATATCCAAGTCCTACATCGTGAAGCGTTCTTATTTTTTGAAGGATACCGGGTATGTTTTCGAAAAAATCAACGGCCTGTCCGATGGTCATATTCAGCACATCATTTATGGATTTGCCTTTATAACGTATTTCAAGTGTTTCCCGGTTATAGCGTTTTCCATTACAGGTCTCACAGTTAACATATACATCCGGAAGAAAGTTCATTTCAATCGTACGGACTCCTCCGCCCCTGCAGGTTTCGCAACGTCCCCCTTTAACATTGAACGAAAACCGTCCAGGCTTGTAACCTCGTATTTTAGCTTCGGGCGTCTCCGCAAATAAAGTGCGGATGTCAGAAAATACGTTTGTATAGGTCGCCGGGTTGGATCGTGGAGTTCTGCCGATGGGGCTCTGGTCAATGTCAATTACCTTATCGAGCTGATCCATCCCCCGGATATTTTTATAGGGAAGAACTTTCCGGTTAGACCTGTAAAAATAATTGTTCAAAAGTGGAAACAGGGTTTCATTGATGAGGGATGATTTTCCGCTGCCTGATACGCCGGTGACGCAAATAAATTTACCCAATGGAAATTCAACGCTTATGTTTTTCAAGTTATGACCGCTTGCAGATTGTAACATCAGTGTTTTTCCATTTCCTTTTCTGCGGGAAGCCGGAACCGGAATTGTTTTTTTATTTGTTATGTATTCGGATGTAAGCGTTTTAAATGATACAAGTTCCTGTGGAGTTCCCTGAGCTACAATATGTCCGCCATGAATGCCTGCCTTAGGTCCCATGTCGATAACATAGTCCGCTGCAAGGATCATATCCTTGTCGTGTTCAACAACAATGACAGAATTGCCGTTGTCCCTCAGGGTTTTTAGCGCCTGGATCAAACGATTGTTGTCCCGTTGATGCAGGCCTATGCTGGGCTCGTCCAGGATATATAAAACACCGACAAGCTGGGATCCGATCTGGGTTGCCAGGCGAATGCGTTGTGCTTCCCCGCCCGATAAGCTGCGGGAGCTTCGTCCAATAGAAAGATAATCCAGGCCTACGTCCAGCAGAAAGGAAAGCCGCGAACGGATTTCTTTTATTATTTCCTGTGCAATTTTTCTGTTCTTTTCACTGATGTGTTCTTCGATCGTATTAAACCAGTTTTGAAGATGGTCAATACTCATTTCGGATAATTCAGCAATGTTTTTGCCGGCAACTTTAAAATAAAGAGCTTCTTTTTTTAGCCGGGTGCCGTTGCATTTTGGACAAACTACCGGATTCATAAAACCCTGGAGCCACTTTTCCATAGAGGGCGACAGTTGTTCATCTTCCTGCTGACGCGCAAGAAAATTGGAAATGCCTTCGAAGCTCAGGGAATAACTTGTTGCATCGCTGTCCGCATGCGCTCTGACCTTAAAAACTTCTTCTGAACCGAATAAAATGGTGTTAAAAGCATCTTCTGAAATTTGTTCCACAGGTGTTTCCAGCGTGAAATTGTATTTATCGGCAATGGCTTCCAATTGACTGAAAATCCAGTTGTTTTTATAGCTTCCGATCGGAAGTATGGCTCCTTTCCGAATACTCAATTTTTTGTCCGGAATTATTTTATTAATATCAATTTGTGAAACCACCCCTAATCCGTTACAATGAGGACATGCTCCGTAAGGCGAATTAAAAGAGAATAAATTAGGCTGTGGCTCATCGTAGGAAACTCCTGACACAGGACACATTAAAAAACGACTGAAATGCTGTGTTTCTCCATATTCATTACCGATCTTTTCGGGATCAAAAGGCAGTATCATAATGATCCCTTTGCCTTGTTTCATTGCCAACTGAACGGATTCGGATATGCGTTGACGATTATCTGGTTTTACATCTATCCGGTCAACAACGATTTCAATATCATGAATTTTGTAACGATCTACTTGCATACGGGCTGTCATCTCCCGGACCTCTCCGTCAATCCGGACACGCAGAAATCCTTGCTTTCGTATTTGCTCAAATAATTCCCTGTAATGTCCCTTTCTGCCCTTTATAACCGGAGCTAAAATAAATATTTTTTGTGCATTGTACTTTTCTGTAATCAAGTGAATGATCTGATCGTCCGAATAACGGACCATTTTCTTCCCGGTAACATACGAAAAAGCGTCGGCGGTACGGGCATATAGCAATCGCAGAAAGTCATAAATTTCAGTAATGGTACCCACTGTAGATCTTGGGTTTTTATTGACGGTTTTTTGTTCAATTGAAATCACGGGACTAAGGCCAGTGATTTTATCCACATCCGGTCTTTCCAGGTTGCCTAAAAACTGCCGTGCATAAGATGCGAATGTTTCAATATACCTGCGCTGGCCTTCTGCATAGATGGTATCAAAGGCAAGGGAGGATTTGCCGCTTCCACTTAATCCTGTAATGACCACGAGTTTGTTCCGCGGTATCGTTACGTCAATGTTTTTTAAGTTGTGTACCCGGGCGCCAGTAACTTCCAATACTTCGAGCTGATTCTCAACCGGAGTTTTAGTTTTCATGGGAATGTATTGAATCTGTCCGAATAGTATCTTTCTCTGAAGAGAACTCCTCCCATGCAAAAATATTGACGCCTTGTGCAGGTAAATGAATGTAGAACGTTTTTCTTTCGGTATTGTTTAAGTAAGAACTGAGAAGCCAGGGATTCAGCAGTTTAAGAATTTTATAGTTAAAGCCTCTCGCTAAAGCAAATTCCGAAAGATTACCGATGGAAGAATCAATCTGTATTTTTTTTGTAGGGATAGGAGGATAGAGGTCTTTTTTGCCAAGAATATAACCATATGCTGATGGTCTTGACAAAACATCTTTTATGGCGAGGATCCGAAAAAGATACCTCCCCGTTTCTTCGTTCAGGAATAAATCGTAATAAGTAGTTGTCCTTTGTTTACTTAGCTGAGTTTCCAAACCAGTAACGCCGATATTGTAGGACGCAGCCGCAAGGGTCCAATTCCTGAATTTTTCATAAGCCTCCCGGAAATATTTACAAGCAGCCTCGGTAGATTTTTCCATATTGTAACGCTCGTCTATCTCCTCATCAACGATGAGTCCATATGATTTGGCTGTTTCATCAACCATCTGCCAATAACCCGTTGCACCCGCGGGAGATACGCTATTTGTCAATCCACTTTCAATAACTGCAATGTATTTAAAATCATCGGGTATTCCATATTTTTTCAGAAGAGGCTCAATTACGGGGAACCAGCGATTTGCGCGTTTGTACAATAAAAGCGTTTGAGATGGTGAATAGGTGTTAATCAATAGCTCCCGGTCAAGACTTTCCTGAATATTAAAATCATTTAAAGGTACTTTTTCACCGGCGAAATTAAGGTCTTTCGGCAGGTTTATTCCGCCTGTTTTAAAACGGCCATTGAAATAATCTTTCTGGCTTTTCTCATCCGTGCCGGTTGAAGAAAAATTCAATAATTGAAACAGAATGAAAAGAAGAATGAAACAGCTGATTGCCAGGATGAATTTTTTTGATTTATTCAGGAAACTATTTGGTGTCATTTAGTTTAGACCTTGTTGTTTTGGAAATGTAAAAAAGCAGTCCAAAAATCAAAAGAAAATAAATTCCAAAAATGATCATGTGGAGATATCCCCAATCTCTGATGTAATAGATAATAAAAACGGTACATAGCATCGAGAGAAAGGAGAGTCCTGCAAAAACAAGTGAAACCTGGCGGTCGGACAGGCCCAGGTAGGATAAATGATGTGTGGTGTGATCCTTTCCGCCAATGAAAGGTGATTGTCTGCGGGAAATACGATTGATGACAACGGTAGTCGTATCACAAATGGGAATTATGAATGTCAGTATACTTACAAAAAATTGTTTAGATTGAACAAGCTGTCCATTTGAGTCGGCAGAATTCCAGAAATAAAGAATTCCGATGGCTGACAGGAATACTCCGAGAAATTGACTGCCGGTATCACCCATGAATAATTTAGAAGGATACCAATTGTAATATAAAAAACCTGTTAAAGCTCCCATGACACCTAGTAATAATATTACATGGATATTGGTGGTGAAACCATGATCTATAAAAATAATCAGCAACGCAGCAAGCAGTATGGTAATCGAAATGCTGGTAGTAATGGCGTCCATGTTGTCTAACATATTTATGGAGTTCATCATTCCAACTACCCAGAATATGGTAAAGAGGTAATTAGCCCAACTCCAGGGAAAAATACGTATAAAGATCCCCGAAATGATCAAAATAATAGCACATAAAACCTGAACAAAAAATTTTAAAAATGGTTTGGTATTATAAGCGTCATCCGCAAGTCCCATTAAAAAGGCAATGGTGCAGGATACCACAATGCCCAGAAACTGATTGTTGGCTAAAATGAAGGAATTGCCAAAAATAAAAGAATAACTCGTGATACTTAAAAGAAAGATAACATAAAACGAAATTCCTCCAAGTGAAGGTTTCGATTGTTCACTCCACCTGATAATGGAATCATTCAAATTTCGTATGCCAAGTGTTTTGGAAAACTTTAATAGTAAACCATTCAGCATAATTGAAAAGATGACCGCGATAACAAAAAATATTCCATAAGCAAATATCTGGGTACTTTCCATTGAGAAATTACAATAAGTAGGAGCGCGAAGATAACAAAATCGAGGGCCTAAAGCAAGCTTGCCAGATCTTTAAAAGGAGCACCCTGAAGATCTTTTTCAGAAATAATCGGCTTGTCTATTCCCCAATCAATGCCCAGATCGGGGTCATTCCATAAAAGACAACGTTCGCTAAGCTTATGATACAGGTTAGAACATTTATATACGAAAACGGTGTCATCCTGCAATGCCACAAAGCCATGTGCAAAACCTTCCGGAACCCATAACATGGTATGGTTCTGTTCACTTAGCTCGATTTTGAAATGCTTTCCGTAAGTTTTTGAGTTTTGCCGTAAGTCAACTACGACATCGCATACGGAACCTTTCAGGACTCTGACAAGTTTTACCTGAGCGAAAGGCTGAATTTGAAAATGCAGACCGCGCAGAACATTTTTTTTAGATTGAGACTGGTTATCCTGCAGAAAAGTTACCGGTGGTAAGTTGTCACGGAAGAGCACCTGGTTATAGGATTCATAAAAATATCCACGGTTATCTTCAAAAATTTTTGGTTGAATGATCCATACTCCCTCCAGGGGAGTTTTAATAAATTCCATAAGCAAATTTATAATATAAAATCAAACAGGTTCTTATCCTTTTTTTAAACGATTCAACATGCGTTTGAACAAAGATACTTCGGCTTGTTTATGCTGATCATCATAATAACCATAACCATAACCATAACCGTAACCATAACCGTAACCATAACCGTAGCCATAGTTATAATAGCCATATCGGTTTCCCTGGACTTCCACACCGTTCAGAATGATGGATAGCCGTTTGATTTTATTTTCGTTGTAAAGTCTGTCCAGATTTTGTATAAAATTTCGTTTGGAATATTCCGCCCGGAAAATGTAAATCGGATAGTCTGCTCTCTGTATCATAGAGATGCCATCCGTTACCAGCCCGATCGGAGGGTTATCAATGATGATCATGTCATAGGTTTCTTTGAGACTGTCCAATACTTCATCCATGCGATTACTAATGATAAGTTCAGAAGGATTCGGAGGAATTGGTCCCGCCGTAATAAAATCGAGGTTTTCAAGTGAACTGTGCTGAATACAATCCAGTGGACTATCTTTTCCAATCAGCATCGTACTCATTCCCTTAATGTTTTGTACGTTAAATCCAAGGTGGATTTTAGGCTTACGCATATCCAGATCCAGGATAATGACTTTTTTGCCGGAGTAGGCGATAATACCTGCCAGGTTAATAGCGACAAATGTTTTTCCTTCACCGGAAATAGTGGAAGTAACCGCCATTATTTTAGGTCCCGGTTCATTGGAGATAAACTGCAGATTGGCTCTGACAGACCGGAATGCCTCCGCTATCAGTGATTTTGGATTTTTGTCGACCAGCAGTTGAGATACTGGAATGTCTTTTTTGTATTTCGGAATTATTCCAAGAGTAGCTATGGAACTGTTCGTTTGTTTTGTGATTTCGTGTAAGGAATTTAACTCATTATGCAATAGGTAGCGCACCAGAACAAGTAGCAGGCTGGCAAATAATCCCAATGCGATCGAAACACTGATGGCAATCGTTTTGTCGGGGGACACGGGTGTTTTTGGAACAACGGCTTCCTCCAGCGTAATGTTTTGAGATACATTTCCTTCTTTGGATATGGCATATTCCGTTTTCTTTTCAAGTAAAAGCGTATAATATTTTTCATGAATGTTATAAAGTCGCTGCAACTTAAGATACTCCAGCTCACTTTCCGGTAATTTGTAAAAATTTGTTCTTATTTCATCTGTTTTTGATTCCAGGTTGCCGACTTTGTCTTTGATGGTTTGTTCCAGTACCCGTATTGTTTCGGTCAGAAGTTTTTTCTGGATCTCGATCAGGTAATCAATGTTTTTTATAGATCCACTGCTCGGAGTTACATCATACAGCATTTCTTCTTTTTTTTCCAGTAATTTTTCTAAACTTTCTATAGGAGCACGTATAGCGGCATCGTATTCCGTACCAACTAAAACGGATAACAGGTTATAAGCATCAATGGACTTTGAGCTTTCAATTTTTTTAATGACGTTTTCCAGCAGCTCGACCTGGATTTGGTTGGATACCACTTTGTCCTCCAGAGAATTAACGCGGTTTGCTTTCGCGGCAGAAATAATGTCATTGTCCTGAACAGGATGGTTTTTTTTGAATTCCTGTAAGGAGGTTTCCGCATCCCGTAATTTTATATAAGAGGTGTCCAGCTGGTTGTCAATAAAGCTGATAATCTTTTTTGCACTTTCGCTTTTTCGCTCAACATCCGACTCTTTGAATTCAGCTGCAAGACAATTCACAATGTCAGTGGCTTTTACCGGATTGTTATCACTGAAGGATATTTTTATGGTCTTTGCGGCATCGCTTAAAAGTTTTACCTGGACGTTGCTTTTGTAATTATTGACAAGATCCTGGATGGAGTTGATTGTAAAAAAGAAAGGTGTTTTTTTGACAAGACTTTCTTTGTCAACAATGGCATTATAATCCTTCATGTTGACCTTGAATGTCAAATAAGGAGTAGCGGTCCATTCCTGATTTTTGAAAGGATAAATGTGATTGACCTCATTTAAAGTGAACGAGATCTGACCGGAAGTCTTGTCATGGAATTCGGTATAAATCTTCAATCCCTGAACCTGTGGTTGATTGTTCGATAGTTCAACTGTATAGGGAGTGCTGGTATAAGACTCCATGGATTTAAAAGTGCCTTCGTTGTAGTATTCTATTTGCAGAGGAAGTTTTGAAAGAGATCTTTTTATAAAGTCACGGGACTTCAGGTATTCAATTGCTTCAGAAACGGAATTGTTGTTCTCGTCGGCGGCAGCAAAGGATTGTATATTGAGTATTTTATTGGGTGTATTATCTGAACGCAACTGCAAAATAGTGGAGGCCTCATATACCGGCTGAGTATACCGTAAATCAATATAACAGAGAAAAACAGCGACGCATAAAAAGAGAACAATCCAAAGTATGCTTTTTACCAGTATGTGGATAAACAGGCCTAGCTCAAACTCGGAACTGATTTTTTCTAAGCGTTCCTTATACTGTTCTAAATTTTGTTGTGAATTAGTTACGTCTTGAAACATCTTGGCATGCTATTTCTAATTCGCAGAGCTTTTGTTTATTTATAATATACCTCCAGCTCATATATCAAAAGAATGGAAGAAAGGACGCTGAAAATAGGGGCTAGTTCATTTACGATGCTGGATGCTACTCGTAGTCGGTTTTCAACGTAAATAATATCATTGGCCTGCAATACAATATTGCCTTGTTTCAAGCCATTAATTGTTGAAAGGTCAATGTGATAAACCTGTGGCTTGTCCGAAGTCCTTCTGATGAGCTTTATTTCGTACGCTTTTCCGTCAATTGAGAGTCCTCCGGCCAAAGCCAATGCTTCAAAAAGAGTCGTATTGTTATGCTCTAAGGGAATTACCTTACTTGCACCAAATGTTCCGGGGAAAATAATAACCCGCCTGCTGGTTACTTTCAGCATTATAAAAGGTTTTATGTAATATAAGCTGTATTTTTCCTCCAGTATTTTTTCAGCCTGGCGTACGGTTAAGCCTTTTAACAGGGTACGTCCCAGCACCGGTAGTTTTACATAACCATCAATATCCATGGAGTATTGCAGAACATTTTGATTTAAATTTTGTCCGGACATACTTGTGGTCGTCGTACTGCTGGTAACATCGGTCAGTTTAAAACCGTCATTGGAATATAACCTGAATTCTATAATGTCATTCGATGATATGGTATATTCCAGATTTGCCATTGAATCCTTCATTTCGGCGTATTGATAGCCCTTGGGGGTCTTGAGCATCACACTGGGATTAAGAATCCTGCAGCCTGTCAACGCAATAACAGCGATTAAAAAACAGAGTATTTTTTTCATGCCTGAAAGTAAAAACGTTGAAATTGACTAAAATGACAGCAAAAGTACTTAAAAAAACGGTAAACCTATCTTAGCAGTTCATAGTAAAGTTTTTTAGTGTCATTTACCAGACGTGTATAATGAAATTTTTCCTTTACGAAGTTCCAACCATCGAGGCTTAGGCTTTGGCGCAACTCCTGATTTTCTATCAGACGCAACAGGTTTTCATAAAAAGCCTGGTTATCATGTATGCCGGAAAGAAGAGCTGTTTTGTTTTTCAGAACGATGTCTTCGATTCCACCTACCGCTGTTGTAACAATCGGTTTATTTGCCGCCTGAGCCTCTATTAAGCTCACGGGGGTTCCTTCGTTAAATGAACTGAGGCAGAGAATATCCAATCCGGAAAGTGCCCAATCAGCTTCCTTTATCCAGGATGTAAATGTTACACTTGATTGTAACTGAAGATGCTCCGTCTGAGCAATTATTTTTTCTTTTTCTTCTCCGTCACCAATAATAAATGCCCTTACTTTTTTTGAGCTGTTTTTTAATGCAAATTGGATCGCATTCAAAAAAAGAAGGTGATTTTTCACTGGAACGAGCCTGCCGATTATTCCAACTGCAATTTCATTTTCGTTGAGATGATAGTGTTCCCGGAAGGATTTTCGTTTTTGTTCCTTATTCTCCTGGAACCGGTCGAGGTCAAATCCCAAGGGTATTACCTTTATTTTGTCAGCGGGCACAATATGGTGAATATCGGAAAGCTCCTCTTTTTGTTTTTCACTTATAGCTATAATGGCCGTACTGCGTTTGCCCAATTCACGTTCAATGGTTTTGAAAACAGTGGTTTTTGCGAAACCAAAATAGCTATGAAAAACGTGTCCATGGAAGGTGTGTACAATTACCGGAACCTTACAGGAGAATGCGGCCAGGCGGCCAAGAGTGCCGGCCTTCGCAGCATGCGTGTGTACAATGTCCGGCTTGAAATTTTTTATTACTTTTTTCAGCTGACGGTAAGCTTCATAGTCGTCGAAAGGATTGATGGAACGTTTCATGGATGGAATAATGATCGGCTCGATTCCCAGGTTTTTTAAAATATGATCAGAACCGGCCTCTGTTGGATCTTTCATTCCTCCAACCAGACATGTTTCAAACCCGGGTGCAAGGTATTTTGTCAGATAACCAACATTATAAGTGGGTCCACCGAGGTTAAATCGATTAATAATACGTAGGATCCTGGGCATTAACACATGTATTTTTTCCACCAATACTGAAAGACGATCAAGCCCCAGATTCTTGCTGTAGCCTCATCCGGATTTGCCGAAAATAATTGTTCGAGCAACTGTTTTATGGCCGAGTGATTGAACAACCCCTGTTCTTCGATAAATTCTTTACTGAGCAGGTCTTCCGTTATCATGGTTTTTAAATCTGTCCGGAGCCATTTTAATAAGGGGACTTCGAATCCATGCTTGGCTCTGCTGACTATTGCTTCCGGCAGCAGTGAGCGAAAGGTGTCTTTTAGGATCAGCTTTCTTCCTTTGTTACTGATTTTATAATCGGAAGGTAATGAAAAAGCAAAGTCAACAATATTAAAATCCAGGAAAGGTACCCTTACCTCCAGGCTATTGGCCATCGACATGGAATCGACTTTGACAAGCATATCGCTTTGTAATACCAGGTTTATGTCTGTTAATAAAACAGAATTAAAGTCTGC
>Ga0206820_1078_pt1 | contig 18795 bp, 15 predicted proteins | sample Alteio_BWOrgCont_84_FD_152857 | JGI IMG/M metagenome (GOLD analysis project Ga0206820, IMG submission 152857) | Enriched cells from forest soil in Barre Woods Harvard Forest LTER site, Petersham, Massachusetts, United States -... | ecosystem: Environmental > Terrestrial > Soil > Temperate forest >...
TGAATCAATGTGCTTTGATTTAGGTTCGAAAGGTCTCTAGCCGAGATGATTACGAGAAGGAAATGTTATGTACATTCATTAGGCATTCACCGAGCCTGTAGAAATCATGACGAGGAGTTAATAGTCTGGAGCCTAATGGTGAATATCGCGCCTTGCCGATCTTTCCGGTTCGCGGCCGAAATCGTGCCGCCCATGACCTCTGCGAACCCCTTTGCAATGGCTAAACCGAGCCCTGTTCCCGGGGGCTTCGTATCGCCAAGTGATAGCCGGAAAAATTTATCAAACAATATGGTTGAGGGCTGATCGCCAATACCGCATCCCTGATCCATAACTTCCAAAACGATTTCCCCACCTTCCAACTGCGCACGTATCTCGATCTCCGAATGCAGAGGAGAATATTTTCCTGCATTGTCGATGACGTTGAACAGGGCTTGCTGCAGAAGATCAAAATTCGCTGTTGCTGGCGGAAGTGCATCTTGAATGTGGACGACAATGCGGTGTTCCTGAAGTAAAACCTGTGCCCGCTGAAGTGTGGAGACCACCACATCTCCGATACTGACCGCTGACAGTTTTACATTCAACCCGCCAAATTCAAGTCTCGTCATATCAAGAAGGTTCGTTATAAAGCGATCAAGCCGATGTCCCTCCGTAAGAGCGAGCGAAACCAATTCGGTTTGGTCACTATCGCCCTCTTGTTTCACCAAGAGCTCTAAGGTTGTAAGAGAACCAATAATTGTTGTTAGTGGTGTCTTCAAATCGTGTGAAACGGATATAAGTAGCGCGTTCCTGACGCGTTCCGCCTCAGCGGCGATGCTGGACTGCTCATGCTCTTGGGCAAGCCAGATACGTTCAATGGCAATTGCCGCGGGCCCCAGTATAGCTAGGATTTGCTGATTCTGTTCCGAGGATATTGGCCTCCCTAATGATTCAGGAACTTTGACGACGCCGATGCGACCGCGTAGGGCCATCAGAGGGAAATAGATGTTTTCTCTCCTAACTTGAGATTGCTTAAGTTCGGAAAGGTAGAATTCTGCCGCTAAATCTTGATTCGTCGGCACGTCGTAAGTGTGACCTAAGTCGCTTTGTGGAAATACGGTTCTCTCCGTGCTGGTATCGCGACCGTCCAAAATCATAGTGACATCGCGATCGAGAAAGGAAGAAATGTATGGCACCGTATAGGAGGCAATTTCTTCCATGGTGCCGATTTTTCCTAACCCCTGAATAAAGGCGTAGAGGTGCGCATTTTTTGATGCGAATTCGCTAAGATGAAAATTCTGCTGCCGAATATGTGCGGTCATCCCACTAACGATTAAAGCGACAATCATAAAAAATATCAGGGTGAAGACGTCGCGTTCGCTCGAAAGCTCTAGGCTGAAATAGGGCTCAGTAAAAAAATAATCCCAGGCCAAAATTGCGACTAGCGAGGCCAATACAGCCTGCGACAGTCCATAACGCTGAGCGCTAATGACTATGGCAAGCAAATAGATAAGGGTAAGGCTGGCATCAGGCACAAAGCCAAACGCAAGTGCGGAAATCAGAGTCGCAACACCGACAAGCACGAGGCTTTTCAGGGAATTCTTGAGGATGGGGTGTAGGATTGAGATGCTTATGCGGTCTGGCGCCGCGCTCAGCCGCTTCCAGATGTTGGTCTTCTGACCGGTGAACGTCTTACTCACATCATTCATCTAGTTATCGTTCGATCCCCGAAGCCTCAGTGGCTAGGAGGCTGGTCCATTTCGACAGCGCAGAGACAGAAGCGCGGCGCAGTTTAGGGCTCATCCACGTCGCAAGGAAATAAAGATAAAATAATAAAACACGCACACCAGTATAAAAAACGGATAGTAACTTCTCAAAACTTGCTTATGGGTGTGGAGCCTTATCGGCATGCCTTAATCACGCAATACCTGAGTATGCGATATGGCACCGTTATCCAGTTCAGCGATAGTATTTCGGTGTCTCTCGAGACAGACAGTGTCGATCGGAAGAATTACACGTCGGTGTCTCTTCGCGCGAGAGCGCTGCAAGTGTTTGGTTGTCATGAAGGAGCCTAAAATGTCCATTAAATCGCTGCAAAACGGTTCTGCATCGTCTGAGGCGAGCAAAGGTTTAGCAAAATCCAAGGTTTATGGTTTCGCGGGCGCTTTGTTTGCTGTGGCGGCGATGAGCTGCTTGGGCGCCGGAACGAGCCTTGCAGCTGACGACACGACCGCCGCAGGCGTAATAAGGGTGGCTGCATGAAGTGCGTCGGAGCCGTCTATGCGCCCAAAAACGTTTACGACGGGAAGACGGTGCGGTTCCAATCGGCCCAATCGCGTGCTTCGCAGGTCGCCACAGATCAGGCCTCAACGCAGAAGCAACACGTAGTCGCTGCTCAGCCCTGAAGACATACAATAACGGGCAGTGTTTGGCGTTATTAATGGCGCGGCTGCCTGTTATTGTTGGTTTGAGCGGGCCTTAGGGAGCCCGCGATTGCCAGTAGCGTGAAGCGTTCTTGAACCGTAACCGATGTGACAATGGTGCAGACTGTGTTCGGGGCGTTGCGCAGCCCTTTCAGCACGATGCAACAAGAAACTCGTCGTGCCGGTCGAGGCATTTGCTGACGGTGGCCCTCGGACCCGGAGGAAGTGCTCATTCCGCCAAAAACTGAGGCGTGTTCAGACCCCAAGGAGAGGTTCGGTTGCGAGAGCTGGGTCTTCGTTTACATGCAGAGCGACTTAAAAGGAAAATATCGAAACGCTCTCTGAAATAGCAAATACGAGGCCGAGAAATAAGATCACCGTACAAATCGCGGCTTGCGCCCAATAAACGTCGGGCTCGCGCGTGCGCGTCGCTCCCGAAATGATTCTCCATTTTGGCATCCCGTCATTCCATCTTGGATCTTCGTTGGCACCAAACATCACCATGAGGTGATGTGCAGCCAATCCGGCAAATACCAGGGCCGTGAGCAGGCTGAGTATGCTTGTTGCCATATAGCACCCCGCGATTTACTCACTTCCAAGATATATAAATGCGAGAATTCTCACATGGTATTTTTATTTCGCATTGTGATTCAGTGCTTTTTGCCGTGATTTGGTTGCGGTTTAACTGGGGCGTTTTTTTGGCAATTGCGTAGTATTATCAGAACATTATCTACGGGAAGTCCGTCAACTGTATGAAAGCATTTGGTTATGTGTCGGGTCCTTCTCACTGGCGTCACCCGCCGACGTCACTGGCATTCTGCCCAATTTATAGGCATCCCCACTCACATATGTGTTGGCCCAAATGGACGTGGGCCGGGCCCGGGCCGGATACATGCTGTTCGCGCGTTGGCGGCACCGTGGGGCCAAGCAAGTGCTGATACGTCGAGCCACGGGCTATAACTAGCCATGACCGCAAGTGACCGACGCGAACAAGCGGCTGAAGAAGTACGGCGCCTGTTCGCGGAGCTCAGAGAGATTTATGCGCGTGCAGCTGCAGTGCCGTCCGCTTTGCCATCCGATTCGAATATACACGGCCGCATCGGGGAAGAACGAGTCAAGGCTTCTGCAATTATCCAGCGTATTCGCGAGATTCAGGGCTTATAACGCAGTCATGATGTCGCTTTCTGACGCCGCAAGGGCGCTACGAACGGCCAATACCGACAACTATTTTTTCCGTTTAACGCTCGCCCATCATATTGCCAACGGTCAGAGGAAAAAGCGAATCTCTGGCGAGAAGTCGCATAATAAATCATGGATGGATTAACTTTTTTTGGTTTGGCAGCGGTTACGGCCATGCTGGCGACCTACGCGCTGGAAGGCCGGAGCCACTGGTTTATCCTGGCGTTTGCTTGCTCCTGTTGGCTCGGGTCAGCCTATGGTTTTCTGCAAGGCGCGTGGCCATTTGGACTTGCGGAGGTTATCTGGGGTTTTGTTGCTCTATGGCGCTGGTGTGGAAGTTTCAAACTGTGACGGCGCTTTTCGCGTTTTTGCCTTCGCACAGGATCTAAGATCAATAACACCTAGTTATCGCTATTCCGCCGAATACAGGTCGGTCAACTTCTTCCGACTCATCCTTCTGTAAGCATTTTCTCCCCCATTTTCCCCGCAAAAATGTGGATTAGTCGCGTCATCGGTTTGGTCAGGGCTTCGTCGCGATTGTCCAAGTTAAAGGCAAAAACGCCGTCAGCTTGTTGTAAGCAAACAGCCTAACCTTAGAAACAGAGCGCTATTTTCGCGGCACGGGCAGTTCTTGCGGAGCAAGAACTGCCTGCATTTGCCCGCCTCTTTGCATCGCATTGCTCCCTCTAATAAAAGTAATCAACCGGGACGAAACAGAGCACTGAGACATTGTAGTCTTGAGCGTAAAATCATCCGATTCGCCGGTGGAGGCTGATGTGGCCAAGTGGGCGCTATTTAAAAAAATTTACGGCACACTCTCCGTGGTGGTGGGGCTTATGTTTTTTGCGGCTGCCGTGTACATGCTAGCAAGTATAGGACATTCGACATTGGTCATTTGTCTTGTCGATGCTGTGCTCGGTGGCATGGCCTTGGTGTGCGGCGTCCTCCTAATACGCAACGCAAGCAAGTGCGCGAGTTGAGTAGCCCAAGCACCGATGAAGATCTTGATCAGCATCGATGCTGCGGCTGCAAATTTAGCGTTGTGGATACTCCGCCCACCGCAATTCGCATCACCTTATTGACTTGGTCGAACAAACTCTTGGGTCGCCCAAAGTGACCGTGAATCGTAAGATCGAGATATTTTTGATTCGAATAGCTATCGAACTCACGCGAGTGCGGGCGCTAATTCAAAGATTTCGCGTCGATTCACGCGCAAACGTTGCTGTAATGTTTGCGCTCTCAGCTATTCCTATGATGGGTGCGATTGGCGGCGCCATTGATTATACGATGGCGACTTCAGTTCGTACAAAACTGCAATCGGCTGCTGACTCGGCCAGTCTTGCAACAGTCTCAAGCACCGCTACACCCATTACTACTGCTTCCAGTATGTCGGGCAGTGGCACCGTTTCGGGTGGAGCGGCCTATGCTCTAAATTTTTTCAGTGCAAATTTGACGACAGCGACGGGGTATTCGAACCTCAATCCGACGGCCACAGTTACAAAATCCGGGCAGGTGATTACAGCAACAGTGTCATTTACGGCTAACGTTCCTACTGCCTTTCTGGAGATCATGGGCATCAACAATCTTTCCGTATCGGGCACATCCACTTCTAGTTATACGTTGCCCACCTATATGAATTTCTATTTGGTGCTTGATGTCTCCGGATCCCAGGGCTTCCCTTCAACGAGCAGTGAGCAAAACAGACTGGAAGCAATTAATCCTGACAACTATACGCTTTATCCCAATGGCTGCACCTTCGCCTGCCATTTCTCCACTCAGGGCGCTTGCCCCAATTCAGAACAAAAATACAATACGAATGGCTATTGCGAAGGGTTCGCCTTAACGCGGACGGCTGGAGGTTCCGGCGCGCCAGTCACCTCGTGCCCAACTCCCGGAACCAGCGCCTGCATACAACTGCAAGGTGATGCCGTTGGCTATGCCGTGACCCAACTGCTGCTTACTGCCTACAACAGCGAAGTGGTAACAAATCAATTTCAGATCGGACTCTATCCATTCATCGAGTACTTATATTCCTATTTTCCGCTGACAACCAACATCAACGGATCAAGCATCAGCGATGCTGCCGCACAGCTTGCGAGCCTCCAAGATACAGGTAACAATTCCAACCTTGGCTCTGGTGGCACGCATTTCGAAAATGCCCTTCCCTCGATAAACTCTCTTATTACGACGATCGGAAATGGCAGCACTGCAAGCAAGGCCATTCCTTTCGTGTTTCTTATTACTGATGGCGCTCAAGACTACCAAACACAGTGGAACGGAACCTGGTCAGGCAGCAACCAAGCGCAGCTTGTTGATACCTCACTTTGCACCACCATTAAGAACCGTGGGATAACCCTTGCCGTGCTCTATGTTCCTTATCAGCTTATCCAGAATCCCACGAATTTTGCCAACGGTGAAGATTACGCGGTTAACGCAATTATACCCGATATTCCCAGCACTCTTCAAAGTTGTGCGTCTCCCAACTTTTATTTCACTGCAAGCTCTCCTGAGGCGATTACGTCGGCTCTGCGGGAAATGTTCGAACAGGCTGTGAATACTGCCCATCTGACGAACTAAGGTTGCCGCCGGCCGCAGGCATTATTTGGGTTGAGATTTTCGCTCAAGTGAGATTCAGCCATTGAAGGCTATCGAGAACTGTAATTCGGCTACCAGACCGAATCAAATCGCCGGCAACTAGAAATCTTCTTAAGGCGACGTCCGCGTAATGGAAGCGCCAGTTCGCGGAATCGTGTACAGACTATCTGAAAGGGTAATCGGATGAGATATAAAGAAAGTGAAAAACGGTGTGTACGTGTAGCTCACGGAACAAAGGACCAGATAACTGTTGGTAAAGGCCGTTGGAATGCTGACAGTCGATCCGACGGTAAGAGGGGTGCCATTGAGCGCGTCGCTCCAAATAACTTTGGCTTGCCCCGAGCCGGTCAATTGTAATTCCGACATGGCCGCGACGATTGGAGAACTCGAGTATGGCGCGAGCACCGAGGAAGTTGCCCCCAATATTTCAGTCTTGTCGGCATCGTGAATCGTTGTGAATTGATTCGAGATGGTGGCGAGGGCTGAGTTTGCCGCTCGCACTTTCATATAGATCGCAATTGCTCTCGAGGCGTCAAATGAGGCGAGCAATAAAACCAACATAACCGGTAGAATAAATGCAAATTCTATTGCGGCCACGCCGCGAGTTGAAGCAATAAAACGACGATAAATGTTAGAAAACCATGTCATGGCCATTAGGCTCAATAGGGCTCAACTCGGATAGCGGTAGCCCCCACCATCTCGGCGGTGCCGTTTTGAAGATCGGAAAACGCAAACCCCAAAAGTCCATTTACAACGGGTTCTGGATAAATGAGCTGTACGACAACGATGTCGCCTGGTGCGCCAGGATTGTATGACCATGTATTGGTGACCTGTCCTTGGGCGTTGTAGGTCAATGTTGGTACTGTTGTATTAGCGTCGGAATATGAATCGTACGTCTGCACGTTGACCATCAAGTTACCGCACGTGAATAGCACAGAAATCATCGGGCATATGTCGGCCTGAAATTGACTTTGAGTCAGACCACTGTTCTGGACCTGCCCCGTCATGATAAGTCGGCCGGCATTCGTGGCAGCTTCTTGCAAAACCTGCTGAGAAAACAAAAATATCATCGACTGAATTATGGCAATGAGCAGAGCAATAAAAATCGGAGCGACGAAGGCGAATTCAATGGCCGTTACGCCGTCGTCGGCAACGTGAAAGCGAGAAAGCGTTCTCGCGAGGCGCAGATTTGGGAATTTCAATATTGGCCTCATCTGGACCTTGTCCCGATCGGCAATATGCCAACCCGGTTTGGTATGGCTATGTGATTTCCGCTGAACGCTAATGGCAGGTATAAAACGACTTCAACAGAAGCCTCTTCGCCGAGTTTTGCCGCTACATCACCGTTGAATGTAAAAAAGCATCGAAACCCTTTTCATTCCTCGCGATGCCTTGAAATGAAGTGCGCAAAATATTTGAAAAATGCTAATTCTGAATTAACTACAATGTTAATACTCAGTCATCTGCATTGTTAAAGCGCTGGCAAAAGCTGCCGAATTGTTATTTAAATTGCCCAGAAATTCTTAAACAAAAATTGAGTCGGCCACGAGATGGTGTATGCGGTTGCCGACCGCCTTCGGCGATCAACAAGTCCATTGGGGAAAGAGCCCGGCGGCGAAGGCCGCCGGGTTTTTGTTGCATTGTTGAGCTAGCGCCGTCTCACCAAAATGCCGCCGAACTATGACGCCACTCGGTAGCATCGGATTGGCAAGCGCCGCTATTGTTATTTGGCGATTCGTCTCAATCATGGTGCCGAGTGTTTTTATGCTGGCATGCAGCTTAAAGCTCGCTCTTTACCACTTCGAGTTCTTTGCCTTTTTCGTCCAAGATTCGCGCAGAGTCGGCGTCAAATCGCCTGAGGCCTGCTTTTGCTGCTATCGTGACTCCGTCTCGCGCCTTTGGGCAAGGAAACGATGCTATTCTTGTTCCCTTGCGAAAATATTCAATGCGAAAAACCATTAGCGCTGCCCCCTACATAGACTGTAACCAAATTGCTTACGACAGCCTGACCAGCAAGGTGCTCGAGCCCATCGGGCGCCGTGCTGCATCTTGGGCGGCCAGCGCCAAAGGCTGACGGCATCGGTACAAAATATCCGTTAGGCCAGTAACTGGTCTAACCGCCAAAGAATTTGGTCAAGAAAGGCAGCATCACATAAATAGACAAACGCCGCGCCGGCGACACGAACTAGCGGAATTCTGGTTCAACTATTCGTTTGCTTGTTGCAAGCCTGCCGTTGCCGTCATAGTGAAGAACAATTACCCAATCGTATGTTTGGGCTGGCCATGCGCCGCCGGGAATAAGCGAATTTGGGTCCGCACCGAGGGCGGCCAAGAGCTTGGGAATTCTCTCATGATGCCACGCTATGAGTATTTTCCTGTTCGGCGGTCCACTGGCTAGCCAGTCGGCCAACCCTTTCACATTGTCGTCGTCGAACGGTTGCTGGATTGGCAGCCTACTGGCTTTACTGAACGGCTCAACGGTTAGCCGTGGCCGGTCACTATTGCGAGTGTCCGCAGTGGCGATCAGGGTGTCGATCTGAACAGGCACTCCGTCGACATTGAAATGACGAAAATAATCTGCGTAAGCCCGTGCCCGCGACTCTCCAGCAGGCGTTAGGCCTGGACCGTCTGCTTTGTTCGCAGGTTTCTCGGCGTGCCTAATAATCAGAATTGTAGTTCCAACAAAGCCCTGCGCATCAGCAGCCAACGCGTTCGGAGATGCGGTTCCAAGTAAGCATAGGAGTGTCGCGATCCATGCAATTATATTTTTCATGTCACTACCTCGTGGCGGTCGAACTACCCGTTCTATAACTTACAACTGATAGTTTCAGTGGGTAGCAGAAATGTGTCTGTCGTGGTCAAAGGGAATCTGCCTGAGCGTATTGGGGGGGAAGCGAGCAATTTTTTCAGCAAAGCCTGACGAAGCATCCGGGCCAATAACCCACCGGCGCCTCTCGCGCATTCGTTTTTGAGGAGCCTGGGGGCTTCAAGGCCGAAGCCGACTGACATGCCTGCTAACACCAGCGAGGCTGCTGCAGCCGCGCCAGCCATCATCAGGGCGCCAAGAGAAATCTCTGAGAAGCACTAAACTCCGGGACACATCCCTCATTATCAGCGCAGATACTTCCCAAAAAAAGCATTCGCAATCTGTCATCAAAGTAATTCCTTGTTCACTGTCGCCGCGCGCGGCTGTTTAAACGCTATGCGATCAGAGCAAAAAATGGGCACAGAGTTGGTCTGCCTATGTTGTGCAAGAGTGCAGGTCAAACCTGAAGGAGACCAAGCAACCAGGGTTGAGAAAAATTATAGAATACGTTCTCATAGTGAGATTAGGCGGTTACGAGATAGCGAGTGGTGCAATGCAGCAACGCTCTGCTTCCATCGCGATTAGTGTCACCCAAACGTCAAATAACCGTGCCATCTGGGGCCATCAACGACGGGGACAGGCCCGCGCCAGGTGGTCTCGCTTATTGCGGTCCGGCTGACGCTTTTTTCCTCTGTCAATTGCCGAATTTTAACAGGGGAATTCCATGTCTAAGAAAGTTACCAGCCGCCTTCTGATTTCTACTGCTGCCCTAGCGCTTGGCGCCATCCTGCCGGCCGCCGCCCAACAGGTGGCCACCAATGATCAACTGGTTGACAACACGCGCACGGGAGACATCGAAACGGTTATCGTGACCGGCACGAATTTCAATACCGCGGTCGCACCGGCCAAGGCTTCGCTGGATACGATGGAGCCGCAAACCATCATCGACAAATCCTATATTGCGGATTCGGTTTCCAACACCGCGGACTATACCACCATTCTGGCGATTGCCCCCAGCATGACTGGCCAGGATATAAACGGCCCCGGGCTCTCTGACGGTAACGTCAAAAATACGCTCCGTGGCCTCGCAGACGGCAATTTCGTTATGGCCTACGACGGTATTCCCTTCGGCGATACGAACGGACCGTCCCACCACTCCGAATCTTACTTCCCCGGCGTCACCATCGGCAGCATCATTGTGGATCGCGGCCCCGGCAATGCCGGCAGTTTGGGCGCTGCAACTTACGGCGGTTCCATCAATATGTTTTCCGAAGCCCTGATCCCGGACGCGCGGACTGTAGTTTCTGGAACCGCTGGAAGCTGGGGTACTTACAGTCTTAATGGAAACTATCAAAGCGGCGACCTTGATGCCGACGGTCACAACACGAGGGTCCTGATCAACGCAAATTATACCGGCTCAAGCGGCTATCTGACAGACCAGAATACGTCGCGCGAAAATTATCTTTTCAAGGCCCAGACGGAAATCGTGTCAGGCTGGACCCTGACCGCTTTCGGAAACTACAATGGTCTGTTCCAGCACCTCAACGACAATAATGGCATTACGCCGGCGCAGATTAACACCTATGGCGAGAACTATGCGCTGCAAAATACCAACCCGGCGCTTTCCAATTACACAGCGTATAATACCGAAGCCAAAAAGACCGATATGGATTATCTGCGCTTGCAAGGGAGCGTGGGCGGCATTGGCGTCGACGACACCGCCTACATGTATGCCTATGTCAACAAAACTGTTTCGAGCACAGATATTGAGCAAACTCAGGCGGACATCAACTCCGGCACAGATGAAGGGACCGGTAAGGTCGATCTCAATGGCACCGTGAAGAAAAGTGATGTGCCTGGCTATACCAAACAGAATGCCTATCGGGTATATGGAAATATCCTTCGCCTATCGGACGATTTCGACTTTGGTTGGCTCACTGGCCAAGTGCGCGCCGGTGTGTGGTGGGAAGGTTCCGCGACCCAACGCCAACGCAAGGATTTCGATCTGACGGCTTGCATCGCCAACGGCTGCGATCCTTGGCATACCACGCAATACAGTGACTCCGAACTTTCAAGCACCAGCCAAACTGGCACTAAAGTCACATCCGCCTTTCTTGTTGATGGTTATTACGAATATCGGGAACATTCGGACTGGAATCAGTACGAACCCTTCGTAGAACTGGAGTTGCATCCGCTCGACGGCCTGACGATCACGCCGGGCTTCAAATATGTCGATTGGGACCGCGATGTTGCCGCACCGCTGGAGCAGAAGACGACGCCGGTTGTACCCTACTATGGCGGCTTTACCACGACACGTGACCTGCCCTTCGTTGAGGCCAACTACAAGGTCGAGCAAAATTGGAGTGTCTATGCCCAGTATGCTCAGGGCATCTATGTCCCGGACATCAGTGCCTTCGAGAATTCGACCCCGCTGCTGACGCCCCCCCAGGCTGAAACCACGACCAACTATCAGGTCGGAACGGTCTATTATGCCGACAATTTCACCTTTGACGGTGATCTTTATTATATCGGTATTGACAACAATATTTCGTATTCAGCTTGTGCCGCACCTAATCAGTCGGAGACCTGCGCCATTGATACCGGCACAGCAACCTATAAGGGCGTTGAAGGCGAAGGTACCTATGCCTTTCAAGGTGCTTTAGATGGTCTTTCGGCCTTTGCCAGCGCCTCGGATAACTACAGCAAGACTCTGGGAGAGACTGTCAAGGTCGCTCCGCTTTGGACCGAAGCTACTGGGTTGGTTTACAAATCTGGCCCGATTAAAGTATCGATTATCGACAAGCTGGTCGGTCAGCAATATGTTGGCAAACAGAGCCTTAGTGCCGCTCTAACGCCGTTTTACAAACTGCCGGCCTATAACAATATGGATCTCAAGGCGGGCTGGACGTTGGGGAACTTCGAACTGGCTCTTGCCATCAGCAATGCCCTCAACCAGCGCAATCTTCTTGCCGTTACTAATAACGACAAGGCTGCCGTCGGCACCAGCCTCTTTGATTTGGCGGATCGCGGTACCAGCCTGGATCAGTACTATTATGCGCCCTCGCGCGGCGCCCAGATCTCGCTAACCGCGCATTTCTAGAAGCGGGAGAAGAAACATGAAGAAGTCATGGGGGGCGGCGGCGGCGCTGTTGGCAGCCGTCCTGCCGGCGCAGGCGGCCGATCCCGGGCTGTTGCCGAAATCCGCGCTTTACGATCCATTCACCCTCGTGCCGCCGCCACCGGCGGCGGGCTCGCCCCAGGCCTTGACCGAACTTGCCGAACTAAAGAAGTATCAAGCGACCGCGACCCAGGAGCAGCTCGCCTTGGCCAAGTCTGACAATGACAATGAAAACGGCACCATCTATGCGGCGGTGCTGGGTCCGGCCTGGGATTTGAGCAAATTGCTGGCTACCGCCAAATTGCTCGATGATGTCACGGGGTCGGAAGACGGCTTCACCGCCGCGCCGAAAGCGGCGTTTCACCGCGACCGACCCTGGGTGGTGGATCCCTCTATCAAGACCTGTGCGCCCAGCAAGCCCACCCAGGATCATGCCTCCTATCCCAGCGGGCATGCGACGCGGGGCTATGGCATGGGAATCGTGCTGGCGCATCTGATGCCGAACCATGCCGGGGCGATCATGACACGCACCGCCTTGTTTGCGGAGAACCGCCTGATCTGCGGCTTTCATTTCCGCAGCGACATCGTCGCCGGCCAGGAATATGGCACCCTGATGGCGATTGGCCTGATGCAGAATCCGCAATTCCAGCGCGAGATGGCGGCTGCTAAAACCGAACTCGTTTCGGCAGGCCTTGCCCAGTAGGCGCGGCTCTGACGAGGCGTATATTGCCCGAATGATGGCGCACCACCGGCGTCCAGCTCCAATCACAATAAATGGGCCGGTAGGTCCCAATGACCCGAGACGGGAATTCCTTTTGGGAAGTCCTGCGCCAATAACACCAATCAGATTGCAGCTTTCACGGGGAAAGCGGTTCGACCTTCAACGTTTAAGCAACGAAATAAATGGATTACCAGCCGTAGCGGTTGATAACTCTACGGATTTCAGGAACCCTTTCCTTGTGGAGAAATTTGGTCCAACGCAAAGCGTTAATATTTACTACCGGTGGTTGGCGGGACATATGTCCGAAGGGGAAATTGCTGCGAGTTCGGGAAGTGGCCGCTTCCTCAAAGGTGGCTGGTTAAATAAAAAGCGGTCTCTCCTATTGAAAAACATTACTTCTCTCCGAGGAAACAACTTGGCGTGTTGGTGCGATTTGCATGCGTGTTGTCACGCAGATGTGCTTTTGAAGATAGCGAATGGATGATATTTTTGACATGCATGCAGTTGATACGTACCAGTGATTCTCGCTCGAACTGGGCAAATGACGTCGAGAGTGAGCCAGGCTTTAGGCAGGCCACAGCGCAAGCCTAAATAGAGTTACCCCGGCGGTACGGCCCAAGTCGCGCCGAACCGGGAAACGAAAATGCCAAAATCCAAAACGAACAAGGGGGGCAGCGGTCGGATGTCGCGCTGCGACATCGTTTTCGACTGGACATCTGCTGCGAATGGAGCGGTGCTGTGGTGATGCTAAGGCTTGAGCCTTAGCTAGGCCCCGCTGAAAAGCTTGGGGCGTTTGCGCCATAATACCGCTCAAACAGGGAATTTTCCCAGGAGAACAGGGAATGCGGTCTTGCCGATCAGGAAGGACGGGATGTTTGTGTTGGCGGTGATGGAATGACTCTGGCTCACACTGTCAGGCCCCGCTAAATGCGCAGGTTGTTTCCAGTCGGCCAGCTAGAAACGATAGGAAGCCGCCAAGGTGACCTGATGGGCGGAATAGTTCTGATTCCTCCAATAGTAGTCATAAATGCCTTCGACGGACCAAACTTTCTCGCTGCAACCGCAGGACAGCAACGTCAGCCCGGCACCTAAATTGAGGGTATCGGGCACGGTACTCAGTCCTGTGGTGACAAAAGGTGTCGAGCCTGTTGCCGTGAACATGGCCGTGTCGTGGACATCCTGGTTGAGTAGTTCATGAAGCCACTTGAAATGCGCCTCGGGAAGCAGGGCTTGGTCACCGTCCAGGTCAAATTGGTGCGCGATATTCATTCCCAAGCCGGACTCCAGAAAATTATAGTGCTGGGGCGCCACCTGCAGATCGATGTCTCCGGCGCCTGTTTCCGTATAGCCGTCCATATCGAGATGGGTGGCCTGCAGTGAGACCAGCGGCGTAATCGTGACATCGTCCGCAAGGAAGTGACGACCGGCCGTGACAAAGCCAGTGGCATCATCACCGCTATACTTGGCAAGTGCCGTACGGTTTATGCTGGTAAAGACGATCTGCCGTTCGCCGGAATAGCTGTTCGCGCCGTAGGACAGGTTGCCATCGGCGAACCATGTTCCATCTTCGTGTGCGACATAGGCTGTTGCCCGCCGGGTATCGAAGCCGGTGGTGTTGCCGGGAACCGTTCCGTCTATCGCGCTATGCGCATAGCCGATTCCGAAGCCCGCGCGTGTGTCGTCGGCAAGCGCAACATCATATCCCATCATCGCGCCCAGAATCCTTGACATATACCCCGAGAGCGCGCCCTGGGCACCCTGGTCGCCGAAATAGCCGAATCCCTTCACCCACAGGCCATTATAGGGGCCACCCTCAGGGCAAGATGAGCTCTCATCATCGGGCTTGCGCTGGTCATCGCGCCGGCCCCGGTCATCGGTCTGGCTCCCCGAGCCGCACACATCCTCACGCAGATGCGCCGACAGCAGATCCTGAAACGCCCGGTCACCCTCGAAGGTCACCTGTGACGCGCCCAGAGCCGAATTTGACGGCGCGAGCTGGGCCACCGCATTTACGGCTGCGGTGGCGCTGGAAATGGCATTGATCGCCGGCAGAACCGTTGCGACCAAATCAGAGGTGGGTGCAGATGCCCCCGCCGCAGCCAGCACGGCGGGCACGACCGGTGCGGCGATCACCTGCGCCGGCGGCAGGGTCACGCCGGCCGGCGGTGTTACCGCGGCTGTCAAGGGTATGCCGGTGGTCTGAATGACGACCTGGCCGGCGACGGTTCCGGCGAGGGGGACCGCGGAAAATGTTGGTGTGGACGGCCTCCGTACGGCATCGATGTGCCAGAATGAGTCCGTTGAGATCTCAGACAGAGGAGACCGTCCATGGAACACATTACCAGAATTGGAATGGATACGTCGAAGCAAATCTTCCAGCTTCACGGGGTGAATGCCGTGGAAGAGCCGGTCTTGCGCAAGAAGCTGCGGCGCAAGGAAATGGTGAGGTTTTTCGAGGAGTTACCACCGACGGAAGTCGCAATTGAAGCCTGTGGTAGCTCCCATCACTGGGCTCGTCTGCTGCAATCGCTTGGGCATGAGGTAAAGCTCATCCCACCCCAATTTGTTAAACCGTACGTCAAAAGGAACAAGAACGACGCCGCGGATGCCGAAGCTCTCTGCGAGGCTGTGAGCCGGCCGACAATGCGCTTCGTGCCGGCGAAGACCGCCGAGCAACAGGCCGCTTTGATGTTGGTTGGGGTGCGTGAGCGGCTGGTCCGCAATCGTACGCAACTTAGCAATGCCATCCGTGGCTATGCTGCTGAGTTCGGCGTAACTGCCTCAAAGGGCTTGTGCCGGATCGACCAGTTGCTGGAGCGCATAGCGACGGACGATACGCTCCCGGCCCTGGCACGAGAACTGTTCGCGATCCATGGCAAGGAGTATAGGCAACTGCAGGCGCAACTTGAAAAGATAGAAGCCAGGTTGATGGCGTGGCACCGTGCGAACGCCTGTAGCCAGCGCCTGGCTGAGATCCCCGGCATCGGCCCGATTGGCGCATCAATGCTGGTCATGAAAACACCGGCACCCGAGACCTTTCGATCAGGGCGGCACTATGCTGCCTGGCTTGGTTTGACGCCGAAAGATCATTCAACCGCTGGAAAATCCAGGCTAGGCGGGATCACCCGCGCCGGCGACGAGGCTTTGCGAAGTGTTCTGGTGGTAGGGTCTACCTCGGTTCTACATCGCGTCCGACAGCGAGGAACTGGCTCGCCCTGGCTTATCGACCTACTGAAGCGCAAGCCACCGAAGTTGGCTGCTGTAGCGCTAGCCAACAAAAACGCTCGGATCGCCTGGAAACTCATGGTGAGCGGTGAGCGCTACCGAACAAACCCAACACCGATTGCCAACCCCAATACAGGATTCAGCCCGCCACGCCGAGCGCTTCAAGCGCGATCGTGTTGAGTTGATGCGGAACTTGCAAGAAAACGAGTAGGTGGCGTGATCGATCGATCCAACACGCGTGACACTCCGAACTTTACACCGGCTGTGAGAGGCCGAAAAAATGTTAGGAACTCGCGTCGCGGAAAACCATCTTGGCCCGCGGTCCTGTGCGACCGCACAAACAGGCCGCACATATGATCGCAAGCGATCCGATCAGACTGCTACTCAACCACCTTGCAAGGCGGCGGCCGTCCACATATGTGTAAAGTGGATTGGTGGGATCATTGACCACCGTGACAACACTTCCATTGGTGCCGGAATGAGCCTGGACGATGGTGAACTGGGTTCCGACAGGAAAGAAGGCTGTCTGGGGGACTGCCACATTGACCAGCAGCGTCGGTCCCAAATTCGCGGCCCCGACTGTCTTGATGTTGCCGTAAACCGTGGTGCTGGCCAAGGTCGTATTGAGTACACCGCTGGCCGTCTGATTGGCAATGGTCAACGCGCCGCCGACATTCAGCGTATTGGTTCCAAGATTGAATGCATAGGCGTTTACCGCGCCGCTGATGGATGCGCTCACCCCCGCGATATTGCTTCCTCCCACGACATTGATGGCTTTGAGGCCGTTGGCACCGCCGACCGCGCCGGTCAAGGCGCTGCCGCCGGCAAGGGACAGCGTTCCGGTATTGGCCGTGTTGGTCGTGAGCGCACCGATAAGTGTCGTATTCGCGGCTAGGCTTATTGTGCCGTTGCCGGCAAAATTTGTGGCCGTGATATTGGTGGACCCGCTGTTGAAATTGAGCCCGCCCGTTCCGCTGACCGTTGTGATGGTGCCGAACAGGCTGCCATCGAAGTTCACGGCGGCTCCATTGTTGCCGCCACTGATGTTGAGAAAGAACGGTCCGCCCGGATTGGTTATACCGAGGGCCCCAAACACATTCGAACTGCTGTTGAATACGATATTGGACTGGCTGGATGTATCGGTTGAAACAGCCTTGAGCAACGCATTTGTCACAATCCCGCCGCTGGAATTGTTGGTGAATACGTCCATTTCGGGCCCACCAATCGTGCCAACGATCAAGGTGCCCCCGCCGCCCTGACCGGTCATTGAAACGCCGCTGGTCACGCCAGTTGGACTCAGCGCCGTCGGCGTGGCGCCGTTAATGACCTGCTGTGCAAAGCCCGCCGAAGACCAGGCCGTTACGGCCGTAAGAAGGACTGCGGCAAAGACTTCAGTCTTCATGGGAATAACCCTCTTCAACATCGTGCTTCTGGGATTTTGCTCGACAGACAAACGGAGACACACGCCACCACCGCCCCGTGCGTGTATCAATCCCGTTAGGCTAGCGGTTCGGGTCACCCACAACTGGTCAATAGTGACCACTTTGGTCTGGGCCTGAAGACATCATCTGCGCGTTACCAGCACGGGATAAAGAAAAATGAAGCAAATAACCCGCGCAACGGCGCTGCTTGCCATGTTGGCTCTTGCATCGGCAGGATACGCACAAACCAGCGTCACAGACGTGCCCGCCCGGAAAGGCTCATCTATCCATCAAGGCTCGGTGGCCGAGGCGTTCATCGCAGAAAATATCACTAAGAGCCTTGTCCTGCTGAACAATCCGGCTCTTACCGAACAACAGCGCGGCCTGCAGTTTGAAGCTTTGCTGCTCAGCCTGACAGACATGAAACGCGTTGCCCTGTTCACTTTGGGTGGGTATGCCCAGGCTGGATCGTCCGCCGAGCGGGACGCGTTTGTCGCGGCGTTCCAGACCTATTCCGTGGCTGTCTATCGTTCCTACCTGAGCCGGTTCAGTGGCCAAACCTTGACGGTGACAAGCTCCAGCGAACGTACACAGGACGACTTCATTGTTTCCACCAGCATGGTCGATCATCAAGGTGGCCAACCGTTGGTGGTACAATTTCGCGTGCGCACCGACACTGGTAGGCCGGTTGTAACGGACCTGGGCGTCATGGGTGTCTGGCTGGCAATTTCCGAACGTGATGAATTCGCATCCTATCTCGGCTCGCATGGCGGCAGCATTCCTGCCCTTACCGCGAATGTGCAAGAGGTAGCCGCGCGCTATCACTGATCGGGCTGGGCCGTTCGGGCGATAGCGATAGCCCGCATTCTGTTTTTGGATAATGCTCATTCTAAGTCTGGCGCGGGTCAAAACGTATCTTTCGGTATGTTGCGCTGACCCGCGCCCAAACACGATCAGACGCGCTGCGGTAGAGCTAGATCGCGCCAACAGGGCTGGCGCCAACATGCCCTCATGTCCTAGCAAGCCTACGTGGACTTTGGTCTGCGCGGGGGCGCTCCGCCTGAATTCCCTGTTTATCAGGGAAATAACAGGGAATTTTACGCGTTTGGCTCGATTTGCGCTTCGAATATACGCAAGTAATCCTGCAATTTCAGGCAGTTCCGGGCCAATTCCCTACGAAATTTAACAGGGAATTATTTCGCTCGAACAGGGAATTTTCCTAGGAGAACAGGGAACACCGTCAATAAAAGATGCGCACGTCCAATTGAAACTGCGTAACGTTTTGCACCGGCGAGAGCCCTCTACTTGTGGCTGTTACTATCCCGGCGTAA
>Ga0206820_1079_pt1 | contig 18054 bp, 11 predicted proteins | sample Alteio_BWOrgCont_84_FD_152857 | JGI IMG/M metagenome (GOLD analysis project Ga0206820, IMG submission 152857) | Enriched cells from forest soil in Barre Woods Harvard Forest LTER site, Petersham, Massachusetts, United States -... | ecosystem: Environmental > Terrestrial > Soil > Temperate forest >...
CGCGATGACAATATCGCTATTTCTTTTTGTCCTGCTTTTGCTGTGTGTGATGACAGTTAGTAATTGCTTTGATACGCGCAACAGTGTCGCCAAAGTGGAAAATCGCATGATGGCCCCTTTGCCCAAGTTAAGACTGCGTAGCCCACAACTAGCTAGTTTTCCTGCCGCCTTCAACGCATTTTACAATGATCGATTTGCCTTAAGAACAGAGTTAATATTGGCAATCAACTACCTTAGGTATAAAGGTTTCTCAGTGTCAAATAGCCCTTGTGTAGCCATCGGTAAGCACCAGTGGTTATTTTTTCTCGATGGTGGCGATGAAGAAACAGCCAGGCACTACCCGCTGTTTTCGCAGGAAGAGCTTGAGTCCTGGGGGCGCACGTTAGAAGCTCGGCGACTTTGGTTGGCTGCAAGACACTGCAAGTTTTTATTTGTTGTTGCACCTAGTAAGTGCTCGATTTATGGTGAAGAACTGCCGGCAGCATATAAACCAATTGGCGAACAATCTAGACAAGATCAATTACTGGATTATCTAAGATCTAATACCAAAGTTAGCGTCATTGACGTGAGACCGTCATTGAATGAAGCGAAGAAATTCATTCGCTTGTATTATTACACTGACACTCATTGGACGCATGTAGGGGCCTATGTTGCTTACGTCAAGATAGCTGAGCGTCTTAAGAGTTGGTTTCCGCAGATAAGGACTATTCCCTTTTCTTCCATGCGAATTGATTACATAAACTTTGCCAACGGCGATCTTCAAAATATGTTGGGTTTGCATGGGTTAATTCCGGAAACAGCTTCTCGCGCCTTGCCGAAAAGCTGTTTTACTTATCGAACGAGTTTAACTGAGCTAAAAGATTATTCGGAGGTAACTCATCGGGCAAATGCACCCTTTGCCACCGAATTGGATAATTCTCAGTTGCCACGCGCCTTTTGCCTGCGAGACTCTTTCATGTCTGCCGTGGCACCACTGCTTTCAGAGAGCTTTAGCCGTGTTGATTACTACTGGCAACAAGAATTTCCTAACAGGCTGATTGAGCACGCGAAGCCGGATGTCGTAATTGAGGAACTCGTCGAGCGAGAACTCGTTCGATGGGATCCTGTCAATTCGCCTGAAGTTAATCAGGTGTTCGATCAAGAATATCTTGCTAAGTCTTCTTCCATAGATAAGAGTAAACTAGCCGGCACGAGAAACTCTCATATTCGGTTTTCATCTGATAACCCCTTCTATAATGGATACGTTTAGGTGAACGCCAACCCAGAAACAGAGAGCACAAAATTTAATCTCGGCGGATTAGGCTCCAACGATTACTCTCTAATCTATGCCCCATTCAAATTTCGAATATCCAAACGGGGCGAAAATTAACCTATTTTTGATTGGGCCCGATCATATTTTTACTGTCGGCTGGTGACAGTTCAACTAATATCGCGCAGGGATTATTAGCAGCAGAAGTTTGTCTGCTAAGAGTAAAGATATTTTTGCTTATAGTTAGTGGTCTAACCCATCGGCCGCTGGCAAGTTCGCATTGAATCTGTCCCAAATTGCTAAATTTGTTGCCAGTAACGCTTAGACGTCCACCAGAACCAACGACAGATGCCCAGAGGTTATTATCAATAAAGGACACCGCCACGATACCGCATTTGGTGCCGCTCTATTCTACACAATAATTGCTCAATTGAAACCGGCAGTACATGCCGCCTTACATAACAATTTACTTTAGGGAACTCCCTGGGCTTACCCTAGCCGTTCCTTTGAAGTCGTAATGCCACGAGCAAATTAGTCGGCAGCCGCAACAGGGGCAGCGGCCTTGGCGGAGGCTTCCGAATTCCCTTCAGACAAGATATTAACTGTTATATCGGCATGGACATCTGCAGTTAATTTGATCGAAGCCTTGTAAGAACCCAAAGCTGTAATATCTTCGTTGATTTTTATCAGACGCTTGTCAACTTCTTGGTTCAACTGCTTCTTGAGAACCTCGGCAATTTCTTTTGTAGTCACTTTGCCATAGAGCTTGCCGCCCTCGCCATCTCTGGCATAAATCGTGATTTTTTCCAAAGCGGTTATTCTTTCAGCAAAGGCTGTTGTTTCCTTGTGAGCCTGCTCCTGTTTACGTCGAATCGTTTCCAGATCCTCTTCACGTTTCTTAAGACTGCCGGTAGTAGCTACTATTGCAAGTTTTCTCGGCTGTAAAAAATTACGGTAATAGCCGTCTGAAATATCGACGATATCCCCTACTTTACCGAGTTTAACCACGTTGTGTTGCAATATAACCTTCATAACTTCCTCTTTTCGCTTTAAACTGTCTGAGCGTGCGTGCCAAACGGGCCATGCCCAAGATTTTGTGCGCTCGGATACTATTCCAGGCAGGCAATTTAGCAACTCGGGCAGATAATTTCTGCCTCTGTAACCTAACATGCCTTTCCCAAGTTAGCAGATTTTAGCAGATTAGAATTTCTCGCGAAACATGCCGCGAATTCCGCTGGGGTCTGTACTAAAACCAAATCTGCGGTAAAAACCATCGGTACCTGGGTCAGCATAAAGAGTAATCAGGGGAATGCCATAAGTATCCAGCTCCTGTAAGAGCTCATTCATTACCAGCATGCCCACACCCATACCCTGGTGAGAAGGGCGAACCACCACGTCCCAGACAGTGGCATTGAAAACCTTGTCCCCCGTTGCCCTGGCAAATGCTACTAATCTGTCATTTTGCCAAACTGAGGCCACCGCCAGACTGTTGGCTAAGGCTCGACTAATTAACGCCGGCTCACGACGGCTCCAACCGACAGAAGCACATATATCCTGCACCTGGTCAGCAGCGATGTTTTTGTCGTGGCTTATGAAAAGATCGGCAGGAAGGGCGTCTCTAACGCGCTCGTGCCTCTTCCATATGTCCATCTTCATCATGAATGAACTGCCTCTCGAGTACGGTGATTGATTCTATATGATAAGTCTGTGGAAACAAATCGATTGGGAGAATCTGTTTAGTCTTATACCCAAAATCTTCATGATTGCGATGGCCCTCCATAGATTGATGGTTTGGCGAAAGGATAATCTTCAAATCGCGAGCCAAAGTCACTGGATTACAGCTCACATAAATTATTAATTCTGGTGCAAGCTCGATTATGGCCTGCAAAACTTCTTTTGTGCAACCTTTTCGAGGAGGATCAATCACAACTATCTGAGGACGCAACCCCCTTTTGATTAACTCGGGTAAAGCGTCCTCAACCTTACCGGGATAAATATCTACGTTGGCGATTTCATTCAGCTCCAGGTTTAATTCTGCGTCCGCCACAGCATCCAAATTCTCCTCAATGGCTACAACTTTATTAACAGAAGACGCTAACCAAAAGGCAATAGCACCAACACCGGCATAAGCGTCAAGCAAAGTTACCTTCTGAGCAGCCAAAGCTTTCTCTTTAAGAAAACTCTCTACTATCTTGCGAATACACTCCAGCATTGTCAGCGCTTGTTCACTATTAATCTGGAAAAAACTGGTCGAAGATAGCTGAAAGACAAGTCCTTTGCTAAGTCTTTCTGGACAATTTGCTTCTTTGCTCTTAATTGTTTCAACAATATATTCCTGCCCTGAAATACACATGGTTTCGTCACCATAGAGGCGGCTATCCGGCTTTGTGTGAAAGTTAACGCAAACACCTTTGATTTGGGGTATTTGCGCTACCATTTCCTTCGCTATTTCCTTGATTCTCTTGGGCAAATTATGGCGATCACAATGCACGACAAAAGTGACCAGAATTTCTCCTGTTGCCTGACTATGGCGAACACTAACTGAACGCAAAAGCCCCTTTTGCCCATCGTAAGGCAAAATACCATGCTTACGGCACAGCTGCCGAACCAGATTAATCACAGCATCGAATGTAGCGGGTTGCACAGGACAATGCTCGATGTTGACCAGGTTGTGAGAAGCACCTTCGTAATAGCCAAGCTCCAGATTATCTGTACTTTTTGCTTGCTGTTTAATTGCGCTGCCCTGCCCAGGCGGCGCCGCCAAAAAATGGACTTTGTTTCTATAGTGAAACTGCTCGAAAGCCCCAATAGTTGGCTGCATAACGTCCGTTGTTAAATCTGTTGCTAGGCCGGCGATATGGCGAAATGATTGTTTGATAATATCTGCTTTGGCTTGCAGCTGAGCTGGGTAGCTGAGATGCTGCCACTGACAGCCGCCACAGCGATCAAAGAGATGACAAGGTGGTTCAATTCTGTCCGGCGAAGGCGTCAAGATTTCCACTAAAGTTGCTCTGGCAAAATTGCTCTTAGCTTCGCTTATTTCAACAAGTGCTTCATCACCAACAGCTACTTTCTCAACGAAAATCGGTAAACCAAAGTCTTTGCTCACTCCCGCGCCTTCAGGAGCAAGAGACTGAATGGTCACTTTTTTCCTTTCGCCCCGGTTCAAAGGTGTTCTTTCTTTCATCGTTTCCTTTTGTCCCAAGAGATATTTTCCTTTAACGTAACCGCCATTCACTAGTACAATATGGCTTAAATGACGAATTTTCGAAGAGACAGCGTCAACCGGCGTACTCAAGTCTGCGTGTAACCTTTAGGTATAGCACCTAAAGACCGACGCCAGCGAATATTAATCTACAGCAAGAATCTACAGCAAGAGTCTAGGCATGGCAATTAACCTTATTCACGTTTCTGATATTCACTTTGGCTCAGGCGAATCACACGGCCGTTTGAATCCAGCCAGCGGATTGAACATTCGCTTTGAAGATTTTGTCGCCGCTCTGAACAAGGTAGTCGACTATGCAATTGAAAACAAGATCGATGTTTTTCTTTTTTCCGGTGACGCATACAAAAACGCCACACCTGAACCAATTTACCAAAAAATGTTTGCTCAGGCGCTGAAAAAACTGTCTGATGCTGAAATCAAAACTATTCTAGTAGTTGGCAATCATGATCAAATATTGCGGGCCAACCAGAGTCATGCTATGTCAGTATTCCAGAGCCTGGCTGTACCCGGCGTCATCATGATTGACAAACCCACGTTGACCAGAATTGATTGTGCCAATGGCACCTTGCAAGTTATCGGACTACCGCACATTACCCGTCATCAATTGATGACCCAGGAAAAATATGCCAATCTGCCCGTGGCACAACTTGATGCGGTGTTGGTTGAACATACAGCCAACATACTCACTGGCTTTTACGATCAGCTCGATGCTAGCTTGCCTACGGTGGTCACTGCGCACATGACCCTTGACCGCGCTTTAGCCGGAATTGAACAAGAACTCCTGATTGGCTACACCATGACTTTCCCAAGCGACATATTTATTCACCCAAAGGTTGACTATGTAGCGCTTGGACATGTTCACAAATATCAAATTATCCAAAATACAAACCCGGCCATTGTTTATGCTGGCAGTCTGGAGCGGGTCGATTTTGGTGAAGAAAGTGAGGACAAAGGCTTTCTTCATGTGAAAGTGGCACGTAACAATACGTCTTATAAATTTTACTCTATAGAACCTCGCCCTTTTTTAACCGTTGAAGTGAATGTGGAAAACGAGGAAGATCCCACCAAAACTATTGTCGAGAAATTAAATAGAAGTGTAGTACCAGGTTGCGTTCTGCGGGTGAGATACAGAGCAACGCAAGAGCAAATGTCTCTGCTTAACGAAAGCAAAATCCGTGCCGCCTGTCAAAGCGCACTGACTGTTAGGTTGCAACCAGAGATTATTCCGAACACAAACAGAATTCGACTACCACAGTTAAATGAGAGCACGATAGCATCACCCATGGTGGCACTAGAAACATACCTTAATGAGGTAGCGCCAGAGCGCAAAGAGACCCTTATTGCCCGGGCGCGTGACATTATGAACGAAATGGCCGCTCAATTAGAAAACAATTAGTTCTTTTTATTTCATTTGAGAGGATGATCCTTTGATTGATATGTCTATAATCGTGGCAATATCGCGGCACGGGGTAGAGAGGAGCTTTTATTGAGAATCTGTTTACTGTCAACTGACTATTATTCTCGGGCCCGGGCGACTGATCCACATTGTGCCACTGCCGCTGCCTATCAGTACCGGTTAGCGCACGGTTTAAACGAGCTTCGTCATGATATCGAAGTAGTAACGCTGCCTTCAACCGCAGATACTGTATCCGGCGCAACTGCCGATTTAACCGGCATTGGCGAGCGAAAAAGCAACAGCACGGAGACGCCCAAAGAGAGTCAAGAACTTATGGTGTACAAGTGCGTGTATCCTAATACTTTCGATGATCTAAACATGCTGCTTTGGGCGACACCAACTCTGCATAAGACGCTTAAAGAGTCTTTTGCTCTCTGGCAGACAGTCTTAGCAAGGCATCTTGAAGAACCTTTCGATGTTATACACTTACCCGAGCGCCTAGGAACCGGCATATTACCGGCATTAGCTAAATTAGCTGCTGTGGTGGTTACCGTACCTACCTCTATAGCCCAAACCGCTACGGCTCAGACACAGGCGATAAAAAAAAAGCCACCACGCACAGCAAGTGATGAGCTGATCGTAAAAATGTTCGAGCGACTGTGCATCGTCACAGCGGACGCCCTCTGTTCTGTAAATGGAACCTCAGCTAGTCTATTGGTTGCTGAATTAGATCTTGAACCGGAATCTATCGAAATTATTCAACAAAATATTGTTCAAGAAAGCGATGAAATTGATGCAAGAAATCTGGCAGAGCAAATGATTGGTCTTTATCAAAGCGCCATTGGTAACCGCGCTTCGCAATTGGCGCAAGCGCCCTCTTATCGCCTCTATCTTAAAGATCCTCGAGAATTACTCGCTCAGGCTTTAACACTAACCATAGCGTTCGACAAAATGATTTACGATTATCTCTTTCAATATTCCTTTCGCTTTCGCTTTGACCACTGGCGGCGTAAGGCTGCAAAGGATCCCAAACGCTTCGCCCACAAAGTGCTCTTACGCGTTATACGCCCCTTGGCCCGGATACATCCGAAGCTCCAAGTTTTAGCTGAGCAGTCAAAGTAAGCTAACTTGCTTGGCAAAGTCGAGGGTCTTTATCCACTTCCATGTGCGGCTCAAACCAGTACTTAAATCGACCTTGGGCTCCCAATTTAATTGCTCTTTCGCCAGCGATATATCAAGAACGTTCACCGGTACATCTAGCGCTCTAGATGGTGTGTACTCAACTTTCACGGGTACGTCTACAGTTGAGCGAATTTCCTTAATTAGCTGGTTGAGAGAGCAACCATGTCCGGAGCCGATATTAAAAACTCTGGGCTCACTGGTATCAGACTTATATCTTGCTGCCGCCAAGAGAGAAAGCACAGCGTCTTCAATATAGATGTAGTCACGCACGACTTCGCCATCGCCCCAAATAGTAATAGGTTCTCCCCTGGCAATTCTTCCTAAGAATACGCCAACCGCGCCTTGTTTGGCATTGGGGTTCTGTCCCTCGCCATAAGGATTGGAAGCCCTGAGAACCACATACTCGAGACCTTTCAAATGATAAAACAAATGCAGGTACTTCTCAATTGCCAGTTTTGTTATACCGTACGAGCATATGGGATCAGTTGGATGGGTTTCTTGAATCGGCGAACTCTGAGGTACACCATATACGGTACCACCAGAAGAAACAAAAACGAATTTCTTAACATCAGCCAGGCAACATTCTTGCAGCAGTTGTATTGTGTCGACCAAATTGGATCGCACATCGTAAACTGGATCATCGTTAGAAGTTTTAGGCAGGGTTGTGTAAGCAAGGTGAAAAACCCAGTCTACACCGTCGACAATTTCGCTCAGGACACCGTGATTACCTAAGTCTCCTGTCACATATTCAACAGAAGCGCTCGGTTCACCATATTTACTAGGATAACGATCAAAAACCCGCACGCTAATTCCCTCTTTTTGCAAGAGTGTGACCAGGTGAGTTCCTATAAAACCATTACCGCCAATAACCAGTGCTTTCATAAGTTCATAATTCCCCTTGCGGGCAGTCTAGCATAATCAATTCAGAGGGTCCAAGCCCTGCCGAGGCGCCGGAGCGCCCATGAATGAAAGGGAAATGCAAGGGCGGCAATGAGCGTTTACAACAACTTAGCCGAGGCGCCGGAGCGTTTATTTAATAATGACGGTTAACGAATCAGATCTTTCACCAATCATGGCTCCGGCTTGATTGAGACAGGTGGCTCTTAACTGATAGTAGCCCGGCGAGGGGAACTCCGTGTGCGAAAGTGTGCGACTGCCGACAGCACCTTGGCAAATAAAACTCTTTAATACAGCCGTATCATTGTTTGAGCCCTTGGCTTTTTCTGTTGCACCAACCATCGCCTCCGGCAAATTCTCAAAAAAGAAATTGGGCTTCGATAATTCGATTTTGACCGCCTCACATTGCGGAACATTGGCGCCATAGGTGAACAGAGTTATTGCTGCCTCTGCGTCAATAGTATAAACACCCGTATTATCAGGCTGCAGCTTGTCAACCACTAGATCAGGAACAAGATTGCCGGCCGATACTATTCTCAAGCCCTTGACTTTGAGGCTGGTTGCGGCCGGCAAGCCTAAGCGCAACTTGACAATATCGCCAGACGTTAGCCAGCGCCAATGTCGCGATAAGGGCAGCCTTATTGTTTGAAAATTATCACCTGATTGCTCTGGTAGTAACGCTGTTTCCGGGCGATAAGCATCCTGCCAATCTGAATGATTTTGTCCGCTCCAGAATACAGAAGCAATACCCTTGGATGTCCCTGGCTTTCTTGCCACATCGCACTCAAGGAAGTCATATTCAAGTGGGTTTAGATTAAGAGGCGATAGAACGATGGAGCTGCCATTTTTATTGGCGGTCATCGTAATCGTGCCGTCTGGCTGCACTTTCCAATCTCCTTGTCCCTCGCAATAAGGATAGACGCCAATATTAGAAGGCGCAGGCTCAATAACCACAGCCTCAGCAGCCGGACTGGCTGAAAGCGCATCAGGACTGAACAACGGTTCAAACTTCAAAGTATCATAATTCCAGACATAGGTGCCAACTATATCGGGGTTGCCCAGGAAGTCTTTATAGCGCTGCATATTTATAAGTTCGTCATTGCCATAAACTATTGGCGCGAAGAGGACAAACTTATCAGTGCGAGCAGTCCGGGTAAATGGTGGGGAAACCATCATATTGAAGGTAACCCCATTGAGAATCATACGCGCTCCCTCACGTTCCGTTGGTAGACCCAACAAAATGGCGCGCTTATCGCTTGGAATTTTGTCAGCCAGTATTTGGGCCTGCTTCAAACAGGCTCTCGTTTGCCGACCGGCATGAATCCAGGGTATGTTATTGCGATAGGCAATCTTGCTACTAAGCAAGATCAAAGCGGTGAGACAGATGAGACCGGATAACTCCAGCTTAAAATTGACCCGGCTGAATGTTTCTGTGACCGCCGGAGCAAGTAAACAAATTGGCAGAAAAGCTGACAAAGGCACAGTAAGAAAGAATAAAAATCTACTGCCGTCCAGATTTTCACTCAATCCCCACAATTGATAGATCGGTAACACAGCTGTAACGCACCAGAATACTAATAGAGCAATCCAACGCCAGGGCAGGCCTTTGGCTACCCATCGACTGAGCAAAAGTGTCCCGAGTAAAAAGTATAGAACTGTAACCAGGACATGATATATGCTCGATGGTCCAAAAACTTGAATATTGAAAGGATAGAAAATCCTATGAAGCGTATCAAGATCGCGCCAGTGCTCAAGGACATGTGAGGACTGACTGGCACCAATGCTGCCTACGTAACCGCCAACAAAAGTACCAAGAGCCAGACGACGAATAACAAAATAAACGATTGTACTGAGCCAAAGCGGCAAACTTATCTGGAAAGCTAAAGCGAGACGATCGGCAACTGAATAACGTCTTTCGTACTCAGACAAACTTTCTTCGTCACGGCCGGACCCACTTACAATTTCAGGCATAATGAAACCTATGCCAGCAAGCAGCAACGGCAAACAAATGGGCATCTCCTTGGTGAGAATCGCACACCAGAATGAAGCTATGCCAGCGACTATCAGAAGTGGGCTGCCCTTGATACCACGTTTGAGAAAGCACCAAAGACTAAGTAGATAGTAAAAACAGGCAATGATGTCTACGCGTCCTATGACGATCGAGACGGCTTCGCCGTGAAGTGGATTGGCTACGAACAAGGCAGCAGCTAGAAACGAGGCACAAAATGATCTAATGCCTCCCCACTTACTGGTCAACTGTCGCAAAACAGCATAGAGCATCAGTCCACAACCATACATATAGACAATGTTTGTCAGATAATAGCCAAATGCGTTTGTTTTCCAAAACAAGAAATCAAACAATAAGGACATCAAAAGACCGGGACGGTAGACTTGCATCGTCTGAATCTGCATGTAATTTCCCGTGAAGTTAGAAACAAGAAGATGCCAGTTGCCAGCAAAAATTTTGGCAACATAAGCCACTTCGCCAAAGTCATCTTCCAGAAAAAAACTGCCTAATGTTCGGGCAAAGCAAAATACGATTATCCCTAACAGTAAAATGGCAACGAGCCAATTGCGAGAAAGTTTCATGAGACTGACCCGCCTGGTGTTTGAGGAAGGTTAATTTTTTCGCGCACTGTTCTTAAAGGAGCTGTCAGCCGCCAGGATACGCTATTGGTCATCTGGTTCACTGCTACCCACAGACGATCACACTCTGCCTGCCGATGTTCTAGCTCATTTTTCGTGGCAATTAGTTCCTCTAAAAGTCCGGTAATACGCCTGGAAAAATGAAATACGCCCTGGCGAAGTATCGCGTTATCGGAATCTGTTCGGTACGATTCCTCCGCTATTGCAGCGGTTAATGGACGCATGCTATGCGCTAATTCGGATTGACACGGTTCACCGTTAGCGCCAGAAGGTTCGGATGCAACAGCAATCACCCTGTTCATATCTACCCCTTCGTTACGGATAAGATGATCGACATGCAGAGCTATTGTTTCAACTGCCCTTTTAAAAAAGTGTTCTGTCGATTCACCCAGCTCGCTAAGCAAGTGTTTGTAGCGCTCACCCAGCCTGAAGATATCAATTGCAAAATACAATCCAAGCAAATTCTTTGTTGTAGTGCTAGCCGAATGGCTACGAAATTGGCAAAGCACATCACTAATATAGAAAAGTTGTCCTTTTTCTAAGATCCTGAACCAATACTCAATATCACCATAATGGTAATAGCTATGATCAAACCCAAGGCCAATGTCTCTAGCCCGAAACATAACGACGCTCGGTTCTCCCACCCAATTCCCCAACAGAATCAAATGAGCAATGATCACTTCTTTTCCTGGGATTGTTGTATCCTGAGCTAACTGAATAATACGTTTGGTTTCTTTGCCTGACTGATCGATCAAGCTCTTGCCACCACTGACTAGCGTTACCTCCGGATATTTATCGAGCACCTCGACCATACGCGCAATAGAATTTGGCTCGATGAGATCATCCTGCGCAAACGGTTTGATATAAACACCCCTGGCCTTAACAAGACAGGCATTATAATTGGCAAACAGACCTAATCGCTTACTGTTTGTAGAGACGATTATCCGTGGATCGCGTGCGGCATAATGACGAGCGATTTCTACTGAAGAATCTGTGGAACCGTCGTCTATTATTAATAATTCAAAGTTGGTAAAAGTTTGCTTTAGCGCACTTTCAATCGCCTCACCCAAATAGGCAGCTCCGTTAAACACAGGCAAACATATTGATACTTTAGGCGATACCTTAGGCGATACTTTCGATTTTGATGTTTCGGTCACAATCACACCTATTTGGAAGTACTGTTAGATGTGACTGTTTCAGCCTTGGTTGCTTGCACAATTTGCTCCTGCTTAAGAAGTACTTGGCGCTCAAGCCAGCGAACAGGAGCCGATATGGCTCCACTCGATTTTTCAATATTCGGCAATAAGGTCTTAACGGCTCTCAGAAGATTCTCGGCAATAAAATATCTTGGTCTTGTCTTGAGACTGTGGACAAAATTCGCCAATCTGTAGCGTATTGACCACTGCCAGAGGAGCTCATGCAACATAGTATTCAGGCCGCCGGTTACCATATCGGTATCCAACAAAATATCGGCAGTAGATCTTGTGTAGAGCGGCCTGGGCTCAACGGTCTGAAAGGTCGAGATAGCTTGTTCGTACAATGCCGCTGTCTGTCTGGCAATTTCCGCACGCTGATATTTGTCTAAAACCCTCAGGCGCGCATTATCACCGATACGCTTGCGCTCATTTGCCTCAGCGAGCAATCGAATTACTGCCAAAGCAATTGCCTCGGAGTTTTTTGGCTCAACCAATAAACCAGATTCGCCGTCAACAAGATATTCTTTAGTGCCACCGGATGTAGTACCGATCACCGGCTTTCCACAAGACATCGCCTCCAGACAGGCATACGGTGAATTATCATAAAGCGATGGCACGACGCAAACATCTGCTGACCTGTAATATGCAGGCAATTCACTTAGCGGCACGCGATCAATAAAGGTAACGCTAGATTGACACTGCGACTGCCTAATAAATTCTTTCAATTCTGCTAAGACGGAGGTTTGCCCTTCGGCTGTTTTAGTGTCGTCACCTACAATATAAAAGTGCGCCTCAGGAACCTGTTTGACAATTGTTGGCACCGCACGAATCAGGTACTTAATTCCTTTTCTGCCTTCGAGGCGTCCTATAAACAGCACTTTAAGCTGGTTCGACACTTCGATAGCCTTGGGTCCAATTGGAGAGAACACGCTGGCATCTATTGGATTAGCGATGAGAGTAATTTTCTCAAGAGGAAAGTTTAAGTCCGCCGATACGTACCGCGCCAGATCTTTGCTCGGCGAGGTTATAGCATCGGCATAAAGCATGGCCATCCGCTCCACCATGGCCACCATCTCGTGATCAAAAGAAGGAGAAACATTGTGCAGCTTTTCGGCGATGAATTTGCTGTGAGGCGTATAAAGACGGATGACAAGTGGCGCGATTTTGCTGATTGCCGGGAAAAATCCCTCTGCTAACAATTCGGGGGTATCAATAACATCAAATGGCCGCGCTTGATGTAGGCTCAGACACTGGCGCCAAAGAGCAGCGCTTGTGCTGATTACATAACGACTATAAGGCATAGCCCGCGCCAATAGTCCTAAATCGGCATCTTGTAAATAGGGCTCGACCCGATGTATGCGAATTTTGCCGTCTACGCTATGTCCAGCTTTATTCTTAGCCAGTGAGACAACATCAACTTCGTGTCCGATATCTACCAGTCCCTTGGCCAGGTGCTGCGTAAACGTGCCGATGCCTCCCCAACCGGTGTCGGGAGGATATTCGCGAGAAATGAGACATATTTTCATGATTGAGACATTTGGCTTAGGACGCTACTCAGCAACGGCATAAATTATACGCGGTTATCTGGGGCGCCCCCTGATTGTTGGCTGAGACGCCTTGTTGTCGCCCAATGCTCGTAGTGCAAGAACATCTTGTCCAGAGCATCCCTGACATTTTAATACGTATATTTCTAGTATATTTAACCAGTTAGTTAAAGTCGAACGACTCTTAACCTTAGTCAATGAATTCCCTTGTTTGACTGACATGGGCTTAGGCGGTTGTATTATGAGTATCGCTTATCTCCTGTTAACCCGAGTAAAATGAAGCGGGTCTTACTTACAGTTCACAAATTTTTCCCAGACCATCGGGCCGGCACCGAGGTTCTGACACTTGGTGTTGCAAAGGAACTGCAACGACGCGGCTATGAGACGCTTGTTTTGTCGGCCAACCCGCCGGATCAAGATGCCCGATTGCGAGGGGGTCCAGAGACATCTTCTTATGAATACGAAGGCGTAAAGGTTCATATAATCGAGGAAGCACTTCGCTTAAAATCTAACCAGTTTACTAGCGAGTATTACAACCCATCCGTGCGAAAGCATGTTAAAAGCTTGCTTGATGACTTCGCACCGGATCTGGTGCATGTCTATCATGCACAAAATCTTTCATCCAGCGTGATTGACGAAGCGGTTGCCCGACAAATACCTGTTGTCATATCGGCAACTGACTTCTGGTTTATCTGTCCTGTTGTTCAACTCAAACGTCCTGATGGTGCCATTTGTCGTGGTCCTTCCCCGTTCGCTCTCAATTGTCTCTCGTGTTATACACCGGCATTGTTTCCTCCTTTCGCAGAATTCCAAGAAGTGCTAGAAACCAAGCAGACAGCGGCCACACCATTGCTCGACCAGTTGCCAAAACCCTTGGCAAATTTATCGGCACGAGTGATGTATTCAGGATATATTTCTAACAAATTGCCAGCCGCTGTCCAAGCGACGATGAGCCGTCCGCAGGCATTGCGAAAAGCAGCAAATTCCTCAGCAGCTATCACCGTGCCAACTTTACTGATGCGAGATCTTTTCGTGGAAAATGGTATCAACCCCGGAATTATTCACCATGTACCGTTTGGTTTAGACATAGCAGCCTTGACACCGTTTCAAACAAAATCCGCCAGCGAAACTCTAAGAATAGGATTCATCGGCACCCTCTACGAACACAAGGGTGTTGACCTCTTGATCCGCGCTTTCCTAAATTTACCTAGCACCACCGAAGCAGTGCTCAAAATTTACGGAGACGACAATCAGTTTCCCGAATATTCGGCAGGACTCAAGCAACTTGTGCAAAATGGCTCTGCCAACCGCAGCAAGATCTCATTCGAAGGCACCTTCCCCAACTCAGAGCTGGGTCTGGTGTTGGCTAATTTAGATGTACTGGTTGTTCCTTCTCGCTGGTATGAAAATACGCCGCTTGTAATTCAGTCTGCCCTTGCAACCAAGACTCCGGTAGTTGCCACTGATCTTGGTGGCATGTCCGAGTTAGTTAAACACGAAATTAACGGTCTGTTGTTTAAATTGAATGATTATAATTCACTCAGCGCCCAACTCTTGCGATTAGCCACCGACCGTGATTTGCTGAGTTCTCTAACTGCCAATATCAAGCCAGAAAGAACAACTGAACAAATGGTCGATCAACTCGAAGAGATTTATGAGAACAGTTGCTAAAGCCGCGTTTTTATCTGCGCCCTGCCACCGTCTTAGAGGCAGCGTTTTGCTAGGATTATTTTGACATTTACGTATCAGCCTAGCGTTGTCCCTGTGCCAGACGCCTAGCTACCGCGCTAAACGCATTAATCACGTCTTGTCCGCTGGTGCAGGGGAAAAACTGTCCAGAATTTCCCGCTAAGGCTGCCAGACCATTGCCGCTGGTGCCCAAAAACGTTAGCTGGTCACTGGTGAGGGTAGGATTGTCTGAAACATTCAAGCCAATTGTATAAATTGCTATACCGTCTCCAGCGCAGGTACCGGATCCTGTGCCAGCCACCGCTTGCGTCGCCGTCGCTTCTGTACCAGTTATACCTCCGGTCGGTTCCCCATCTGTAAAGAAAACGATGATCTTGCGTGACGCAGGGCGACTCAATGCGACGCTCGAACTGCTCATATCGTAAAGGCTGGAATGGAACATGAGGCGAGCGGTCGTTAGTGCTTCAGAAGTATCGGTAACTGAGGAAGGCCTACCATTGTAAATGCCATTGGCTCCCGTTCCTAAATATGACCAGCAATTGCCGGTCGGTGATTGACTGGTGCAGGCCAAGTATTGATCTGGATCAGTTGTGACGGGCGAACTAACGGCTAACTCTGTGCGCGGTATGCGAAAACCAAACGTAGTGCTAGGAGACGCCGAGCCCATGACCTCTTGGTAATTACAACCATTGCCGCCTACCTGGTAATTAGAGGTGTAACTAACGGTGGCACTGTTAAAGTTAGTCTGCACTTGACTGTAAGTGAATGCATTGCCTGTAGTTGTCCACTTCCCATTTGTTGGATAACCGAGATAAAAGGCATAATTTGACAGCGTGAGATTACCATACGGCGGATACGCCACGTAAAAGCTCGACCCATATGTTGGCGTAATCGATGCATCGCCATTTGTGCCCACCGTATTGTAATAGCCTGTGGTAGAGCTATAACTATTATCAAATGATCCCCGGCTGGAGAATCCTACGAAGCCGAAACAGCTGTCTGCCAATAAATGCAGCTTTTGATAGAAGCCCTGATCAGCTCCCAACATAGCAGTGCATATTGGCTGCGAAAACATCATCGCCAAACGTGAATAGGCTTTCTGATAAGGCGGTGATGAAGTACCTACGATTGTCGCGTTCGGTACTCCATACATCGGTGTGGTTTGCACGGTGCCATTGATGCTGTAGGGGCGATCTACTAATCCTCTGATTCCAGGACCACCAGTTGACTGAATACCTAAAGGACCTGAAGCTCCTCTTAATTCCAGGTTACCTCGCGCTGCCTCTACCAGAATGCCTAAGTTGGCAAAGTTGAATGTATTGCCTGCCAGCGTTGTATCTGGTTCACTGGCAGAAAAGGTGAAGCTAAAGCCTACAAAAGTATTCGGACCATTTAAAGGCTCTTCGTACGGGTAGGAAGTCGAGCCGCTACCGCTTGGACCAGAAGTACTTGGATTGGCTATATTGACTACGAGATCAGTAAAGGTCTGTTGATCTGAGCTGGGGTAAGTATCGTTAGCTGCCGTACCTGGGGAACTGGCTGTGCCTGTCCCTGTTCTAGCTTTGGGAGCTGCCGGTTCATAGTTATACGTTGTTCCAGCATCTGACTGCCAGGTGAGATCTGAAAAGGCCCAGGGAAGCAGGGGAGCCGTAGTACCGCCGGTGGCATTAGTCAGACCGTCGCCGTTGCCACCCAGCGTAACAGCAAGATCACAATTGCCTGGCGGCGTTGAGTAGTCATAAGCCCTCCAAGCATATTCGATGGGAGTGGTGCTCGTGAACGCAGGTGGGTAATTCGCGTAGGATCCAAGAGCATAAGTTGAGTTACCTACAGCATAGTGCGACCTCAAATACATGTCAAAAAACATATTGTTGGTGATGCATCCGTTGGGATCGTTGCAGGTCGCCTGCAAATTCTGAGGCGGCAACGCATTGACTGCGCTTCCCTGGGCACCACTGGTAGAACTATAATTCCATCCCAAATAATTAGCTATCGTCGGTGGGTTAGTCGGCGGAGTCAGCGCCAGATACTGGATTATGCCGCAACCGGGAGTGGTCGCGCTAACGACACCCCCCATCGCGTAGTTGCCAGCACCATGAACGGTGTCATGAATCCACTCGCGCCTGACAAATGTCACCACCGTTTGGTCATCCATAGAAGCGGAGTAGTCGAAGACCAGCACGGCGTCGACTTGGGGTAACCCACCATATGAAGAACCGGAAATAGTAGCAACAGTACTAATACCAACAGCACTGAGTAAGGTTGGCTTGTAGCCATAGCCCATGAAACAACTGATCGACTTACCCTTTATACTGCCGGCAGAGACACTGGCATAGTTATTAGTCGGATCAGCCAAACTAATAACGTACTGGCAGGCCCCGGCTGTCATGTGCGCACCAATACTGCTGACGCTCCCCACGTTGGTGGCATTTGTTAGGGGTTGTCCAAGGACAGTGCTCATTAAGACCATGTTCTGAGCATAAGTAGCGGCGTTTTGCTGGGCGGTGGTTAGCAAGGGATATGATGGCGGAGTGTCGTTAGCTATGTCCGCACTGGTAAGCATTGCAGTACCTGTGAGCGAGGCCGCATCACATATAGCAACTATTTCTCTTTGAATCATCTGAGCTTCACAGGCCTCAAAGGTGAAGAGACCCATCATCAGCATGAAAAAAAACAAAGCAATGGTCAGCCCCAGTACTGCTGCTCCCCGTTGATTTCTCAAAGGCTTGTTCCCCGAACCAGTCATGAATCCCCCTATCCTCGGTAGAAGCGCACGCCAGCACTTTGGTGAGGAAATGTAGAAAGTGATTTTCTCGAACAGGTTGAGGTTAACTAATCTAAACTTAGCATACCCGTGCCACCATTGTCAAAAGGTGACCGTCCCAGTAGACTCTGTGCTGAAGTAAGGAATTAACTGATGTTCACCGCTCGACCTGATCGTCCGAAAATATCCGTCTGTCTGCCTGTTTTCAATGGTGAAAAGTATTTGGAGCCAGACGGATATTTTCGGACGATCAGGTCGAGCGGTG